>Ga0310690_10003200_pt1 | contig 25028 bp, 19 predicted proteins | sample AusTroGonzalo_MG_2_FD_207661 | JGI IMG/M metagenome (GOLD analysis project Ga0310690, IMG submission 207661) | Bovine rumen microbial communities from tropical cattle in Woodstock, Queensland, Australia - Gonzalo_04 (v2) (version 2) | ecosystem: Host-associated > Mammals > Digestive system >... | reverse complement strand
CCGACGGCCATTGATCGCGGAAGTTGAACGTCAGCCGCGGACAGACGTTGGTGCCTGCAAATGCCGGGTTCAGGTAGAGTGGGTTGGCATAATATTGCGAAAACAGTGCATCCTGCGCGGACACACGAAAACCTGCAAAGGCCAATACGACAGTGATTATGACAACAATTCGTTTATTCATACTCGTTTATATTTATAGCGGGCAAAGATACAAAATTATTAAACGCTTTGACCTCTTTTTTGTTACATTTTTTCCTGCAATAATTACAACGTCATTTCGTTATGGATTATTGTGACTTTCACACTTAAATAACGGAAAATGACAAAAAAATCTTGGGTACAGATTGTAATTTTTATTCTAGTAGTTTTTCAAATCGTTGATATTCAGGCACAAACGATACAAAAAAAATATTCAATCCAATGGGGTGAACCTTTTCAGAACACCTTCTCGGACGGTTCCCAACGTGCGTTTCTCAACTTCGAAAACGCCACTTACGGATATGATTTCCCCGATCTGCCTGTTTTTTATGAGGCCATTCCTGTTGATATTTTTTTCTCTGATTATAATGTCAGGGTTGTGTCGCAGGAGTTTGAGGAGATGACCGCCCAAGAGAGTGCATTAGTGCCACAAGATTTTCATAATCAATCTGTTGACTATAGAGTAAGCTCTGCCAAAGACCGCCAAAACGTCTTCGCGAGGCTATATTTCATTCCGATTGTCGAGACTTCCCCCGGTCGATACCAGAAGTTGACCTCCGTGACGCTTGAGATTACCGGCATGAATGCAAAAGCCCATAAGGGCACTCGCGGATCTGTTACGCAGTCGGTGCTCGCCACTGGACAGTGGTACCAGTTCTCGCTGACAGAGACAGGCGTCTATAAAGTTACGTATCAAGATCTTACGGCTATGGGAATGTCGTCGCCCATCTCCTCGTCCCAGATTGCCGTTTTCGGTAACGGTGGCATGATGTTGTCGGAACGAAACGACGATCCGCGTGTGGACGACCTGCTGGAGCTGCCGTTGGAAATGCATGACGGCGGTGACGGTTCCTTTGACAACGGCGACTACTTCCTCTTTTACGGTCTCTCGCCTCATCGCGTTAGCTATGATTCAGCCAATCAACGGTTTACACATAAGTACAATATATATTCTGATAATTCCTACTATTTTGTGACGCAGACACCAGGTGTCGGAGCGAAAAAACGTATACAAACGGTTGAAAACGAGAGCCTTAATGCCAATAAGACAGTCCAGGATTTCACCTACTTCGGCTTCTATGAAGAGGATGTCACCAATTTGAGTGAGTCGGGAAAAACTTGGTTTGGCGACCGTTACGACATCACGTTGACGCACAACTACCGTTTCCGCCTTCCGGGCGCACCGGCAGGGGAGGGCAGGCTGACAGTGCGGGCTGCCGCCTCGGCCCCTACAGTGTCTAATTTCCAGGGTAAGGTTAACCAAGTGACGGCAGGAAGCTTCAATTTGCGCGCCACCAGCGGTTCCCTGCTGGTCTGTATCACCAATGGCGACATGAAGTTCAACGCCACGTCGCAGGATTTGGACGTCCAGTTGACTTACAACAAGCCGACCTCTTCCTCGGTGGGTTATCTCGATTGGATTGAGGTTGAGGTGCCTTGTGTCTTGACCATGCGTGGCGGCCAGACCGCCTTCCGTAATCTTTCGACGGTCGGTGACGGCAATATTACGCAGTTCAACTTGCAGAGTGTCAGTGCATCCGCTTCCGTTTGGGATGTCACCGACCCGTCACAGTCTGTGCGCCTTGCGCTTACGAGCGACGGACAGGGTTCTCACTTCAAGACCCACACGGACGATTTGCGCGAGTTTGTCGTTTTTGATGAAACCAACTATTTGACGGTTAATCCGTTGTCTGCAGTCTCTAATCAGAATTTACATGCCACGGGCAATGTTGACATGGTGATTGTGACGCATCCCGATTTTTTGCAACAGGCCAATAGGTTGGCGCAGTTCCGTGTCGAGAACGACGGGCTGAATGTGAAGGTTGTCACGACGCAGCAGGTGTACAACGAATTTTCGAGTGGCTCGCAGGATCCCATTGCCATCCGCGACTACATGCGGATGATTTACGACCGTACTAACAAGGTGTATCCCAAATACCTGTTGCTCTTCGGTCGTCCGAGCTACGACTTCCGTGGACGGGCCCAGGGAACAGCAATATATGTGCCTAATTTCCAATATGATGTGGAATACGTGGGAGACCAGACGATACCGCAGTACAAATATATATCCGATATTAGTCACCAATATACCAACGATGACGCGTTGGGATTGCTTGACGAGGGGGAAGGCTACAACGGCGATGGTTTGTACGATTTGGGAATAGGACGTTTCCCCTGCACGAGCGTGTCGCAGGCGGCTGTGGCGGTGGACAAGAGCATCCGTTACACCGAAAAGCGGAACCTTGTGTCGGAAAATTCCTCGCAGATTTCCAACTTCGGCGACTGGCGCAACATCATGGCGTTTGTGGCGGATGACGAAGAACACAACGATTTCGTCTCCCATGCGGATGAATTCACCGAGAGAGTGGCGCAGTATAACCCGAACATCAATTTCGACAAAATCTACCTTGACGCTTACCAGCAGGTGTCCAATGCCGGCGGTCAGCGCTACCCCGATGCGGTGATCGACATCAACAACCGGATGAACCGTGGCGCGTTGTTCTACCTGTACATCGGGCACAGCGGCAAGGACGGCTGGGCGGCGGAGCGCATTCTGGAAAACTCCGACATCAGCCGTTGGAACAACAAGTACAACATGCCGGGCCTCATTTCGTTATCCTGCACGTTTGCTTTCTACGACCGGATAATTCAGTCTCCATCCGACCTCATGTTCTTCAACAACGAGGGTGGTCCCGTGGCGGTCATCGCTGCTGCACGCGAGGCGTGGTCGCTGCCGAACAATATCTTCGGTCGCAATTTCTTTACGTTGATGTTTCAAAAGGATGAGGATGGCAACTATATGTCAATAAGTGATTTGCATCGGAAAGCGAAAAATCAAAGCGGCGCACCGTCGGGCGGAAAGGGCAACGACCTCTGTATGTTCGTCATGTTTGGTGACCCCTCCATCAAATTGTCCGTCCCTAAATATAATATAGTCACCGATTCCATCAACGCGCAGGCCGTGGGAGATGCCACTGACACGGTGCGCGCCTTGTCGAAAGTGACGGTCTGCGGCCGCGTCACGGACGATAACTTGCAGACACTGACGGCTTTCAACGGGACGTTGTTCCCGTCGGTTTATGACAAGAAAGTGATAGCCACCACCTTGATCAATGACCCCGCTCCGTATTACGAGCCGTTCGACTTTGAGGTGCAGAAAAGTGTTCTTTTCAAGGGCAATGTGACGGTCAAGGACGGGCGGTTCAAGTTCTCATTCTATGTGCCCAAGGACATTGACTACAGTTTCGGGAACGGACGTATCAGTTATTATGCTCGCGCTGACCGCGAGGATGCGGCGGGCGCGTTCACGGATTTCATCATCGGCGGCATGGATACCAACGGTATTCAGGATAGTGAAAATCCTGTGATAGAGCTCTTTATGAACGACGAAAATTTTGTCAACGGTGGTATTACCGGTACGAGTCCGACGTTGATAGCTAAGATTTCAGACAATTTTGGCATCAACACCACGGGGAACGGCATCGGGCACGATCTGACGGGTGTGCTGGACCGCAATTCGGGTAGCAAGATTGTGTTGAACGACTATTACCAGACCGAGAAGGACAGTTTCAACTGTGGTACGGTTCGTTATCAGTTGAGTGAGCTGGCTCCGGGCGAGCATACGATTTCCGTGCGGGCGTGGGATGTCAACAACAACAGTGCGGAGCAGGAGTTGACTTTCCGGGTGGTGAGTGAGGACAAGTTCGAGTTGAGCCACGTGCTGAACTATCCGAACCCGTTCACCACGCATACCGATTTCTACTTTGAGCACAACCAGCCCGGCGGTACGTTCGACATCCAGGTGAACATCTACACCATCTCGGGCAAGCTGGTCAAAACGCTGTACGACAGTCAGTACATGGAGGGAAATCGCTGTCGAGCCATTTCCTGGGACGGCTTGGATGACTATGGCGACAAGTTAGCGAAGGGCACCTATCTCTATCGCGTCCGCGTGAAAAACCAAGACGGTCAGACGGCCGAGACGATCGAGAAATTGGTGATTTTGTAGCCATGAAAATTTTTTTTTCAAGGGATATAATAAAACGGACAAAAGGCCGTTAACGCATAGTTTTTTTTGGAATAAATTATAGTATTAACAAGTTATAAAAAACTCAAAACTACCAATGAACAAACAAGTTATGAAAAAAACAGTTACTGTTTTAACCTGTATTCTACTTTTTACAACCGTGCGTGTCTTCGCACAAGACAAAGGAGCTATAAACCCTGGCCAGTTGACGGGCCAGGAGCTGAACGCCATCACCACGGCGGTGCCGTTCCTTTCCATCGCTCCGGACAGCCGTGCCGGCGGCATGGGCGACATCGGGTGTGCCACGTCGGCCGATGCCAATTCTCAGAGCTACAACCCGGCGAAGTACGTCTTCAATGAGAACAAATTCGGCTTCAGCGTCTCTTACAGCCCTTGGTTGCGCCAGTTGGTGAACGACATCAACTTGGCCTACCTCGCTGGTTATTGGCGCATCACCGACATGGACGCCATTGCCATGTCACTGCGCTATTTCTCCTTGGGTGACATTGAGTTCATGGATGACCAAGGCCAGCTTATGAGTACCCAGAAACCTAATGAGTTCGCCATTGACTTCACCTATTCTCGTAAGCTGATCGACCAACTCTCCATCGCCATCACGCCGCGCTTCATCTACTCCAACCTGACCGCCGGTCAATTCGTGGGTGGTGAGGAGACAAAGGCCGGTCTGGCTGGCGCCGCCGACATCTCCCTCTTCTATGAGCAGGATTTTGATGTCAAGGCATTTCAGAACAGCACGTTGCGTGCCGGCTTGTGTATTTCCAACATGGGTAACAAAATGTCCTATTCTTCTGGAACGTTGCGCCGCGACTTCCTGCCCACCAACCTCAAGTTGGGTATCGGTTATGAGATGGACTTCGATGGATACAACAAGTTGACTGTCAACGGCGAAATCAACAAGTTGCTGGTTCCCACTCCTCCCCAATATCTGTATGACAGTGTGACGGGACGCATTGTGTATGACAATTCTGGAAACCCCGTCATCAACGCTGGTATGAACCCTGACGTTTCTGTGCCGCAGGGCATGATTCAGTCGTTCTATGACGCTCCGCTCGGTTTCGTGGAGGAGATGCGTGAGGTTATGTGGGCGTTGGGTGCGGAATATAGCTACCGCAACCTCTTCTTCGTGCGTCTCGGTTATTTCCACGAGAGTCAGTACAAGGGTAACCGTCAGTTCCTCTCTGTCGGTGCCGGTATCAAGTACAGCATCTTCGGCATCGATGTCTCCTACTTGATTGCCACCAAGCAGTACCACCCGCTGGCCAACACCCTGCGTTTCACCCTCAATTTCGATTTCGTGTCCACCAACAAGGAGGAACTCAAAAAGCAAGGGCGGTTGAAATAAGGCAAAAGGCATTAGGCAAAAGGCAATAGGCAAAAGGCAATAGGCAATAGGCAATAGGCAATAGAAAAAAGTAATAGTAGAGACGCAAATTTTGCGTCTCTACATGTAAAATAAAACCCCTAAATGATGGATTTTCGTGTAGGATTTGGATATGATTCCCATAGATTTGCCCCTGGCAGGCCGTTGGTCATTGGGGGCGTGACCATTCCATACGAGTTGGGATTGGCCGCCCATTCCGACGGCGATGTGCTGATTCATGCCGTGTGTGATGCGCTGCTCGGTGCCGCAGGTCTTAAGGACATTGGCACTTGGTTTCCCGACACGGATGATGCCTACAAGAACGCCGACAGCACGCAGTTGCTCGCCAAGGTGGTGGAAGTCATCCATGACAAAGGTTGGGTGGTGAACAACTTGGATTGTACGCTCGTGTTGGAGAGACCCAAAATGAAACCCTACATTGACGATATCATCCTCAAACTGTCGCAACTGCTGGATCTTTCCTCGGAAAGTATTGCTGTGAAGGCCAAGACCAACGAGAAGATGGGCTTCACAGGGGCGGGTGAAGGCATTGCCGCTGTGGCCGCCGTGACGTTGCGGAAATAAGTTTTTTAGAGTGTGTATTCGTGTTGTAGAGGCGCATGACCGTGCGTCTCTACAATGTCATTTTATTCGGAGGTCATATTCAAAAAATGTGTACCTTTGCCCGTTTTAAAACGAGAAAAATATGAGACGTTTCGTTCTTTCTACTTTTCTGATTATCACGATGTTATTTGCGATGGCGCAGCCTAAGCCCATCAAAAACGTGATATTGTTGATAACGGATGGCACCTCCACGAGCCTGCTGTCGTGTGCCCGCTGGTACCAGACCTATCTGGATTCCACCCAGACCACCCTGAACATAGACCCTTATATCTGCGGTTTGGTGCGCACGCACTCTTCGGACGCGCCCATCGGTGATTCTGCCCCGACGACTTCTTGCTACGTGTCGGGTATGCCTTCTCAGACGGGCTTCGTCTCCACCTACCCGGTGGCCACTGACCACGACTTGGTTCCCGTTGACGCCAACCGCGCCTACCAGCCGTTGGCGACGTTATTGGAGGCTGCCAAAATTCTGCAGCATAAATCCACCGGTCTGGTTTTCACCTGCGAGTTCCCGCACGCCACGCCCGCTGACTGCTCTGCGCACTCCTACAAGCGCGGCCGCTACAGTGTCATTATCCCGCAGATGGTCCACAACCATCTTGACGTGGTGATGGGCGGCGGTGTCAGCTATCTCAAAGACAATTTCCAGCAGGATTTGAAGAACGAAGGTTACAGTATCTATTTGGATGATATCCAAGGTTTTAGAAACTGTACAAAAGCGCCCGTCTGGGCATTGTTCGGCGAGACTTCCGTTCCTTATTGGTTGGAGGCCGACCATCAGAAAATTCCGTCTATCGCGGAGATGACGCGCAAGGCCATCGAGCTGCTCTCGAAAAACGAGAACGGCTTTTTCCTGATGGTGGAAGGCAGCAAAGTCGATTGGGCGGCGCACGATAACGATGCCAAGAACGCTATGATCGAGTTCCTCGAATTTGACAAGGCCTGCGGCGAGGCGTTCCGCTTTGCCAAGGAGAACGGCGAGACCGCCATCATCATCCTTCCCGACCACGGCACGGGCGCCGTCACCATCGGCAACATCAAAGCCTGCAACGACGGTTACGATAAACTGTCGCTTAATCAGCTCATGAGTCCTATTGACAACTACAAGCTGTCGAACTGGTCGATGGGCGAGAAGCTCAAAAAGGCTGACACCACCGAGTGGCCGCAACTTTTCGAAACCTACTTTGGTTTCACCCCGCAACCTGCCGAGCTCACCTACCTGACCACGGGTAGCGACTATAGCAACTCCCCGATTCCGTACGAGCAGCGCAAGAACAACCTCTCGATGTGCAAGATGCTCAGCCAAATTCTCTATGGTCGTACCTATTTTGGGTTCACTACTTTCGGGCACACCATCGAGAATGTTTTCCTGGCCATGTATAACCCGAAAAATGACGTGCTCAACGGTGTCCACACCAACATCGATATCTTCAATTACATGGCCCGTCAGATGGGGTTGACAAACGAGATGGGGAAACTCACCGAGGACATCTATGCCCGACACCAGGAGGTTTTTGACGGTTTTGAGGTGAAAATCGACAGCATAGACAAGTACAACCGTCGCCTGACCGTCAAGAACAAGAAAAATGTTTTGGTGGCGGAGAGTTATAACAATTACGTCATGGTGAACAATAAGCGGGTTGATCTTTCATCCGTAATTGTCTACATGGACAAAACCAATACGTTCTATTTACCGAAAGAGTTGCGGAAATATTTGGAGGCAAAATAATTCCCGGGGTATAATTTTTTCAGGCAAGAGACGTTAATCACAATCACGAAAAAGTTAAAACAAATCAATATGGAAACCACGAGTTCGATGAATTATGCGGGTCAAACCCAAAAATCAAATCAAGACAACCCGTTGAAGAAATGGGTCATTATCCTAGGTGCTTTGGCAGGCGTGTTCTTGTGCACCACGATTTACTTCGCCCGCTTCGCCAAGCCGACTATAAACACGGTATATCAGCAGGTGGAGACCAGAAATATGGAGTTGCAGAGCGAATTGGACTCCCTGTTGGCGGAACACAACCGCATCAAGGAACAGTACGGTGAACTTTCCGACCAGTTGAGTGAGAAGGACAGCATCATTATGGCGAGTGCGGAAGAGATTGAGAAGCTGATTAACTCGCAGGCTGACTACAACCGCATCAAGAAACAGCTGGCGCGTCTGCAGAACATTTCGCAGGAATATGTCCAGGAGATGGACAAGCTCTATCAGGAGAACAGGGCGCTGAAGGAGGAGAACCAGCAGGTGCGTGCAGACTTGGAGCAGGAGCGCGAAGTGACCCGCACGATGCAGAAATCCAACGAGGACCTTTCTCAGAAAATCAGCAATGCCGCCGTCTTCAAGGCTTACAACATCAAGAGCGCGGGCTATTTGGTGCGTAACAAGGGCACTGAAGAGCCGACTGAGAAGGCCAACAAGGTGAAACGCATCAAGACAACCCTGATGCTCGGTGAGAATTCCTTGATCGAACCCGGTCCGGTGAACGTCTATTGCCGCATCGCCATCCCGGAGACCGGCAAGGTGCTCACCATGGGTAGCGGCGACACCTACTCGTTCGTGCACAACGGCCAGCGGCTACAGTACTCCTGCAAAACGGTCGTGAATTACAACAACAAGGCCGAAAACATCACGCTGAACTGGGATTTGATGTCCGACGACAAGGCCATCAAGGGACAATACAGTGTGCAGCTCTACACGGACGACCAGTTCCTCGGCGAAACCTATTTCACATTGAAGTAAACCACATAAAGCTGTTCAGTTATCATGGTAAGTAGGCGATATTTGAGAATCAAGACGATGCAGGCATTGTATGCCTACAACGCCAACCCGAAGGCGGAAGTCCGCACATACGAGATGAATTTGGTGAAGTCGGTACGCGAGTGCTACGAGCTTTTCTTGTGGCTTTTCGCCCTGCTGCCGGAAATCGCCTTTTACCGTATGAAGAAGCTGGACAGCATGAAGGAGAAGTACAATCCGACAGAAGAAGACCTGAACCCGAACATGAAGTTCGTGAACAACAAGGTTATCTGGCAGATGGAGAACAATGTGACGCTCAAACAGTTATGGCCTCGTTACCATGTCCTTTGGGAGAACGACACCGACCTGATTTCCAAGCTGTTCCGCGAGATTGAGCAATTGCCGGAATACGAGGTTTACATGTCTACTCGCGAGAGCGATTACAAGTCAGACAAGAAACTCGTGCTGGCCGTCATTGAGAAGGTTTTCGCGACGAACGACCTGTTGCATTGGTTCTTGGGTGAGAAAAACACCCATTGGATTGATGATTATGAGGAGGCGATGCTGATGTTCTACCAGAATGTGAAGGAGTTCAAGGAGGGGGACGGCGACAACTGCAAAATCGCCACGCTGTTCAAGAACGACGAGGATGAGCAGTTCTGCCGTCAGCTTTTCCGCAAAACCCTCGAGAACGCCGATGAATATACGAAGATGGTGGAGGATAAGCTGCAGAACTGGGAGCTGGAGCGTGTGATAAGCATGGACATGCTGCTGATGCAGATGGCGTTGTGCGAATTGCTGGAGTTCCCCTCTGTGCCCATCAAGGTCACGCTGAACGAGTACATTGAGTTGGCGAAATGGTACAGCTCCGACAAGAGCAAGGTGTTCGTCAACGGTATCCTTGACCGGCTGATCGTGGATTTGCGCGACAGCGGCCGGCTGGTGAAAACGGGACGCGGATTGTATCAGAATTGATGTAAGAAGGAAGATGTAAGAAGGAGGAGTTGGAAAGACGATGTCTTAAGTCTCAAACAAAAACAAAATCAACGGTAGTATGAAGAAACTAACGATAATATTAGCGATAGCAGCCATGGTTATGACCAGCTGTCACAATAAGCCTGCCAAGGAGGGCGATTTCACGGTGAAAGATGTCCACATCCCGCAGACGGCCGATGGTCTGTCGCAGAAGGAGGCGGAGAAAATGCCGGTTATCTCCTTCGACAACACGACCTACGATTTTGGCGAAGTGGTTGAAGGTGAGCGGCTTACGTACGCTTTCAAGTTCAAGAATACAGGCAAGTCGAACCTGATTATCTACTCGTCGGAGGCTACCTGCGGTTGCACGACTTCGCAACCTCCGAAGGCGCCCGTGCGTCCGGGTGAGAGCGGCGAGATTACTGTCACGTTTGATTCTAAAGGTCAGAAAGGCAATGTGCAGAAGCGCATCTTGGTGGGTGCAAACACCTACCCGGCCGAGACCATCCTTACTATCACGGCAAATGTTTCATCAAGTAAATAGTTAACAATCAAAATTTTAAGATTATGTTGGATATTTTATTCCCTCTTTTGCAATCAGGCAGCGGTGCTGCTCCCGCCGGTGGCGTGGGTGGTGGATCTTCCATGCTCATTTTCCTCCTGCTGATGATTCTCATTTTCTACTTCTTCATGATTCGTCCGCAGCAGAAGAAGCAGAAAAAGATTGAAGAAGCCCGCAACAGCCTGCAGAGAGGCGACAAAGTGGTCACCATCGGCGGCATTCATGGCAAGATTGTGGATGTGAAGGATCGCACCTTCACCATCGAAATTGCCCATGATGTGCGCATCGAGGTGGACAAAGCGGCTATCTCATTCAATGAAGCCGAACTTGGCGGCAGATCAGAAGCCAAGAAGGAAGAGGAAAAATCTGAGAATAACGAATAGGTTATGGCTGAGAATCCGAACCGCATACCCGTGAAGCTCCCTTCACTGGCGTTTGTCGTGTGCTTGCTGATTTCCATTTCCTGCTGGATATTGGTGACCCTTTCGAAGGAGTATAAGGTCTCGTACGATTACAAGCTTGTGTGCGAGAACCTGCCTGAGGGACGCAAATCCGTCACAGCCTCCGATACGGTTATCACACTGACATTCAACCAGAAAGGGGTGCTCTACCTGACGAAACCTTTCCGAGAGAAAGAGAAAACGGTGACTGTTTCGATCAGCGACCTGATCAAGCCGAAGAACAAGGTGACGGTTTATACGTTCACCAACAAGGAGTTGTGTGACTACCTGATTACCCATAATTTCGGTTCAGAATTGGTGTCTGTGTCATCGCCCGAGGTCATCACGTTTTATCTGCGTTAAGAATGGTTAAAATCGGGCTTACGGGTGGTATAGGGACAGGGAAGACTTACCTGTCCCAGCATTTTGTGGACATGGGTGTCCCGGTTTATTATGCAGACGAAGAGGCTAAGAAGCTTTATCGTCAGCCGTCCTTTTTGGCGGATATGCGGCAGGTTTTCCCGGATGAAGAACTCTGGCTTCCAGACGGTTCCTTGAATATGCGTCAGCTCTCCCAATCGTTTGCAGATGAGGATTTTCTGCAACGGTTGAGTCATTTTGTGCACCCGTATGTGATGCGCGATTTCGAGCGTTGGGCTGCTGAGCAGAACGCGGCCGCCGTCATGATGGAATCTGCCATCCTGTACGAATACGGTCTCGACCAATATTTCGACAAAATCATTGCGGCCGATGCGCCGGAAGCCCTGCGCATCAAGCGTATACAGGCGCGCAACCCGCATCTTACGGAGGCGGACATCCGACAGCGCATGTCTCGCCAGATGCCGCAAGAGGAGAAATGCGCAAGGGCGGATTTGGTGGTCTGCACGGGGGAAACGTATGCAGAGGGGTTATCCTTGGCGTAGAGACGCACGGCCGTGCGTCTCTACAACGATGAGCGTCCGATAATTTTGTATTCCGGACCATCCTTATGTAGGAAGCTCTGATAAAGATTTAACATGTTGATTTCCAAGGCTTGTGAGAACAACCTTTGTTGCGCTGTCTCCATCGCCTCCCAAAATTTTTTCTTGTCGTGCAGGTTTTTGATGCGGCCTAATGTGATGTGTGGCACGAAATTGCCGTAGTTGGGTTCGAAACCGATGGCTTGCAGTTTCGGTTCCAATTCGTCAAAGAGTTTTTTGAACGGTTCAAAATGGTCGAAGCCGAGCCAGATTACCTCTGGATGATAATGGCTTCCGAATACCCCTATCTTATTGATGTTCAGTATGAACGGCGCGTTGTCGGCACAAACTTCCGACAGCGCGTTTTTGATATCCGGCACCCGCTGTGGCGGGGTCGCGCCGAGGAAACGCAGGGTCAGGTGCCGCACGTCGTCCTTCACCCATACGATGTCGTCGTGACGCAGCCGGAAACGCAAATCGGCGGAGATCTTTTGGATTTCCGCCGATAAGGTTATCACTGGTGTGGCGATGAACAGTCGTTTCATTCGCCCTTGGTGTTCTGATTGTGGAAGCGCAACAATTTGTTGTAGAGGTGTCTGCGCTCGGATCCGATCACGTTGTGGTCGTGAACGGTATAGACAAAGTATTCGAGCTCGATGTCATCGCTGACAGCCTGACGAAGTAGCTCCAACGTGTGCTGTTGCACGACAGTGTGGTCTTGAGCGCCATGCATCACCAACAACGGGCATTTCACGTTCTTGATTTTGGGGATGATGTTGGCGTTGGCATAGCCGGCGGGATTCTCCTGCGGGGTGTCCATGTAACGCTCGCCGTACATCACTTCGTACCACTCCCAGTTGACCACCGGACCGCCGCAAGAGGCCGCCTTGAAGGTCTCAGGATGGGCCGTGATCAACGACAGCACCATAAAACCGCCGTAGCTCCAGCCATCCAAACCGATACGGTCGGCATCCACGTAAGGCAGTGATTTCAAGTACTCTACACCGCACATCTGGTCTTCAACCTCGCGTACACCCAAGTTGCGGTGGATGCACTTTTCGAATTCTGCACCACGATTATCTGTGCCGCGGTTATCCAACGTGAAGACGATATAGCCCTGTTGCGCCATAAATTCAAGGAACAGACCGCCGGAGAGATATTGGTTCGTCACCAATTGAGAGTGCGGACCGCCATAAACGTACAGGAACACAGGGTATTTCTTGCTCTTGTCCATGTCCGGCGGGGTAATCATGCGGCACCAGAGTGAGTCGCCCTCTTTGTTCACAATGGGGAAGATTTTGGTGTCGCCCAATTTCATCACGCCAAATGGACTTTTCGCGGTAAGTAACGTCTTGATTGTCTTACCTTTGTTATCCACTAATGAGATGACGCGAGGCGTGGTCGGATTGCTGAAATAGTCGATGAAATAGTTCTTTGATTCACTGAAGACGGGACGATGAACGCCATCGGCATGAGCCAAGCAGGTGAGTGTGCCTTTATCCAAACTTACCTTGCAAACATATTGGTTCACAGGCTTTTCCAAAGAGGCGGTAAAGTAGATATTCTTCTCGTCTTTGTCCATGCCGTAGTACTCAATAATGTCGAATTTGCCATCTACCACCTTCTTGAAAAATTTCATGTCAGCACTGTACCAGTAAAGATGATTCCAGCCATCGCGGTCGCTGAACCAGAGGAAATCGCCGTTTTTCATGAAAATCATGCGTTGAGTCGGTTCTACGTAGCGGTTGTCACGTTCCTCGATGAGAGTGGCCAGCTTTTTGCCCGTTTGCAAATCGTAACGAATCAATTTGGAGTGGTTCTGTTCGCGGTTGAGGTGGGTGATGTAGATGTATTGCTCGTCCGGTGAGAAGGTTACGTTGGTCAGGAACTCGCCGTCTGCCTTGTCGGTTTGGATGTAGTGATAAACAGGGCTGCCCTTTTCCGCGGACTTCGCTACGTCGAAGATGCCGAGGGTCACCACGTGCGAGGTGCGGCCTGCCATCGGGTACTTGATGTTTTCGACCGTCGCGATGGGTGTGCCAGTATTCACAAGCGGATAGTCCTCCACCATGCTCTCGTCCATGCGGTAGAAAGCGACGAAATTGCCGTTCGGGGAAATGTATTGGCCTTCATCGATGCCCCATTCGCTGCGGTGCACCGTTTCGCCGAAGACGATATGCTCGCCCGTGTCAGGACAGAGCAACACCGGTTTGTAACCGTTCAGCGCACTCTCCACAAACACGCCTTTGTCATTTTTGATGACGAACACGCCATGCTTAATATCCTGATCAATAACATCATCCCAATCCACTTTGTCAAATGCCGTTGTGGTGATTTTGCCTTTCAGCACATTGACGGTCTTGTGGGCAGCAGGAAAGTAAAGCGTGTTGGCATCTAACCATTCGTAACCGTAAGGACTGGAAATTTCGTGCGCTTTTTGGGATGCAGCGGCGAGAAATGTGGTCTCCTTGCCACTTTTGGCATTCACCAGTATGATGTTCTGGTCGTCGTCGATGTAGGAATACTGGTCTGCGCCAGGTTGCCACGCGATACCACGGATGTTGTCGATGACATAGCGTTTGGTGAAATCAATGGTCTGACCGAAAACCGGGACCATCAACATCATGCAAAAGATGCTTAATAACAGTGTGATTCTTTTCATATTCAATAATTTACAATAACATTCAAAGAAGTGGCAAAAGTACATTTTTTTTCTTTTGCCCATGCCCTGTTGCCTTTTGCATATTCCCTATTGCCTATTCCTTGTTGCCTATTGCCTAAAAAATCGTATCTTTGCGCCAAAATTAGAAACGGAATGAAAACACTGCGACAACAATTTTTAGCACACATTGGACAGACTTCCCCCGAACCACTTCTTTTGGAGGTGGCATGTGCAGATGGAGTCTATTTTTATACCCCTGAAGGAAAACGTTATTATGATTTAGTATCCGGTGTTTCGGTTAACAATGTAGGTCACGCCAACCCTGCGGTCATTTCGGCTGTACAGCAACAAGCGGCTGATTACATGCATATTATGGTTTATGGCGAGATGGTCGAGCGGCCACAAGTGCAGTATGCCACCCAAATTGCCAATCTGCTGCCAAACCCGCTGGACAGTGTCTATTTCGTCAACTCGGGCAGTGAGGCGGTGGAAGGGGCGCTGAAGTTAGCCAAACGCTATACCGGTCGGCACAAGATGATGTCGATGCACTGTGCCTACCACGGTTCCAACCATGGTTCGCTCAGCATGATGGCATCCCCTGAAGGCGACACCTGGAAAGCGCCGTTCCAGCCATTGCTCCCCAATGTGGAGTACCTGTGGTTCAACAACTTCGAAGACATTGACCGTATTGACGAAGAGACCGCTTGCGTGCTGGTGGAACCCGTCCAAGGCGAAGCAGGGGTCATCCCTCCCAAAGAGGGCTACCTGCAAGCTCTCCGCAAACGTTGCGATGAAACCGGTACCATGCTGATTTTCGACGAGATACAGACCGGGATGGGCCGCACCGGCGCCATGTTTGCGATGCAGAAATACGGGGTCACCCCCGACATCGTCTGCCTGGCCAAGGCCTTCGGTGGCGGAATGCCCCTCGGCGCTTTCGTATCTTCAAAGGAAATCATGGATTCCCTGCAGAGCAACCCAGTTTTGGGTCACATCACCACTTTCGGCGGGCATCCCGTCTGTTGCGCCGCTGGCCTTGCCGCTCTGAACTATATTCTTGAAAAACAACTCGTTGAGAATGTTGAAAGAAAAGGGGAACGTTATGAAAAAGCACTCAAAAATGCCCCACACGTACAAGAAATCCGTCGCAGCGGCCTGCTGATGGCCGTGGAGCTGGGTTCCTCCGAAAAAATGTTCAAGATGATGGCCCTCTTCAAAGAGCACGGCATCATGAGCGACTGGTTCCTCTTCTGCGACACCGCCTTCCGCATCTCCCCGCCGCTAATCATCTCGGATGATGAAATTGATGACTCCTGCCGGATTATTCTGGAGTGCCTGAACCGGCTTTGACTTTGACTATGACTATGACTTTGCCCTATCAACTACTAACTGCTAACTACTAACTACTAACTTTTGCCTGTTGCCTTTTGCCTATTGCCTTAAATCCTAAACTATTAACCTCTTAACCCTAAACCCATGCCTACCGTAACCACTGACCTCCTGCAAACCCCCATCGAATTCCTGAAAGGAGTGGGTGAAAAGCGTGGTGCCGTGCTTCGCAAGGAGTTCGACATCCACACTTTCAACGACTTACTGTACTATTTCCCCTACCGCCACATTGACAAGTCGCACGTGTATCACGTCAGCGACATCGTGAACGACGGTGGTTACATCCTCTTGCGCGGCACCATCAGCAATATCCGCATCGTCGGGCAGATGCGCGCACAACGACTTACAGCGCAATTTACCGACGAAACCGGCTCCATCGAGTTGGTGTGGTTCAACGGCATCCGCTGGGTACAGGACGTGCTGAAATCGCGTAAGGAGTTTGTCATCTTCGGCAAGCCGACCCTTTTCAACAATCGCTGGAATATCACCCATCCTGAGTTGATCGACCCCGCGCAGCAGCAAAATTCCCCGATCTCCATGCGCTTCCAGCCGCTCTACAACACCTCCGAAACGGCCAAGAAGAAGTCGCTGGACTCCAAGGCGATGTCCAAACTGACCGCCAACTTACTGGCGCAGGTCAAGGACATCATCCCCGAAACGATGCCCCGCGAGATGGTGGAGGAGTTGCACTTGATGTCACTCCGGGATGCACTCGTCAACATTCACTACCCCGAAGACAGCCAAAAACTCTCGCAGGCCACTCTCCGACTGAAATTCGACGAACTGTTCTTCGTACAGCTCAAGCTGCTGAAACTCAAATTGATAAATACCAACCGTTTTGAAGGTTTCCCCTTCAAACAGGTGGGACACTATTTCAATACCTTTTATAAAGAGTGTTTGCCCTTCGATCTGACCAATGCGCAGAAGCGTGTCCTGAGGGAAATCCGTGGCGACGTAGGCAGCGGTCACCAGATGAACCGCCTGCTGCAGGGCGACGTAGGCAGCGGCAAAACCATTATCGCGCTGTTCAGCATGTTGCTGGCTATCGACAACGGCTATCAAGCCTGTATGATGGCTCCCACCGAAATTCTGGCCACCCAGCACTACGAAAAAATCAGCAAACAACTGGAACCCTTGAACTTACGAGTAGAATTTCTGTCGGGTTCCACCAAGACGGCCAAGCGCAAGCAGATTTTGACGGATTTGCAAAACGGTCAGGTCAACATCCTTATCGGCACCCACGCACTCATCGAGGACAATGTGGTATTCAACAAGTTAGGATTGGTAGTCATCGATGAACAACACCGTTTCGGGGTGGAACAGCGGGCCAAGCTGTGGCGCAAGAGCGGCCCCATTCCGCCGCACATCTTGGTGATGACTGCTACACCGATTCCACGCACTTTGGCGATGACCCTCTATGGCGACCTCGATGTCTCTGTCATTGACGAGCTGCCGGCGGGCCGCAAACCTATCGTCACTGTCCATTATTACGAAAAAGATCGCCTCAAAATGTTCGGTTTCCTGAAGCAACAGATTGCCGAGGGACGTCAAGTCTTCGTCGTCTATCCCCTCATTCAAGAATCGGAAGCTTTGGATTTGCTCGATCTGCAAGCTGGTTACGAGGCCATCGAGCGCAGTTTTCCGCCGCCGGAATACAGCATCGGGGTGGTGCATGGCAAGATGAAGGCCGAAGAGAAGGACTACACCATGAACTGTTTCAAGAAGGGACAGATCCAGATTCTGCTCTCCACCACGGTAATTGAAGTGGGCATTGACGTACCGAATGCTACCGTGATGGTCATCGAAAACGCTGAGCGGTTCGGTTTGTCGCAGCTGCACCAACTGCGCGGGCGCGTGGGTAGGGGTGGCAACCAGTCGTACTGTATCCTCATGTCCAAGTACGAACTTTCCACCGAAGGTCGCAAGCGCTTGGATGCCATGGTGGAAACCAACGACGGATTCGAAATCGCCAACTTCGACCTGCAGCTGCGCGGTCCCGGCGACCTGCAAGGCACGCGCCAAAGCGGCATGTTGGACTTCAAACTCGCCGACCTCTCCAAAGACGAGAAACTGGTAGCCTACACCCGCAATTATGCCCAGCAAATTCTCGAGAAGGACCCAGATTTGACTCTACCCGAACACAAACGTCTTGCTGAAACCTTGGAAAAGCAGATGCAGCATGATACAAATTGGAGTGTCATCAGCTAAGAAGGATAATTCCACATTTTATCAAAGTGACAAAAATTTGCGTTTTTTGGGCAACATAAACGAAAAAAGTTTACTTTTGCGACCGTTTTCATAGGATGTTTCCACCCTACAAGTTTTTTAGAAATTAGGTTTGAATTATTTATAAATATGAAAAAACATCAGATTTCAACGAAATTTTTAAGCATTGAAAAAGTAACCAAGATTGTTGAGAGAAAGCAGAAAATCGAGCTGTCTCAGGAAGCCATTGACGCCGTGCAGAAATGCCGCGACTTCTTGGACACCAAGGCTGCCAAATCTGCAGATCCGATTTACGGTGTGACCACCGGCTTTGGTTCTCTTTGCAACAAGCACATCTCTGCCAAGGATTTGTCAACACTACAACGCAACCTCGTCATTTCACACGCATGTGGCGTGGGCGAAGAGGTGCCGCAAGAGATCGTGCAACTCATGCTGCTCATGAAAATCCAATCCTTGTCATACGGTCACTCCGGCGTGCAAGTAGATACCATCCAACGTTTGGTGGATTTCTACAATAAGGGCGTATATCCCGTTGTGTATCAACAAGGTTCACTGGGCGCTTCCGGCGACTTGGCTCCATTGGCCCACCTTTCGCTGCCCATCATCGGCATGGGTGAGGTTTACTATCGCAACAAGAAATACACTGCCGCTGAAATCAACGAGAAATTCGGTTGGAAGCCCATCACGCTGAAATCCAAAGAGGGTCTCGCCCTGCTCAACGGCACGCAATTCATGAGCTCCTACGCTGTCTGGTTGCTGATGAAAGCCCGTAAACTTAGCTGGCTCGCCGACATCATCGGTGCCATCTCCTTGGAAGCTTTCGACGGCCGCATCGAACCGTTCAACATGCTGGTGCACCTCGTTCGTCCGCACGCAGGTCAGATCATCACCGCCGCCCATATCACGCAACTGCTTGAGGGTTCGGAAATTATCGCCCAACACAAAGAGCATGTGCAGGATCCTTACTCCTTCCGTTGTATGCCGCAAGTGCACGGTGCCTCCAAAGACGCCATCGAGCATGTGCAGAACGTGGTGGAAACCGAGATCAACTCCGTCACCGACAACCCGACCGTCTTCCCGGACGAGGACATCATCGTCAGCGCCGGCAACTTCCACGGTCAGCCGTTGGCTTTGGTTCTGGACTTCCTCTCCATCGCCATGGCGGAACTCGGCAACATCTCTGAACGTCGTATCTATCAACTGATTGGCGGAAAACGCGGGCTGCCGTCCTTCCTCGTGAAGAACCCCGGCCTCAACTCCGGCTTCATGATTCCGCAATACGCTGCCGCCTCCATCGTGAATCAAAACAAGGCCTTCACAATGCCTTGCTCCACCGACTCCATCGAGTCCTCGCAAGGTCAGGAAGACCACGTGAGCATGGGTGCGAACGCCGCCACGAAATGCTACTTGGTGGTCAACAACGTGGAGAAGATCCTCGGCATCGAGCTGTTCAACGCCGTCCAAGCCTTGGATTTCCGCAGACCGCTGAAGAGCTCCGAATTCATCGAAGATTTTGTGAAATGCTACCGCGAGTTCGTGCCGTTTGTGGAGAACGACACCTACATGCACGAACTGATCCAAAAGTCCATTGACTTTATCAAGGGCGTGCGCGTGGTCATGTAATCGCCAATGAAAAAAACTAAAATAGACGGGGCTCCGCTCCGTCTATTTTTTTGCCGTCAACTTTCGGCAACGGATTATTTCTCGCAAGATTCCTGCTTAGACATCTCCTGTTCCTTTTCCAATTCGCGCGTCTCCTTCCATTCCAAAATGTGCGACATCACAGGCGAAAGATGCTTGTAGGCAACGGAATCCTCTTTCACTTCATGCTTGATGAAAATCTCCTTTTTGTCCACGCTGTCAATGAAGTAGAACAGCACTCCGGCCACCAAAACCACCTTCAGGACACCAAACAAAACGCCAAGCCCTTTGTCAAGAAACTCGGACAGCACAGGCTTGAGTGCACGCTTCATAATCCGTCCTAACAGATTGACTAACACGATAGTGAGCACGAAACACAACGAGAAGGAAATGGGTTTCGCCAGCGTAGTGCCAGTAAGCCATAATGCAATCAAATCGGAGAATTTATAAGAGACGAACAGTCCCAAAAAGAGGGCCGCCAAGGAGACGATTTCCATCAGGAAGCCGTTTTTGAAGCCTTTGAAGGCGAACCAGCAGAGAGGTATTAATACGAGGATGTCTATCCAGTTCATTGTTTGGTTTAAGGTTTAAGGACGAAGGCGGCAAAAGTACAAAATTTATTATCTCTTCGTATAATTATCTCCGCGTATCACGCGTATCTGCACGTATTATTCTTAATTCATCGGGCAGTAACCCCCGCTCTTCTTACTGCCAGTGAATTCGATAAGCCCTTGCTTTTTGAGCTCAAAGAGGCAGCGGTCCATGGTGGTCTGCGAATAGGAGGTGTGGGATATGAGTTCCGTGGAACGGCAACCGGGATGCTCCTGAATGTAGTGAAACACGGCATCGAGCTTCTCTTTCGGTGGAACAGACGCGCCTTTTTTGCCTTTTTCTTCTTCGTTTTCAGGCTGTGCGCCCTCATTCTCCTCAATATCTCCACGCATATACTCGTCAATGGCGGCTGCAATCTGTGGGGCTCTTTTGGTGTCCAGTTGGAATGTAAGGGGTGTTTTCGACCAAGGTATGGACTTTAGGGTCACCGACTTGCCGTTGCACGAGGCGATGTGTTGGAAAGGAACAATCACGGAGGAGGATATACGGATAAACTCCTCATTCCCAAGGAACTGGATCAAATATTTGAGGGTGCAATAGCGGGTGTGTTTCTCGCCGTCCATGGTATAGACTTCCGTTTCATTCCCGTTCTTGCAGCAATAAAGGATATTGTCAACGGGTATGTGCAGGCAGTTGTTTTGGTCATCGCAAACGTCAAGCATCCGGGCATATTGGTAAATGAAACTCACCTTTGTATCCAATACCTCATGCAGCCGTTTCCGCTCCCCGAACATGAACGGGAAGAAGTTGAAGGCCACGTTGCGGGAAACAACCATAAAAGTATGTTTGCTAAAATAATGCCAGAAACCATATTCTTCAATGAGGAGTGCATTACATTTTGAAATAAAGGGGTAGGCAATCGCCATTTCCAACACTCCGACGGCGATAGACATGAAAACTACCGCCAACCAATAGAGGATGTTCGAATGTCTCTTTTTAATCAGCATCGGATAGAGCAGGAAGTAGTTGATATACAGTGTCGCTAACAGGATCACGCCCGAGAGAGCCTCCTTCCAGGTTCTGCCGGCATACGGTCGGAGGAAAGAATTCCGGGAGAAGAACCAAATCACTGCAACGCAAAACAGGAGATTCAGCAAAATGGTGACAATTGTCTTTTTGTGTTTCATAACGTTGATATTAACAGCGGCAAAGATACGCATTTTATTCCGTCCATTATTCCACCAGATGCCATTTAATACCCCAAATGCCGCTTTGGGGCATTAAATTTCCGATTTATGTAAAGTATTGATTTTTAGGTTTTTACCCCCCCCCCCGTGACAAATGTCATTTTTCGAAAACGTCATATTTTTGCTTGAGAGGGAACATATTTCTGCTGTGAGGGATAAAAAGGTTTGGAGATTTGTGGTATTTTTGCCGTTGAAAATAAACAACAAACGTGAAATTTACCAAGACAAAACGTACTGAACTTATTAATGAAGGTGGAGTGCAAAGCTATGCAAGACAAGCTCAATGAAGAGGCTGGCATGGACTTCTACAGATGCAATCAGTAACGCGACAGATGACAGCGGCGGGCGGTTCTAATCCGTCTGCCGCTTTTTTTTGCTACTGAAGAGGGTGTGTCAAAATTCACGGTTCACGGAGATTCCGCTGAACGGCGTTTTGATAATCCACGGCATCCACAACGTATTCAATTTGGTGATCGTGGCGGTGTTTTGTATCGGTGGCACTCAATATATTCCAACATTTCATTAAATAAGGGTGTTTGTCAGCAGTAATCTGATCTGACAAATCCCATTGCCACGTTGTGCCGTCCGAAAAGGTGACCTGATGACAATAGTTGTTGGCGGGTATTAGTAACTCATCACAATAAAGTGATGTTGTGATAGACTCAAATTGTGAATCCCTTCCAACATACTCGTAAACCCGTTTGCTTTCGCCGGGTTGAATGGTGACCACATTGCGCTGTGTGCTGTCTTTGGTGTTGAATTGCGAATAGGTGATGGGGCTGTCCGTGTTGTTTTTCAAATAAAACTCATCATGGCATCCCGGGTCGCAAGCCACCGCCATACAAACCATGGCGGCCACAATTAAACAAAGATTCATAAGCCTCTTGCTGTTGCATTTACAGGCCTGTTTTTGTGTTGTAATGGGTTGTCTTTTCATATCTTTAATGTTTGATTTTGAAAATGCAAAAATAGATTATTCTCTGATATCAAGATACCGCCACGGAGACTGCCATCGAAAAAACACTCAAGCAACAAGTCTAATCCTTCAGACAACGGACAGACAAACCTACATAGTTTGATATACCCGCTTCTTGAAAATTGGCGAAATCATGTTGAATATTCCTATGAGCAGCACAGTTTTCTCCAGCATCAGTGGTGCTCCAAAACCACGCTTCCGATCCCAGAATGGAGTATCCGCCACCATAATAATAGCCTGCTGGTAAAGCACTGAAACCAGTGGCATTGTTGTACATCGGCAAATACCCTGGTGAACAATATATGGTACTACTCTCCCACCCTGTGGTGGAGGATAACGCTTTGGCTATCAAATCACTCCGGTGTCCGCATTGACAATCGTTCTGCAAACCGACATAATCTTGCATGACAATCCATTCCGCAGCAGAGGGGACGTGCCATCCTGTGGGGCAAACACCCTGCACATTGCTCGGAACAGCAGTGGATGAAGAATTCCCATTCATAACCGCCGCCCAGTTATACAGACAACCGTATGTGCTCACATTGCTGCTGTCACTTTCAGGGAAATAACGATAGGCAATACTATTACTAAAGGTGTCGGTGGTTGGAATATAGGTGCCGTCAGCATAATGGGTGGTCTTCAGATTCTCTTTCATCCAACATTGGGTGCCGATTTGAACCGTATTATAGACATTTCCGTCATAGTCCGTCACTGTGGGATATTGCGGACAGGGTTGGCCGCCGGAATGGACGCTGTCTGTCTCGTTTCGAAGGCACCGAACCGACAAGAAATTTTGCCAACCATAATCCCAATGAGAAAGTGACGCCCTGTCATACATCAAATATTCTATTTCCGCCATATTATTGTACAAAGACTGCGAAGAAGACCAAAAGAACGCTTCGTAGCCAAAGCTTTCATCATCGTAATACCCTTCATAAACGCCAGCCGGCATAGCAGAAAAGCCAGATGCATTATTCGCAGAAAGGTCATTCCCCACCGTGCAGTTACCGCCACAGGATTGCCAACCCGTAGTAGAGGCCAATGCCTTGCCGATGTTGTCAGGTTGGTTGTCACATTGCAAAGCACTCTGCCCCATCATGTAATATAACAGCGTGTACCATTCCTGTTCACAAGGCACGTGCCAGCCATCGGGACAAACTCCCTGAATATCGGATTCCCCGCTGTTGAAATCCATTTGCATCACGGCAGGCCAATTGTATAGAAGGCCGTATGTCGGCACTGTAGATGCATCGTTGTTCGGATAACAGCAGTAGGCATTTGTAGTACTGCTGGTTGTCGCAACCGGGATAGAGGTTCCATCAGCATAGTGGGTAGCACGCACATTCTCTTTCAACCAGCATTGAGCACCAATCTGAACGGTATTATACACATTGCCATCATAATCAAACGCTTGCGTACTTCCGCAAACGAAAGTTTCCGCCACTGTGAATTGTAGTTCGATAGTTTGCGAGGAGAGTATCGGTTTTGTAACCGTCAAACTGGTGCTGGGCGCACTCGCAATCGTGGAAAATCCAACGAACGACAAGGTGTCGCCCGGAACAAACAGTTCATCGGTGCTGCCTCTCCATGATTTCAACGTGCCTGTCTTCAAATCCCCGTTTCCCACATAATGAATCCTGTCAACACCCGCATTCCCCGTGTTCACCATCTTGATCGAACTGCTTTCTTTCCCCGTCTGCACATTCAACAGATAGGTTTGCGGCTTGGAAAGCTGAATCTGGAACGTATGGCATCCGGCATCCAGATTTCGGCTGAAGTCTGTCACTTTTTCGCCCGTCAAAGTGAAAATAGCGATGTTGACCTTCCCCGATTTCTTCAACTGCACCGAAAATTCTGTGACGCCGTTGAAAGGATTGGGCACATTTTGCGATAAAACGGGCTGTAAATCATGCTGCTCAACCCCTGAATTGATCATCGTCAAAGTGAGATCAGAGGCATCGAGCAGCTCCGTCCAACCACGCGAGAGATTGGTTATCCGCACGCTGTCTAATTGCACCGGTTGCCCGTTGGCATCCTTTCCCACGAAAGACAATGTGGTTTGCGCCATCACGGGAAAGATAGCCATCCAAAACGCAATGGCGACAATGGTTTTCTTCAATAGGTTGTTCATAATCATAACGTGGACTTCTATTTGTTTTTCTTTTCACGCCGCTCCCATCGAAAATGCGAAGTCCGTTGACATCCTCTGAGGGTAACGACACTGCTTGCTTTTATATACTTATGACGCAAAAAATTCAAAAAGTTACAGTGGATTGGAATGTTTTTCGAAAGTTGCTTGTCTCCGTTATCAATCGCGGATGCAACGAACTGAATATCCGAATTCCTTGCCGTAGAGATCTTGGTTCACGCCAGCTTCATCGTAGTACAGACCACGTCCCCATGCATTGTCACTATCGTCCTGGGTG
>Ga0310690_10003198_pt1 | contig 25031 bp, 19 predicted proteins | sample AusTroGonzalo_MG_2_FD_207661 | JGI IMG/M metagenome (GOLD analysis project Ga0310690, IMG submission 207661) | Bovine rumen microbial communities from tropical cattle in Woodstock, Queensland, Australia - Gonzalo_04 (v2) (version 2) | ecosystem: Host-associated > Mammals > Digestive system >... | reverse complement strand
CTGTTGAAGTTCCTGCGCTACTTCAGGCCCATCCCCGATACACAGATACCGCCCACCTCGCTGATACGTGAGTTCCTTGGCGGATCATCATTCAAATACTAAATCTCTTTTGATAAGTCGGAGTGACAAAAGCGTTGCTCCGACATTTATTTTTAACTTCTTTAACCTAAAAAGAATTGTGTGCGCACAAAATAGTCTGTTATCCATATTTATAATTCATAATTAATTCGTACCTTTGCAGGCGATTTCAAATAACAAGGATAATATTCATTTTAAAATTAGATTAGTAATATGGCAAAGTTAGATTTAACTCAGTATGGCATCACCGGTTCTACCGTGATTGCCCACAATCCGTCGTATGAGTTCCTCTATGAGGAAGAGACCAAGGCTGGCCTGACTGGTTTCGACAAGGGCCAGAACACCGAACTTGACGCTGTAAACGTAATGACAGGTATCTACACCGGCCGTTCTCCTAAGGATAAGTACATCGTGAAGGATGCACAGAGCGAGGACAAGGTTTGGTGGACCACTGAGGAGTACAAGAACGACAACCACCCCATGAGTGAGGATGTATGGGCCAAGGTTAAGGAGATCGCTATCAAGGAACTCTGCAACAAGGACCTGTATGTTGTTGACGCTTTCTGCGGTGCTAACGCTGCTACACGTCTGCGCGTTCGCTTCATCGTTGAGGTGGCTTGGCAGGCACACTTCGTAAAGAACATGTTCATCCAGCCCACCGCTGAGGAACTGGAGAGTTTCGAGCCTAACTTCGTGATTTATAACGCTTCTAAGGCAAAGGTTGAGAACTACAAGGAACTGGGTCTGAACTCAGAGACTTGCGTAGCCTTCAACACGACTTCTCGTGAGCAGTGCATCATCAACACCTGGTATGGTGGTGAGATGAAGAAGGGTATGTTCTCTATGCAGAACTACTATCTGCCCCTGCAGGGTATCGCTTCTATGCACTGTTCTGCCAACACCGATATGGAGGGTAAGAACACCGCAATCTTCTTCGGTCTGTCTGGTACAGGTAAGACCACACTGTCTACCGATCCGAAGCGTCTGCTGATTGGTGACGACGAGCACGGATGGGACGACGAGGGTGTGTTCAACCTCGAGGGCGGTTGCTATGCTAAGGTGATCAACCTGAGCAAGGAGAACGAGCCTGACATCTATGGTGCCATCAAGCGTAACGCTCTGCTGGAGAACGTAACAGTAGCAGAGGACGGTAAGATCGACTTCGCTGATAAGAGCGTAACCGAGAACACCCGCGTATCATATCCTATCGACCACATCGAGAAGATCGCTCAGAAGGTGAATGGCAAGAGCGCAGGTCCTGACGCTAAGAACGTGATCTTCCTCTCTGCCGACGCATTCGGTGTACTGCCTCCCGTTAGCATCCTGACTCCCGAGCAGACGAAGTACTACTTCCTCTCTGGCTTCACAGCAAAGTTGGCAGGTACAGAGCGCGGTATCACAGAACCCACTCCTACTTTCTCTGCTTGCTTCGGCCAGGCCTTCCTCGAGTTGCACCCCACAAAGTATGCTGAGGAACTCGTGAAGAAGATGGAGAAGAGCGGTGCCAAGGCTTACCTTGTGAACACAGGTTGGAACGGTACCGGCAAGCGTATCTCTATCCCCGATACACGTGGTATCATCGACGCTATCCTGGATGGTAGCATCCTGAAGGCTCCTACCAAGAAGGTTCCTTTCTTCGACTTCGAGGTTCCCACAGAGTTGCCCAACGTAAATCCTGCTATCCTTGATCCTCGCGACACTTACGCTACTGCTGCTGAGTGGGAGGAGAAGGCTAAGGATCTCGCTGCCCGCTTCATCAAGAACTTCAAGAAGTACGAGGGCAACGAGGCCGGTAAGGCTCTCGTCGCTGCAGGTCCGAAACTGTAAAATGCAGCAAAGACGAAACTGAAATTTGTAGAAGATTAAGAATTGATAATTGCATCGCCAGGACATCCTGGCGATGCTTTTTTGATGTATGTCAATAAGAAGAAAAAGTGGACTAAATATTCATTTTTTAATCATCATTTTTCAATAATTCTTTGTACCTTTGCACCCGTAATCGTGAGATTACGTTCATAAATTCATTAGGTTTAGTAGTTAGATTTTAAGGTAAAGATTATGTTATTAGATTTTCAAACGACGGTTATGTTGGTGTGCGTCGTTGTAGCGATGATACTGAGTGTCATAACGCTGATGCATACCACCATCCGTTAGGAAGAGTGCGGGGTGAGTGATTCATACCGCACTTTTTTGTGATTTAAGTCAAAAAATGAAAAAAAGGAAGTGTAAAAAACAAAACTAACTTAAAATCGGTCAAATTTCAATTTATTTTCTTTAATTATAATGTGAAAATGACACATTTTTGAGGAATTGTGCGTAAATTTGCAGCCAAATTGCGATATTTACAAAGAACTGATGAAAAAGAACCTCTATACGGTAGTTGCGCTATTGGCTCTTGCCATAGGAGTATCCTCCTGTCTGGGCAACTCGGATGACACGGAAGTTACGGCCTATGACGATACCGCCATTGGCGCCTTCTCGCTTCTGGCTGTCAATCGGTATGTCCACACCACCAGCACATCTGGTGGCGACTCTGTCTACTTGTCGAAACTGACAGTTAGCCAGTATCCATTCCAAATCGATCAATATCAGGGAAAGATCTATAATACGGATTCCTTGCCTGAGGATTGCGACCTGAAGCATGTCCTTGTGACGGCCACCGCCACCGGTTATTCCGGTACGATTGTCATCAAGAGTGCTACCAGCGATTCTTTGGTCTATTACAGCAATGCCGACTCCATTGATTTTTCGACGGTACGCGAATTTCGCGTCTATAACAATGTGGCTTCGAAATACCGTGCCTACCAGGTACAGATCAACAAGAAGCAACAACCGACATCAACAGCGGTGGTATGGAAGCAGATGCCCAAGGGGTCTGTAATGCCCACCACACCGATGGCCGGATGGGAATTTGCTTATAATGAGACCGGTAATGGCATCATTGCCTCACAGGATCATTGGGTCACCCGTATTGACGAGACCCTCGATGAAGACAGTCGTCTGCTGCCCGCCAATGGCAGTTTTGCCTGTTGGAAATTAAACAACGGTCTGAGTTATGCCCTGCTTGTAGGCGACTGCGATGCACAAGACCAGTATGCTTCGGTATGGCGTAAAGTCATTGATAACACGAATCCCACCAGTTCAAGTTGGGTCTATGTCCCCGTCGCCTCTAATAAGAAATATGGTCTGCCTAAGGGTCAGCACTATTTCCTGCTGCCCTATACCAACGGTAGTGTGCTGGCCATCGATGGTAGTGGCAACATCTACCAGAGCCACGATCAGGGCATCACCTGGTTAACATCCAGCGCCCTGCAGTCGCCTGTCAGCAGCATAGCCGCTGCTTCTACCGATGGCAACGGTGGCGTCTGGCTGTTGGAGAGTGGTGAGACAGGTACGATATGGTACGGAGAATAGTATTGACGATGCTGCTGGCTGTTGCTGCAACAGTCACACAAGCCCAGGACGAGCCGGAATATCGGTTGGAGATTGGTGCTGGTGCAGGGGTCGTGAACTATCTGGGCGACTATAACGCCTCGATTTTCGGTGAGTTACAGCCCATGGGTGCTGTGATGGCCAAATACAAAGCCAATCCGCACATGGCGGTGGCACTGACAGCAGGCTTTGGCAAACTCCAGGGCTCCTCTGACAAGGCGAACACATGGTATCCTGAAGGTTCTCCGGAAGGTATTGAGCGCCATGATTTCAGTAAGAGTCTGGTTGATGTCAACCTGTGCTTTGAATACAACTTCTGGGCCTATGGCACTGGGCGCGAATACCGAGGTGCCCGTAAATTGGCCCCCTTCATCGCACTGGGCGTGGGATCAGCCATTCACGGCGATCCGGAGAAAGGCATCGCGGTGAGTCTGCCCATCGGTGCAGGTGTCAAATATAAGATTGCCGAGCGCGTGAACCTCACAGCCGAATGGTGTGTCCATTTCACCCTGAGCGATCTGCTCGACGGGAAGAAAGACCCCTACGGCATCAAGAGTAGCGGACTCTTCAAGAACACCGACGGCTATAGTGTACTGCAACTGGCAGTAACCTACGACCTTTGGGCAAAGTGTAAGACTTGCCATAATGACAGGGACTAAGAAGATTGAAAATTGAAGAATTAGATATATGAAAGAACTTTTGGACATGAACCGCATTCCCCAGTCTGTTGCCATCATCATGGATGGTAATGGGCGTTGGGCTACTGACCGCGGACTTGACCGCACCTTCGGACATAAGGCCGGACTGGAGACTGTCAAGAAGATCACGGCAGAGTGCGCCCGTCTGGGTGTAAAATACCTGACGCTTTACACCTTCTCGACGGAGAACTGGAATCGTCCAGCCTATGAGATAGAGGCGCTGATGGGTCTCGTGTTAGGCTTTGTGGAGGTTGAGTTGTTTACGGATAACAATATCAAGTTCCGCATGGTGGGCGATATGGACCGTCTGCCCAAGGGTGTACAGGATAAAATCCACTATCTGGAGGACATCACGAAAGACAACACCCACATGACGGTTGTCATGGCCATGAGTTATTCCTCGAAACTGGAGTTGGTGCGGGCCACGCGCCAGATAGCCGAAGAGGTGAAGAATGGTAGTCTGAAGGCTGAGGATATCACAGAGGATGTGATCGACAAGCATCTCTGGACCAACTTCATGCCCGATCCGGAACTGTTGATCCGTACGGGTGGTGAACTGCGCATCAGCAACTACCTGCTTTGGCAGTGCGCCTATTCGGAGTTCTATTTCTGCGACACCTACTGGCCCGACTTCGACGAGGAGGCACTTTACAAGGCCTTCGTCGACTATCAGAGTCGTCAGCGTCGCTTTGGAAAGACCGAAGCCCAGGTGGAAGAGGAAGAGAAAAATGACAAGTAATGATAAGTTAAGACGATGCTATATAATATAATAAGGTATAAAGGAGTGACAAGCGGATGGATGGTGAACATGCTGGTGGCATTGTTGACCCTTCATTGTTCACTCTTCACAGCGACTGCTCAGGATAAGATTGTGCATCCTGACATCTCTTATGCTGGTACGCCACGCACCTGTACCATTGGCGGTCTTGCCGTCGAGGGTGTTGAAGGCTACGAGGATTATGTGCTCACAGGTCTTTCCGGCTTGGCAGTCGGTCAGGAGATTGAAGTGCCAGGCAACCAGATTACCGAGGCCGTGAAACGCTACTGGCGTCATGGTTTGTTCTCGAAAGCACAGATCAGCGCCGACTCCATCGTAGGCAACAAGATCTACCTGCGCATCACTCTGGCCATGCGTCCGCGCGTGAGCACCATCAACTACTTCGGTATCAAGAAGGGAGAGCGCGACGATATGGAGTCAAAACTGGGTATCATCAAGGGCAGTCAGATTACGCCGAACATGATCGACCGTGCTAAGATCCTGGCGCAGAGATACTTCGACGAGAAGGGCTTCAAGAATGCAGAGATTAATATCGTTCAGCGCGACGATCCCAACAACCCAGGTCAGGTGATGCTCGATGTCAATATCGACAAGAAGGATAAGATGAAGGTGCGCAATATCTTTATCACGGGCAATGACCAACTCACCGACCAGAAGATCAAGGGTTCGCTGTTTACCAAGGGTGCCTTTGGTAAGATCCACGAGGCCGGTAAGTTCAGCAACCTCTTCAAGGCCAAGAAGTTCACCGACGAGCGCTATAAGGAGGCCAAGCAGAAACTGATTGAGAAATACAATGAGTTGGGCTTCCGCGATGCGACGGTCATCGAAGACTCCGTCTGGAACTGCGACGATCAGCATGTGAATGTCTTCCTGCGTGTCGACGAAGGTGACAGATACTACCTGAGGGATATCACCTGGGTGGGAAATACGGTGGTGAATACCGACTATCTGAATGCCGTGCTGGGCATGAAGAAGGGCGATCCCTACAACCAGCGCCAACTCAAGAAGCGTCTGCAGGAAGACGAGGATGCTGCCAGCAACTACTATTATAACAATGGTTATGTGTTCTCCAGCATCGAGCCTGTCGAGGTGAACATCGTCAACGACAGTATCGACCTTGAGATGCGTGTCATGGAGGGTCCTCAGGCTCGTCTGAACCACGTGCGCATCTATGGTAACGACCGCCTTTACGAAGAAGTGGTGCGCCGCGAACTCCGTACAAAGCCCGGCGACCTGTTCAACAAGGATGCCATCATGCGTTCTATCCGTGAAATCGGCTCCATGGGCTTCTTCGATCCTGAGAAGATCAATCCCGATATCAAGCCCAATGGCGAGGACGGTACCGTTGATGTGAACTGGGAACTGGAACAGAAGAGCAACGACCAGTTGGAGTTCTCGCTCGGTTGGGGACAGACGGGTATCATCGGACGTATCGGTATCAAGTTCAACAACTTCTCGCTGCGCAACCTCTTCGGCAAGAACAAACTCCATCGTGGTGTCCTGCCCTATGGCGACGGTGAGCAGTTGGGCTTCAACTTCCAGACCAACGGTTCATACTATAGTTCGCTGAGTGCCAACTATGGTACCAACTGGTTTGGCGGCAAGCGTCCGAACGCCCTCAACATCAGCGCTTTCTATTCGAAGCAGAGTGATATCAACAGCATGTACCGCAACAATGCCTTCTATAGCAACTTCTACAACTATAGTTACGGCTACGGCGGTTACAATCCCTATACTTACAACTACGAGTCGATGCTCGACGACGACAAGACGATGACGGTCTTCGGAGCAGCCATCTCCTGGGGTAAGCGTCTGCGCTGGCCTGACGACTACTTCCAACTCTCAGCACAGTTGGGCTACACCCGCTATATGCTGCGTGATTGGCAGTACTTCTATATCCAGAACGGTAACTGTAACAACATCAACCTGGGTCTGACCCTGTCGCGTAACTCTACCGACAACCCGCTCTACCCACGTCACGGTTCCGAGTTCATGGCCTCCGTATCAATCACACCGCCTTGGTCGCTCTTCGACAAGAAAGACTATGGCAGTCTGGCCAAGAACCGCCAGTCGGCCACCTATGAAGACGAGTTGCAGGATGTGTACCGCTGGATTGAATACCACAAGTGGAAGTTCAAGTCACGCACCTTTACCGCCCTCACCGGTGGTGCCAAGTGCTTCGTGCTGATGACACGTGTCGAGATGGGTCTGCTGGGCTCCTTCAACAGCGATAAGCGTTCACCCTTCGAGACCTTCTACGTGGGTGGTGACGGTATGAGCGGCTACAGTTACGGCTATTCCGAGGAGACCATCGGTCTGCGCGGTTATGACAATGGTGCCATCTCCTACTCGTCGGCCTACGACCTGATGCGTCAGGGTATCTCACCCTCTTCTTATAATGCCTACGCCTACGACCGCTTCACCCTCGAACTCCGCTACCCGTTCATGCTGGGTAATACCACCATCTACGGTCTCGGATTCCTCGAAGGCGGTAATGCATGGGCACAAGCCAAGGACTTCAACCCCTTCAAGATGAAGCGCTCTGCCGGACTCGGCGTGCGTATCTATCTGCCGATGGTCGGTCTGATGGGTATCGACTGGGCTTACGGCTTCGACTATGTCACCACCAGCCAGTCGGGCAGCCGCTCGAAGGGAGGCAGCAATTTCCACTTCATCCTCGGACAGGAGTTCTAAGTTAATTAAGAATTAAGAATTAAGAGTTAAGAAAGTATGAAGAAAGTAATCATCTGCGCAATCTGTGCAATCTGTGTGAGTCTTCAGGCGCAAGCACAGAAGTTCGCGCTGGTCGACATGGAGTATATTCTGAAGAATATCCCCGCCTATGAGCGTGCCAACGAGCAGTTGAACCAGGTGTCGAAGAAATGGCAGGCTGAGGTCGATGCACTGACCACAGAAGCCCAGACCCTGTATAAGAACTATCAGAACGAGGTGGTGTTCCTGTCGCAGGAGCAGAAGAAAGCCAAGCAGGATGCCATCGTCGCCAAGGAGAAGGAGGCTGCCGACCTGAAGAAGAAATACTTCGGCCCCGACGGTGAACTCTTCAAGAAGCGCACGGCCCTGATGTCGCCCATCCAGGAGGAGATCTACAATGCCGTCAAGGATATTGCCGAACTGCGCGGCTATCAACTCATTCTCGATCGTGCCAGCGATGCGGGCATCATCTTCGGTTCGCCCAAGATCGATGTCTCTTCCGAGGTGCTTCGTAAGTTAGGATATAGTAATTAATAATCAATAATTTAGAAAGAAATGAAAAAATTAATTATCTGCGCTATCTGCGCAATCTGCGGTTTCACTACCGCTAACGCACAAGCCAAGTTCGGCCACGTGAATACCCAGGAGATCATCCAGGCTATGCCGGAGTACCAGAAGGCCCAGACCGAGATCAAGGCCCTTCAGGATCAGTACGAGGCCGATCTGAAGTCGATGCAGGACGAACTGCAGAAGAAGGGTGAGGCTTTCGATAAGGAGCAGGCCACACTGCCCGACAACATCAAGCAGCGTCGTCAGCAGGAACTGCAGGACATGTATACCAAGATCCAGCAGAGTTTCCAGGACAACCAGCAGGCTCTTCAGAAGGCTTCTGGCGAGAAGATGCAGGCCATCCAGACCAAGGTGCTCGATGCCATCAAGTCGGTAGGTACCGCTGGCAACTATGTCTACATCATGGAGAACAACTCGCTGCCTTATATCAGCACCACGCTCTCTACCGATGTTACCGCTCAGGTCAAGGCAAAACTCGGACTGAAGTAAACGATGAAGCGATTAGCAGTTTTAATCATAGCAATATGTGCTGTCCTGTGCGTCTCTGCACAGGACAGTCTTTCCATACGCTTCGGCTATCTCAGTTATGCCCAGGCCCTTCGCACCATGCCCGGCTATGCGCTGGTGCAGGAGAAGATGGCCGGTCTGCGCCAGCAGTACGAGGCTGAGATGCAACGGGTGACCGATGAGTTCAACCGCAAGTATGAGGAGTTTCTCGAAGGTCAGCACGAGTTTCCGAAGACCATTCTCCAGAAGCGTCAGACCGAATTGCAGGAACTGATGACCCGCAATGTGGCTTTCAAGGAAGAGAGTCGCAGGCAATTGGCCGATGCTGAGCGTGAAGCCCTGGCTCCCCTCAAAATCCGTCTGGCCGAGACGGTTGCTAGGATTGCTAATGAGCATGGCCTGGCGCTCGTGGTCAATACCGACTCCGACGCCTGTCCGTATATCAACCCCGCTTGGGGCGAAGATTTGAATCAAATCGTCACGAATGCTCTCAAGTAACGCAGGTCCTATTGGCATCTTCGACAGCGGCTATGGCGGTCTGACCATCCTGCATGGTATCCGCCAGGTGCTTCCCGAATACGATTATCTGTATTTGGGCGATAATGCCCGTACGCCCTACGGTCCGCGCAGTTTCGAGGTAGTCTACGAGTTCACCCGTCAGGCTGTGACCCGTCTTTTCGAGATGGGTTGCCATCTGGTGATTCTCGGCTGCAACACCGCTTCGGCCAAGGCCCTGCGCACCATCCAGCAGGTCGACATCCCCAAGATCGACCCCGACCGTCGCGTGTTGGGAGTCATCCGTCCCACGGCTGAGGTCATCGGTAGTCTGACTGCCTCGCGCCATGTGGGCGTGCTCGCCACCGAGGGAACCATCAAGAGCGAGAGTTATACCCTCGAAATCCAGAAACTTCACCCTGATATTCAGGTCACAGGTGTTGCCTGTCCTTTCTGGGTGCCCTTGGTGGAGTATCATGAGGCCGACTCTCCTGGTGCCGACTATTTCGTGAAGAAGCGCATCGACCAGATCATGGCCCTCGATCCCGACATCGATACCATCATCCTCGGCTGCACCCATTATCCGCTGCTCATGCCGAAGATTCAGAAATACCTCCCTGCTGGCGTCCGTGCCATTCCCCAGGGAGAATATGTGGCTCAGAGCCTCAAACAATATCTGGAGCGCCATCCTCAAATCGAGGCGAAGTGCGCCAAGGGCGGCAACGTCCACTATCTTACTACGGAAAACCCCGACAAATTCAAGGAATCAGCCCAGATCTTCCTCCACGAAGACATAGAGGTCGAGAACATCACCCTGGGCTGAGCCTCAGCAACAGAGAAACTTATTGACAAAGCACCCTCTGACGTTTGCAGATTGGTTAGTAAACGGTCAGAAGGTCGGAAATACGAGAAATTCAAGTGGTTTTGTAAGTGGTTGATTTCTTGGCGGTTATAAACACCATCAAACAGGGGGTCATCTATGAGTTGTTCAGATAGTCTTTTTCACCCGTCGAGATTACTCCTTCGACTCATTCAGACGTAGTCTATTAGGGGATAGAAGATATTCGAATGACTCGCGGAAAGCATTTCGACGACCGCAAAGTGCCACTTTAGCAACCGAAAAGTGCCTCTTTACCATGCGGAAAGTGCTACTATTACCGATAATCCAATAAAAACGCCTCCCTGCCGCTCTATTTCGAGCAAACCGAGAGGCGCTTTTTTAGGCATATAATCTTTACAATACAACATTTCATTACACATCATTCCTAACCCCGTGTGTGATGGGTCATCTGCAAGCAGGTACATGATAAGGTACATGTTAGGTATATGATAGGTATATGTTTATTATCATATACCATATCTGAAACCCTTATGTACAAAGGGTTGAGCAGCAATCGAGGTACATGTTGATACGAAAACAGCAAAAATAACATTTCTCAGTACATCACTGGCCAACTCCAGTGCGCCTAGGGACGCACTGGAGTGCGTCAGTATCAAACTCAGAGCGTAACTTTTTTGCGATTTAGATACTAATATTATAGAAAATGTAGTATCTTTGCAAACGATATCATTAAGTACCCCGACCGAGAATCGAACTCGGAACTAAGCTTTAGGAGAGCCTTGTTATATCCATTTAACTATCAGGGCCTGCTTAATGCGGTGCAAAGGTACGAATAAGCGAGCAAAAAAACAAATAATTAATAAGAAAAATGAGAGTAACGACAATGAGAAAAGGATTTTTGATGCTTGCAACCTGTCTGCTGCTGACAACAAGTTGCAGACAGAAGATACAAGTGAATGAAGGGATTCAAGTGGTTGATTCAGAGACGGGGAAGCCTGTTGATGTGGCATCAGCCACGGAGCCTGGTGAGACGTTTATCGACATCAGCCTGCCTGGTCCTCAGGGACAGACGGTGAGTGTGAAGGACTATGTAGGCAAAAACAAACTGGTGTTGATTGACTTCTGGGCTTCGTGGTGCGGACCCTGCATGGCCGAGATGCCCTATGTGGTGAAGACCTACGAGCGCTTCCACGATAAAGGTCTGGAGATTGTGGGTGTCTCACTCGACAACAACAAGGCCAATTGGTTGGCAGCCATCGAACGGACCGGACAGAAATGGCCGCAGATGAGCGACCTGCAAGGCTGGGACTGTCAGGGGGCTCAGTTCTATAACATCCAGTCGATTCCCGCCAACGTGCTCATCAACGAGCATGGCAAGATTGTGGCCAGAGACCTAAGGGGCGACGCGCTGTTCGAAGAAGTGGAAAGCCGTCTTTCCGCTGAGGGTGCGGCAGAATAGGGAAAAGTTCATTTTTGTAACACTTTTATTTGTTCATGTTGCAAAGACATGAAATAATTGATGATTCCCAATTGTCAATCAGTTATTTTTTATACCTTTGCCAAACATTTCATTTATCAACTTAAAAACTACCAAGTATGAAAAGACTCTTGTCGTTCTGTTTCATGGCGTGTGCAGCATTGGCTGTCAACGCTCAGAACCCCTATCTCCCTTTGTGGGAGCATGTGCCCGATGGCGAACCCCGTGTGTTTGAGGATCCCGACAACCCCGGCAAGTTGCGCGCCTACATCATCGGCTCTCACGACGTGAACTACTCTGCCTATTGCGGTCCTGACATCCGCATGTGGTCGGCACCTGTCGAGGACCTCTCGCAGTGGCGCGACGAAGGCCCCATCTTCTCATGGTTCGTCGACGGCCAGTGGGACACAATGTATGCCCCCGACCTGGTCTGCACCACCGATCGTGCCACAGGCAAGAAGACCTACTGGCTCTATCCCCACAGCCGCGGATGGCGTCGTACGCCGATGGTGTGTAAGGGCGACCGCCCCAATGGTCCCTTCACGCCCGTCAACCTCACAGAGGACGGTCGTCAGTGCCTCCCCGGCTCGCTGATCGACTTCGACCCCTCGGTGTTCATCGAGACCATCACCGACAAGAAGGATAAGGACTACAACATCGGCTATCGTGCCTATGTGTTCTACGGCTTCCAGCACTCCACCGCTGTTGAACTTGATCAGAAGACCATGTATTCGAAGCGCGAGGGCACAGAACCTATCGATCCCTTCATTCCTGCCAGCAGTGCCGACGGTCGTCTGTTGGATAAGGCAGGTAGCGAGTACAAAGCCCTCTATGAGGGACAGAACCCGCTCGACTTCAATTTCTTCGAGGCTTCCTCCATCCGTCAGGTGGGCAACAAATACGTGATGGTGTTCTCTGGCTACAGCGGCAAGGAATACGGCTTGGGCAATACCAACTCCGCCCTGCGCTATGCTTTCGGCGATTCTCCATTAGGCCCCTGGCGCTCTGGTGGTGTATTGGTAGACTCGCGCGGTGTCGTGGTAGGTCAGGATGGTGCCAAACTCATCACCACCAACTTCGGCCACAACACCCACGGCTCCATTCAGGAGATCAACGGCCAGTGGTATGTGTTCTATCACCGTCCGCCACGTGGCTTCGGTAATGCCCGTCAGTCGATGGTGGCTCCCGTGAAGATCACATGGGATAAGAAGCCCGTTGCCAAAGGCGGTGTGGTGAAGATTACGGGCTACGACCCATTTGCAAAAGATAATGTCTGGACGGCAAAGGCCAGCGACGGCAATGAATACACAGGTGCCGAGGTAACCAGTGAAGGTTTCCAGATTTTCGGTCTTCCCCCCTACAACTACTATAGCGCTGGTTATGCCTGCTTCGTCTATGGTCCCAATGCCAACAACTGGATGCAGGACAACCACGACGTATGGAACAACTCGATGGATCTTGCCGGTATTCAGAACGGCGGCATCGTCGGTTTCAAGTACTTCGGCTTCGGCGGTCTGGCTCAGGACACCAAGGGTGTGAAGGCGTTCGAGGGCACGAAGCAAGGCGACGGCACCATACTCGGCCTTAATCTGACAGCCAGCGGCAAGGGAGCCTTCAAGATTCACGTTAAACTCGACGACCCCTGGAAGGGTCAAGAGATTGGCGTAGTTGACGTGCCCGCCGACGCTAAGCGTCAGGCTTCGATGTACTATGCAGCCGTTCCTGCAGTAGAAGGTCTCACCGGCAAGCACGCTATCTACCTCGTAGCCGAAGGTCCTGAAGTACAGCAACCCCAACAGCCTCAGGGCCGTCCGGGCTTTGGCGGCCGTGGCCCTCAGCAGCCGCAGCGTCCGCAGGGTTTGTTCGACCTCCACGGAGTCAACTTCTCCAAGGGCTTTGGTGCTCCTGCTTCTATCGTGCCTCAGGTCACTATCACTGCCGACGGCAAGCCGCTGACGATTCCCACGACACCTGTCCGCTTCAACAACCAAAACGGCTACCCCGACCAGATCCGCTACCAACTCTATGCGCCGCTGGATGCCGGTTCGAAGCTGAAGGCTACGGCCAACATTCCTGTTGGTGTGAAGTTCGACATCAGTCCTATCGTTGAAGGTCGTGCCACCATCAAGGCCACCTACAATGGCAAGACCAAGATCTTCCTGATCAACTGATCAACATCCATAAAGAGGTGCTCCCGCGAGCACCTCTTTTTTATCACTCTGCAAACTTTAACCTAAAGATAACATACATTTTGCCACACTTTCGGCAAAATATGCGTACCTTTGCACCCAAGATGAGAAAAGCATTGATGTATCTGTTACTGTCGCTGGGCATTATCCTGGTCGTGTTGTTTGTCAGTGGGGCCGTCATAGGCTTCATGGGCGGCTACATCGAGGGCTTTATCGACGGCTTCCGAGGCAACGCTAATGCCAACCCGTCAGATTTCTACTTCGCCATCGGCATGGGTATTCTCTGCATTGCCTGTATCATCCTGCAGATTGTCTTCCTCCGCATGCGTTTTGCCAGTTACACCATAGGGCGCATCCCCAAAAAGAAGCGTAGGGAAGTCATCAGTTTTACAGGCATGGCGATGTATGGTCTGGCCTTGCTCTACTGCACCATCTCAGACCCCTTCTTCAGCAATGATGAAACCCTGAAAGAGTCGTATGCATGGATTGCCAAGCACCCCATACCTTCTTTCATCGGCATGTCCTTCATCGAGGCCACGTTCGACCTGATTATCTATGGTGGCATCATGCGCGAGATTTTAGAGTGGAAGCATCGTCCACAGATTATCGTCCCTGTGTTTGCCCTCATCATTGGCTTGACATCGGCGTTTTTCAGCGCTCCCGTCCTGGCCATCATCACCACGATGACGGTGATGTTCCAGGGTTATCTCTACGACTATACCCGTAGCGTGGTTCCCATCATCATCGGCGATATCTTCTATTGGCTGATTATCGTTCTCCTGATCGATCTGAGCATTCCGGCATGGTGTTTCTTCATTGCCGCCATCCTCTTCGTTCCGGGAGCCGCCTTGGCCCTCCAGACCATGGAGCCGTATAAGCCAATAGATTAGTCAACTAACAGTTGAAGTCCAACGCCACGGACGGTCTTCAATGTGATCCGCGGTTCGTCGGCAAGCAGTTTACGCAGTTTATTGACAAAGACATCGAGCGAGCGCGAGGCAAAATAGTCATCCTCCGTATTCCAGAAGCGGCTGAGGATGGCCTCACGGCGAACCACATTATTCTTATTGTCGGCCAGGATGGCCAATATCTGCGCCTCACGCTGGGTGATGGTCTGCGAGGCGTTCGTCTCGTCGTTGCGCAGTGTGGCGTGGTCGGCATCGAGGGTAAACTTGCCCAGTTTATAGTGGCTCGTCTCCTTCTGTGTCTTCGCCCCACCCCGCATCTTCATCAGCGCCTGGATATGGGCATCGAGTTCCTCGGGTACGAAGGGCTTCTTCACATAGTTGTTGATGCCAAGGCGATAGCCCGCCTTCACATCGTTGGGCGAAGTGAGCGCCGAGGTGAAGATGATGATCACGTCGCCATCCGTCTCACGGATGCGCTCCACCATCTCGAAACCATTCATTACGGGCATGTCGATATCGGAGATGATCACATCGGGACGCGTCTCCTCCCAGACCTTCACACCCTCCTTACCATTGGCGGCGGTAGTCACCTCATACCCGCCAATAATATCCTCGAGGCCCGTCTTCTCGATATAGGCCAGCGACTCATCGTCTTCTACTAAAAGCAGTTTAATCATATCTTTGGTATATACAACGTAAATTCCGAAAACTTGTCTTTCTCACTACTCACGGTCACCTTGCCGCCGTGCGCCCGCATCACCTGATCCACATAGTTCAGTCCAAGGCCGAAGCCCGACACGCCTCCCTTGCGGTTCTTCTCGTGGATGGCGGCACGCCCGAACTTGTCGAAGATCACCTGCTGCTCCTCCTTCGAGATGCCGATACCATTGTCGCGCACCTTCAGCAGCACGTTCTTGTCGGTATCGAAAGTCTTGATGACAATCTCAATCTCGTCCTTCGAGTATTTCACGGCGTTGTCTATCAGGTTGGCGATAGCCTCCGTCAGATACTGTTCATCAGCCATGACCTGCGTCACCTCAAGACTCGTCGTCACCTCGATGGGCTTGGTGGCCTTCGCCTTGGCCTTCTCCACGAGATCGTCGATGATGGGTGCCAGATCAATCTCGTTCTTATTGAGAATCAACTTGCGGTTCTCCAGTTTCGAAATGGTCAGCAGTTTATTCACGAGTGCCAGCAAATGCTCTGCCTCGTCCTCGATGATGGTGTAGTATTTCTCCTTGATCTGCGGTTTGTCGTCCACCTTGCCGCTATGCAGGAAGTGAGCACCCATAATGATGCTCGACAGCGGCGACTTCATATCATGCACCATCGCATAAGAGAAGTCGTCCCTTAACTCCGCCATCTGCTCCTGTTCGGTCATGAAGCGCAGCAACTGGATGATGATCACGGCGAAGAAGCCCAGGATGACGGCACTAATCAGAAACAGCGGACTCAGCCGTCGTGCCAGTTCGGGATAGGGATTGTTGAGTGCCAGACGGATAGCCCTCGATCCGTCACGACGGATGCTCACCGGCTTCGTCATCAGCGACCAACTCGAACTCCGCTCATTATTCTGCCGGATGACCTTGGCGGCTCTCGAACCTGTCGAGGGACCAACCTCTTGTATCGTCACATCACGATTGATCTTCGCCACACTCAGCAGCGAGTCGACATACATCGCCACCGTTTCGAGCGACAGTTCCGAGTGGTATTTCTTACTTAATGCGTCGTTCATGCCTTCTACCGACGAGGCCAGCGACAGGTTGCCACGCGACTGCGGCAGACTCAGCGTATCGCCCCCCGTCACAAGGTCGGCGCGGGTGTAACTCTCGTAGAACATCGCCCACGTCAACTGGTTGCCAGCCCTTTCGGCAATGTCTCTCGACACAGAGCGGTAGGTCATCCACATATAGATGCCCAGCAACAGCAATACCGCCGCCGCACTCACAATCGACACATATTTATATTTATTCTTATGCATACCGCCCGCAAAGATACGCCAAATCGGGCGAAATACAAAATAAAATCATGATTTATTTTTGATAATGAGATATTTAACCTAAAGATAACATAACGATAACTTAATGTTATTGCAACTTTCCGTACCTTTGCACCGTCAAACAGACAAAATAACAATTAAAACGCAAGAGATATGGAGTCAATCATCACAGCAGCAACAGTACTGACCATGTACTTCAACGCCGTCAACGGCAGCGACACCAACTACATGTACAATGGTGAGGTGGAAGATGGTCTGGTCAACAAGATTGAGGTCTATGCCCAGAACGACAAGAAGCAGATGGAGCAGAAGATGGAGTACTGCTACACCTACGATGAGCAGGGCCGTCTGCAGGACAAGGAGATGCTGAACTGGGATGAGGCCACACAGCAGTGGACCAAGAACAGTCGATTGACCTATAAATATTATAAGAACGGTTATAATGTGGAGGTTAGTTACTGGAATGCCAACAAGCAGCAGTACGACCTGCCCACCGAGGTAACCCTCTATCGCTCGAAGGCTCCCAACGTGACCACGGTGAAGACCTACCGCATGAATGAGGCACAGGACAATATGTTCCTGACCAGCAGCATGGTGGTGATGGAACCCCTCGACAGCCGTCTGCTTGCACAACAATAAGACTACTAAACTCTCTCTCGTATATACATTTCCATGACCGTCTTGTCTCTGCACAAGGCGGTCTTTTTTACGCTTTTAACCTAAAGATAACATAAAGTTTGCATAGTGTTAGGATTTTATTGATTACCTTTGCAAACGAAAAGTTTAATCAACTAATTTATTACAAAATGAAACTTAGAAGACTTTTTGTGGCAGTAGCCCTGATCAGCGCAGGACTGGCATCGGCCCAGGAGCAGATGCAGATGCCCGAGATTCCCACGGACGATAGTGTCCGCATCGGTAAACTCGACAACGGTCTGACGTACTATCTGCGTCATAACAACACCCCTGAGAAGAAAGCCAACTTCTACATCGCCCAGCGGGTGGGTTCCATTCAGGAGGATGACTCGCAGCAGGGTCTGGCCCACTTCCTCGAGCACATGGCCTTCAACGGCTCGGAGCATTTCCCCACCGGCACGATGACCGAATACCTGCAGTCGATCGGTGTGCAGTACGGCCGTAGCCTGAATGCCTATACAAGTACCGACCGCACCGTGTACTACATCGCCGACGTGAGTACGGAGCGCCAGAGTGCCCTCGACTCGTGTGTGCTGGTGCTGCGCGACTGGTCGAGCGGCATCGCCGTCACCCCCGAGGAGATTGAGAAGGAGCGCGACGTGATCCATAATGAGTACCGCATGCGCACAGCACCCGCCCAGCGTATGATTGAGCGCGCCCTGCCCACCCTGTTCCAAGGATCGAAGTACGGTTTCCGCATGCCCATCGGTAAGATGGAGATTGTGGACAACTTCAAGCCCGAGGAACTTGTGGCCTATTATAAGAAATGGTATCGTCCGGACAACCAGGCCATCATCATCGTGGGCGACATCAACGTCGACTATACCGAGGCGCTGATTAAAAAGATGTTCAGCGACATCAAGGTGGCTGCCAACGCCCCGAAGGTAATCGATGAGCCCGTGCCCGATAATGAAGAGGCCATCTATGTGGCAGAAAAAGACAAGGAGCAGCAGTATCCCATCCTGATGCTCTCCATCAAGCGCGACCCCGTACCCGCAGAACTGAAGAAGACCGCTGCCTATCTGGTGCAGGACTACATGAACGCAATGGTATGCTCGATGCTGAACAGCCGCTTCTCAGAGATCTCCGAGCAGCCCGACTGTCCATTCATCCAGGCACAGGTACAAGACGGCAACTACTTGGATATGGCGCGTACAAAGGATGCGCTGAGAATCATCGGCGTAGCCAAGGACGGCAAGGACATTGAGATGATGCAGGCCGTGATGCGCGAGGCTAAGCGTGTACACGACTTCGGCTTCACCGCTACGGAATATGCCCGTGCAAAGGCCGACTACCTGAGCGGACTGGAGAAAATCTATTCCAACCGCGACAAGCGTAAGAACGATGTCTATTGCAGCGAGTATGTGGAGAACTTCCTCGATAGCGACCCCATCCCATCGGTAGAAACCCTTTATCAGACGATGACAGCCCTGGCTGAGCAATTGCCCGTGGAACTGGTGAACCAGTATGCTCAGCAGATCATTAGCATCGACGGCAAGAACCTCGTGGCCTTCTATATGGAACAGGAGAAGGACGGCAAGACCTATATTACTGCCGACGCCATGAAGAAGGGTACCGAGGCCATTCGTACAGAGACACTCACCGCCTGGGTGGACAACGTGAAGGAGGAGCCCCTGATTGCCCAGATGCCCGAAAAGGGAAAGATTGTGAAGGAAACCGAGAACAAGACACTCGGCTATCAGGAACTGACACTCTCGAACGGTGCCCGCGTGATCCTGAAGAAGACCGACTTCAAAGATGACCAGGTGATGATGCAGGCTGAGGCCAAGGGTGGCATGTCGCTCTTCGGCAAGGCCGATGACATGAATGTGCAACTGCTCTCAATCGTGCCTTCGTACAGTGGACTGGGCAACTTCCTGAAGTCGGAACTCGACAAGGCCCTCGCCGGCAAAGTGGCTTCGGTGAGCATCAGTGTGGCCGAAAACCGCCAGTATATCTCCGGACAGTCGACACCGAAGGATCTGGAGACGCTCTTCCAACTGTTCTACCTGATGATGACCGACGTGAAGAAAGACGAGAAGTCGATGGCCTCGTTTGTCAACCTGATGCAGACAGCCCTGAAGAACAAGGATCTGAACCACGAGATTGTGTATCGCGACTCGGTGGCCAGTGTGCAGAACTGTGGCAACCCCCTCTATCTCACCCCCAGCATAGACGATATCCAGCGCTTCGACTACGACCGCACACTAGAGATGATCAAGCAACTGTATGGCAACGGTGGACAGTTTACCTATACCATCGTGGGTAACTTCGACGAGCAGCAGGTGCGTGATCTGCTGGAGCAGTATATCGCCCCGCTGCCTCAGGGTACACCTGTGAAGGCCAAGGAGATACGTACCTTCTTCAGAGGCAACCCCGTATGCAACTTCACCCGTAAGATGGAGACACCTCAGGCCCAGACCACAGAAACCTGGCTCAACGACAAACTGCCTTACACCAAGGAGAATGTCATACTGATGCGGATGGCCTCGCAAATCATGACGCGTATCTACGACCGTACCATCCGTGAGGAGGAGAGTGCCGCCTACAACGTCGGTGCAGCAGGCTCCATCAGTCTGAATGGCGACAAGCCCGTCTTCCTGTTCTCTGCCGCCGCACCTACAAATCCTGACAAGCAGAAGATTGCCCGCGACCTGATGCTGAAGTATATAACAGAGGCTACACAGAAGATCAGCGATACCGACCTGAACACGGTGAAGGAGATTATGCTGAAACAGGCTGAAGACAACAACCGCGAGAACGGCCATTGGATGAACGTGCTCACAGAATGGACGGCTGAGGGCGTGGACCTGCAGACGAACTATGCAGAGGCCGTGAAGGCCGTGACCGCACAGAAGGTGCAGAAGTTCATCGCCGACATCATCAATGCTGGCAACCATGCCTCAATCGTGATGATGCCAGCGCAATAAGCCAACAATATCTAAATAGGTAACTTCAAGAGGAATCGTGCTCCACCGCTATACTGCGTGTCGAGCACGATTTCTCCATTCAGGAGGGTGGCCAGACGACGGCAGAGGGGCAAGCCAAGACCCAGGCCCTCTCTGAACTCATTGACCTTCATGAACGGCTCGAACACGCGTTCCCGATTGTCGGGCGTGATGCCACAACCCGTATCTGTCACATAGAATTCCATGAAGCGGCTGTTGAGTTGCTGACAACCGATGGTGATGGTGCCCTGCTCCGTAAACTTGTCCGCATTATGAAGCAGTTCGCCAAGAATCTTCAAGACGGCATTCCTGTCGGTGGTCAGACGGATATCGCGCTCTGCGGTCTCAATGTTCAGCATCACATCGTCACGCTGCTTGAACAACACATTGCCAACCGCCTCATGACAAAGCATGTTGGCAGTAACCATGTCTTCACGGGGAATCTCACTTACCTTCTCGAGAGCCGAGGTCATCGACCAGTTGTCGATAATCGTGGAGATGATATAGCCGTTGTACAGCATATCCCTCGACAGCATCAGCCGTTCCTCTTCACTCATCTGACGGTGGTTCTCACGCAGAATCTGTGCAAAGCCGTTGATGATGTTGAGCGGAGTGCGGATCTGGTGCGACATATCCTGGATAAAGGCTGCCTTACGCTTGTCGGATGCCTCCGCCAGACCCTTGGCCTCTGTCAGTTCCTGGTTGCGCTGCTTCGACTCCGCCTTCATCCGTTCCAAATTAGCCACATAGTTGGAAAGCGAGGCCTGCATCGTAGAGAAACTGTTCTGCAACAGTCCGATATCATCCTTGCGACGGGTTTTCGGAATAGGAGTATTGAAGATGCCCTTGGCCATATCATGGGTGGTCGTGGCAAGCATCTGCAGACGTGCCACATTGCGGCGCACAACGAAATAGCAGAAGGTCCACAGCAACAGCAGTCCGAAGATGACGATGGTGACGACGATATAGATCAGTTGGTAATAGCCCTTGAAGATTTCGCTTTTGGGACAGACAATGGCCAGTTTCCAGTCGGTATGGGGCAATTGGTTCTCAAACACCATGTTACGGTGATAGTCGATTTTCGCTTCTTTCCCAACATCCGCCCTACTCGAGGCCATCTGATGGCCCCTGCTGTCGTAGAGAACGAAGTAACTTTCCGTGAAGGGTCGTTCCTCAGAGAGTTCTTGCGTGAGTTTGCGCAGCGAGATATCAGATGAGATGACGCCGATATTACGCCCATCGGCCGTTACAAGGGGTTTGCAATAGGATATGATCAGTCCACGATTGTTGCCCGTGATATCGTTGCTGTCGGAGAAGGGATCAATCCAAAGAGCCTTGCCGCGTAACATCGGGAGACTATACCAGTCCATACCGAAATAGAAATAACTCTCGTTACCCTCCTGTTCCGTCTCAATCTGACCCTCGTCACTCCTCGATGAATAAGCGGAGAAGAACCTTCCCTGACTCTTGAAGAAATATGGCTCGAGGGCAATACTGCAACCGTCGAGTATCGGGTTCAGTTCCACCATGTTGCGCGAGAACTGCAGTAGCGCTTCGGGCTGGAGATTCTCAAGCACCTGCCATTCGGTATTATGCGTGGCCACCTCCACCTCACCGAGCAGGATTGTCATGCGCTGCGTGACATTGTTGAGCACCTGCGTTGCCTGTGAGATAGCAGCCTGTTTGGTGGCAGAACGAGAACGATAGAACAGTTCTCCGATGGCCACGACAAACACAATGGCGGCTATCACCACGATGCTCAGACTGAGACGTAGCGCAAACGAACGGCGTATCTGTTTGACAATGATGTTCATGAGGCTTCGTCGTTTTGGTGGGTTTTATCCTGGGCCGCACGCAGGAGTTCGTTCAGCAGTTCGCCCACCTGGTTGGTGTCGTTGTTAATCTTATCGACCATGGCGTCCATATAGTCGTCGGTCATCGTCTGATATTCCTCACAGATGGTGCGGGAGACAGCCGAGATATCAGCCACAGGTCCGGACATGCGCTTCGTCATCTTATGAAGCACCGCATTCCTCACACGTTCCTCCTCCTTGACCTGCTCATAGGCCTCCTGCAACTCCGTATAGCGTGCCTCAAGCACCGCCGACTGCTGGCGCACCTTAGTGATGTAACTACCCAGCGACCGTTGCATGGCCTTGAAACGACGCCGCAGTTGTCCGATCTCGTCTTCCCGTTTGCTATCGGGAATCTCACCCGTAAACTCATGTTGGGCCATCTGGCGAGTGGAATCGACCAACTTCTGTAGCGGACGCACACTACGTGACACGATATACCAAGTGCTCAACAGCAACAGCAGCAGACCGATGGCCGTCACCAACTGCACGGTACGTTTCAGTTGGTGGAAAGCAGCGTAGATATCACCCTCCGGACAGACCATCGCCACACTCCAGCCTGTATTCTTGAAAGGTTTGAAGAACACATGCGACAACTCACCATTGATAGTCATCGTGCGATAACCACTCTCACCGGCAATCATCGCCTCACGCAGGCTCTCAAGCATCGAGTCAGCATCACGCTGCGAACTGGCAAAAACGCTCGCATGGGAGGAATGGGTGCTGTCGGTGGGCACGAGGAAAGTGCCGCCCTTACCTAACAGAATGGTGTAGGAATGGGGGAAAGGTTTGGTGGCAGAGACGGTATCGGAGAACCAGTCGAGTGTGATGTCTACAGAGAGAATGCCGACCAGTTTTCCCGCTTTGTCGTGGATAGGCTGACTGTACGACGAGAAGATGTCCTGAACGATGATACCCACTGTGGCATTTTCCTGATAGGGCTCTGTCCAATAAGGACGGTTCAGATTCTTGGCCTTCTGATACCAGTCCTTCGTGTGATACTGGTAGGATTCTGCCCCCTCGTTTTCTGTCTGGATGCTGTCGCCATTGTTATAGGAATAAGCCGAGAAATATTTGCCTTTTTCTTTGTAATAGAAAGGTTCGAACGAGATACTGCAACCATCGATATCTGGGTTGTTTTCCAAAATCCGACGACTATATTCAAACATCTTGTCAGGCTCATCGAGGTTGCTTTCGATTACCCTTAGCATATTGTTGGCGGCAACCTCTACGGCACGCAGGGTGTTGTCGATATGCAGGACGGTGCCATCGAGTGTCTGACGGGCCACGCCTAAGGTATCCCTACGCACATGACCCCGCGATTCTGTAAACATGATAGTCAAAGCCGCCAGGAAGATGGCGGTCACCACGAGCACCGTCCATACACTCAGACGGGCCGATAAGGACCTGCGATAATCTTTCAAACTCTTCATCGATATGGGTCTGACGATAATGGCATCGGCAGGTTGCTTCAATAGCAATGAATACTTACTTATCGGGGCAAAGATAGACAAAATATCTGAAAATACCAAGAAAAAGCGTAATTTTGTGTATGAATTTTGGAAATCTTCCTTTTTTTTCGTAACTTCGCAACCCAAACCAATACAGATAGGATTATGTCGAACGAACAACAATCCAACATCAGAATCATCCGCAATGAGAAGTTTGGTGGCGAGCGACCTCTGTTTGCCACCCACAAACTGAGATTGGAAAATGTAACCATTACCGATGGTGAATCAGGCATCAAGCAATGTCAGAATATCGAGGCCTACGACTGCAAGTTCTATGGCAAATATCCTTGGTGGCATGTCGATGGGGCTAAGATTGAGAACTGCTATTTCGCTGAAGGCTCCCGCTCGGCCATCTGGTATACCAACGACCTGGTGATGATCAACTCACGTATCGACGGACCAAAGTTCTTCCGTGAGATGAAGAACCTGACACTCGAGAACGTGGAGATCACCGATGCCGATGAGACTTTCTGGAAAGTGGACGGCATCCGCATCAAGAACGTGAAACTGCACGGGGGCACCTACCCTTTCATGTTCTCAAAGAATATCTATGTCGACGGTCTTGAGAGTGACTCGAAATATGTCTTCCAATACTGTAAGAATGTAGAGATTCACCATGCAAATATCCTGACAAAAGACTCTTTCTGGGAGTGTGAGAATGTCACCATCTATGACTCTACCCTTGATGGCGAGTATCTGGCCTGGCACTCGAAGAACGTCAGATTAGTGAACTGTCATCTCGCCGGAGAACAACTGCTCTGCTATACCGACAACCTGGTGCTCGAAAACTGCACCATCGACCCCATGTGCGACCGTATGTTTGAGTATTCCACCGTCAGGGCCGACATCCGCGGACATATCGAGCATATCAAGAATCCCACATCCGGCCATATCGTTGCCGACAGCATCGGCAGCATCACCATCGATGAACATGTACGGAAGCCGAATGATTGTGTGATAGAGAAAAGAAGTTAAAGGGAAGTTAAAAGGAAGATAAAGGGAAGTTAAAAGGACAATAATTATGAAGGAATACGATTTTGATGAATTGATAGAGCGCAGCGGAACAGGCTGTGTAAAATGGGATGAGATGAATGATCCCGATATCATTCCCTTGTGGGTGGCAGACATGGACTTCAAGGCAGCACCTGCTATCCTTAAGGCGGTGAAGAAACGGGCTGAACATGGTGTTTTCGGCTACACGGTTGTCGGAGGCGCATATTATGAGGCCATCATATCGTGGTTTCAGCGTCGACATGACTGGACCATCCATCGCGAGGAAATCCTCTATACCACAGGCGTCGTGCCAGCGATGAGTGTCGCCATCAAGGCACTTACTACG
>Ga0310690_10003197_pt1 | contig 25033 bp, 25 predicted proteins | sample AusTroGonzalo_MG_2_FD_207661 | JGI IMG/M metagenome (GOLD analysis project Ga0310690, IMG submission 207661) | Bovine rumen microbial communities from tropical cattle in Woodstock, Queensland, Australia - Gonzalo_04 (v2) (version 2) | ecosystem: Host-associated > Mammals > Digestive system >... | reverse complement strand
AGCACTGGCGGACCCGACCCAGAGGGCAGCACTGATGGCAGCCTTCCGCAACCAGCAGAAATACAGCACGCTCAACGGCTACGTCTTCGCCCTCGAGTACCGCAAACTGAACGACTGACCCTAAACGGCACAGAGCATGAAAAAGACAAAGAAAAACATGCCATTGTGTCTGGCTACCCTGACGGCGGTATTCGGATGCGTGCTGATAGCAGCCGCGTTCTGCGTACCCCCGTCGGGGGTCATCGACCCGACCGTGCTCGCCGCCTTCGGCGAAATACTCACCTTCGCAGGAGCAGTAATAGGGATTAAGTCAGTTGAAAGTTGAAAGTTGAAAGTTGAAAGAAGTTGGAAAGATGAAAGTTATAAGTTGATAGTTGATAGTTGAAAGTTGAAAGTTGAAAGAAGTCGGAAAGTTGATAGTTATAAGTTGATAGTTGATAGTTGAAAGTTGAAAGAAGTCGGAAAGATGAAAGTTATAAGTTATAAGTTGATAGTTGAAAGTTGAAAGAAGTTGGAAAGTTGAAAGGAGAATGGAGTCGAAAGTCGAAGGTCGAAAGTCAAAAGCCGAATTACCTTTGACAACACAAAACATACTCGGCTTTCGACCTTGAGCGAAGCGGTCTTTCGACCTTCGACTCAAAAACGACCTTCGACCGGCCTCCGGCTTTCGACCTTCGCCACAAAATCAAAAACACCATGTTACTATCCTTGATACGAACCAATATGTCGGCGCAGGAGACGACGGGCATCCTCCTTATCGGCGGCAAGCCGTTCTGCGGCACACTCGAACCGCCCGTCGTACCCAATGCGCAGCACCCCAAAGGCGCAATACCTGTCGGGTGGTACCCGCTGACCATCACCAAATCCCCCAAGTTCGGGCGCGCGCTGCCCCTGCTGCGCTATGTGCCGGGCTTCGAGGGCATACGTATCCACGCGGGCAACAACCGCGACCATACCGCAGGCTGCATCCTCGTAGGGACGCTCAACGGCAACACCCTACTCTACTCGCGCAGCACCGAACATGACCTTGTTGAAAAACTTCAAAAACACAACGATGAGACACATTATATCGAAATCACCACGCCCGAGCGTTTCTTCACTGAGCATTGCAGCAGTATTGCTGACCTTGAGTGCCTGCTCTTCGGTGCGCGATACGACCATGACAAGCCGCTTGCAGACCTCTGACCGCACACAGCGCGACAGCGTGTATGTGCATGACAGCATCCGTTTGGAGTACAGGCGCGGCAATCTGTTCCATTCGTCTGATTCGCTCAATTCGTTGTTCATAAGAAGTCCCGACACCGTGTATTTGGAGAGGTGGCACACGAGATGGCGCGAAAAAGAAGTGACAAGAACCGATACCGTAACACAAGAAGTGACGAGGATTGAGACCAAGGAAGTGCGCCATGTACCGCGTTTCTACAAATACTGTGCCGCCCTGCTTGCATTCATCGTTCTTGCCCTTCTTCTGCGCGCCGCGCTGTACCTCTACGGCCGTTTCCGCTGATGACAGAACAGACTGCTACGTCTGCAAATTGGGGTTATGTGAGAGCAAAACGGGATTTTTATTTGCAAGAACGAAAAAAATGTTGTATCTTTGCACCCCAAATTATGGAATGGTGCTTTTCTTTCGGTGAAAGTTGTTGCGCCGTTTATTAGGTCAAACCAAAACAAATAACAGAATATATGTACATTGCATTGACTATTTTTATTGTCCTGCTGGCTGTGGTGCTGGTTCTTCTGGTGCTTGTTCAGAACAGCAAGGGAGGCGGTCTGGCCGCCGGTTTCGCCAGCGGAAATCAGGTGATGGGTGCTCCCCGCACCGCTGATTTTGTGGAGAAAGCGACATGGACGCTTGCCGGTGTGATTGTGTTTGCCAGCATTCTTGCGGTCGGAATCAGCAAGGGGCAGAGCGAACGCGACATGCAGGGAAGTGCCATTGTGGAGCAGGTGGAGGAAGCCGCCTCCACGCTGTCACAGCCTACTGAAGCTCCGGCTGCTGAGCCCGTTGAGGCCGACTGATACGTCGCTTCGCGGCTTTCTTCGTGTTAGAACTGTGGGTGCTTTTGTCCGGCGGATAGCAGTCCGCCGATAAGGCATATTAGCATGTACCACGGATAGACGGCCTCCAATAGCAGGGCTGTTATGAGAGAGACGGAACGGTCTCTCGTTTTTATCAGTCTGTATTCGTAAGGGAATTTCAGGAGCAGTATCGGAGGGAAGACGGCCTGCAGCAGGTTGAGGACCGCGATGGTGAGTCCGTATCGGCGTATGTCCCCGTCGGTGTAATGTCCTGCTTTTCCGGCCCAGCGCATGCGTTGTCGCAGCAGCGTGCGGAGGGTGGGACAGGGACGGACAACGGCCGTTGCTTCGGGCGAATCCCATGCTGTTATGCGCAGGCCGCGTCGTTTGAACGATTCCAGCAGGAACATGTCGTCCCCGCTCGGAAGTTCGGGATGCAGTTCTTCGTAGCTCTCCAGCCATCGGTCGCGGCGCACAATCAGGTTGGCGCCGCTGCACATGACGGCTCTTCCCTCGGTGGCGGTCTGCATGGTCACGGCTTGGATGGCAGCGTATTCCGCTGTCTGAAGCCGTTCTATGAGCCGCTCCGGGTTGCCTTCCATACGCAGCGGCAGAATGAGCAGGTCCGGACAACCGAGCCGGCATAGCAATAGTGCCATGTCCTTTGGAAGGATAGCGGGCGGTGTCACATCATCGTCCCTCATCCATACATAATCGGTCTGTGCTGCGCTGATGAGCTTCCGGAGTGCATGTTTTTTTCCGAGGTGCTCGTCGTTGATACCACGGCGTGGTATGACAACAGACAGCGAGGGAAGTGATGGGGGCGTCATAGGCCGTGAATGAAGTTGGCGCTTTGCAGCTGTTCCGTAAACTGCGGATAAGATTTGCGGATACATTCTGTGTCATCGGCGGGCAGCCCGGTGGCCATGAGGGCCATGGCAATCCGGTGGTCGTGGTGTGTCTTTGATGAGCCGGTGCGTATGGCGTCGATGGCGGCGAGGCGGTCGCTTTCTTTGTGACGGAGCGCTTCGGTGCCGGAGGCGTTGAGCGGAATGCCGAGTTGAAGACAGGTCAGAGCGACAGCCGGATAAAGGTCGGGAATGGGGGAGAAGTCGGCGGAGAGGGTGCGGGCGGTGCGTCGGGTAGCACGGAGCACGATGCCTTCATCCGTGGCGGTGGTTTCTACGCCGAGGACGGCAAACAGGTCTGCCGCCCGGCTGTCTCCTTGAATGGAAGGCAGTAGCAGGCCGGGGAGGAATACGGACCTCGCTTCCGGATGCAGGGCCAGCCATTCGTACCAGAAGGCGGCGGCCGACCAGTCGCGTTCAATGGGTCGGCGCAGCAGTTGCGTATAATCGCGCATGCACGCGCGCGTCATGTCTATATAAGGAGAACGGCTGTCCGTCCGAACTCTCACGCCTGTCAGCAACAGCGCGGAGACGAACTGGCTGGACTGGGGGGCGTTAATGGTAGTTTCCTCGTCGGTCAGTTGCTGTCCGCGTATGTGTACGGGCAGGAATCCTTCTTTGCCGGTGCTCCTGATGTCTGCTCCGAGTATGCGCAGGGCGTCGGTCAGCTGGCCGAGGGGGCGTTGCAGGAGGCGGTCGTCGCCGGTCAGTATGGCTTCTGTGCCGGGGCGGGCCGCGCACCATGCGGTCAGAAAGCGCATCGCGGTTCCGCAGTTGCCGAGGTGCAATGTCACCGGACCGGTGGCGTGCAGGAGTGTCTCCAGGGAGTCATGCAGCAGTATGGTGTCTTCCGGCATAGCAGCGGAGACCTCCATGAGGGGGTCTCCGTGCAGGGCCTGCAGCATGAGCAGGCGGTTGGCAATGCTCTTTGATATGGGAAGCCCGATGGTCAGCACCGTGTTGCGCCTTAGTTGATATCCGGCAGGTCGGAATAGTCGCGCGAGTAGCGGAGGTGCTGCTCTGTATAGCCCTCCTCATAGGAGATGAGCACGTCTGTGATATGGCCTTCCGCGTCGGTTACGGGAGTATAGACGGGATTGACGAAACCCTTGTACGGGGCGAGATTCAGTTTGGCGTAGCGCTCCAGAATCTCCTGGTGCAGTACGGGGTCCACTTTCACAGCATAGGTCTCCACCATCGCTTTGGCGGCCGCATAGTCGCCTTCGGAGGTGATACGCTGTATCTCTTTGAGCAGTTCGCCGTACAGACGGCGCAGGCCTTCATAATCGTTGATTTGCAGATAGTGCTTGCCGTCGCGCTCAATGATTTCCGCTTCTTTGTTGGCGGCATGCTCATAGACCCAGGCGGCTATCAGCTGGCGGTTGCGCATGTGTGCCTCTTCGATGTCTTTGCCGGGTTCGATGCGCACGAGCTGGGTCATGAGGCCGTTCATCATCTGCTGGTAATAACCGGCTTTGTAAGCGTCTTTGTCGGGGAGAAGGCCGAGCTCGACCAGTTTCTCATCCGCCAGATAGTAGAGACCGAACAGGTCGGCACGGGCCTCTTCGATGGTGGAAGCGTGTTCTTTCAGGGCGTCTTTGCTGATGCCGGGCATGAGTTTGCCGGAGCCGTGTCCCACGCATTCGTGCAGGTCGGTGTGCAGGTCGTTGCACAGCGTGCCGTATTGTTCGTACAGGGCGCGGATCTGGTCATCCGCCATGAACTCCTCGTTGAAGCCGTTCCCTTTGGCCGCCTCGCTGTAGGCGTGTGAGAGGTTGTCGATGGTGACGGACTTGCTGCCGTATTCCTTCCTGATCCAGTTGGCATTGGGAAGGTTGATGCCGATAGGGGTGGCGGGGTAGCAGTCGCCGCCCAGCATGGCGGCTGTGATGACCTTGGCGCTCACGCCTTTCACCTCTTCTTTCTTGTATTTCGGGTCGGTGGGCGAGTGGTCTTCGAACCATTGGGCGTTGGCCGAAATCTGCTGGGTGCGTTTGGTGGCTTCCAGGTCTTTGAAGTTCACCATAGACTCCCATGTGCCGGTAATGCCAAGGGGGTCGGAGTAGGTCTCTGTGAAACCGTTCACGTAGTCCACGCGGCTTTCAAGGTCGCGTACCCACGCGATGCAGTATTCATTGAAGGTCTGCAGGTCCCCGGTACGGTTGAAGTCAATCATCTTGCGGATGGCAAGGCGTTGTTCGTCGTTCTCGGCATACTCAAGAGCCTTTTCCAGATTCTCCGCCACTTTCTCCAGAGCGTCGGAATAGAGGCCGCCCACTTTATATACACGCTCGCGGATCTGTCCGTCTTCTTTCACCAGTTGCGAGTTCAGACCTGTCCAGAGCGGCTCCGCCGAGTTGTCCTTGTGGTCTTTGTACCATTGTTCTGCCTCGGCTTGGGTCACGCCTTCGCCGTAGTAGTTGCCGGCCGAGGCCAGTATCAGGTCCTCTCCGTCGGCTTGCGACATGCGTTTGCCCATCAGGGCGGGGTTGAACATGACTTCCTTCACCTCCGCGTCCAGGTCCAGACCGGTGGAGGAAAGGGCTGCCTCAAACCATTCGCGGCTGAATTCGGGCAGGAACTTGTCTTCCGAATAGTGGTGGTGGATGCCGTTCGAGAACCATACACGTTTCAGGTATTTCTCAAGCAGGGCGTATTGCGGGTCCTGTTTGTCGGTATAGTTCAGATATACATGTTCCAGTGCGCGGCGGATGCGCAGGTTGTACCGGCAGTTCTGGTCATACAGGATGTCGCGCCCGTGCAGGGCGGCTTCGCTCAGGTAGTACAGCAGTGTCTTCTGTTGTACGGTCAGCGACTCGAAGTCGGGCACTTTGTAGCGCAGGACTTCCAGGTCATAGAATTTGTCCACGTTGTAGTTGAAGGTTTGTTCGTGTTTGGTGCACCCTGCGGCCAGGATGATGGCGGGCAGGAGCAGGAGTGTCTTTTTCATAATGGGTGTGGGATTGGGGTTAGATTCTTTCCAGTACGGTCTGCACCAGTTCGCGGATGCGCGGTTTGTAGTCGGTGTTGGCGGCCTCTGCCTTGCGTTGGGCGATGACGCAGCACACGGTCATGGCTTTGTGTCCCATGTGCAGCGACAGGCCGGCGATGCAGCTACCTTCCATCTCGTAGTTGGTGATGCGTTGTCCTTCGTAGCGGAACGCGCTGATGCGCTCGTTGATGTCGCTTACGGCGATGGGTACGCGCAGTACGCGCCCTTGCGGGCCGTAGAAACCGTTGGCGGCGATGGTGCAGCCTTTCATCATGTCGTGTCCGATGCGTTTCACAAGGTCGGGGTCTGAGGCAACTACATACGGAACGGCCGCTTTTTCCGGATAGTGGATGAATGCGGTCAGGGCTTTCTCGAACGCGGTGTCTGAAATCTTGTCACGGTCGTGATAGAAGGCCAGCACGCCGTCGAAGCCGATGCTCTTCTGGCTTACGAGGAAGGTTCCGAGAGGGATGTCCTCCTGCATTCCGCCGCAGGTGCCCACGCGCACAATCTCAAGCTGGCGGTGTGCTGCGCGTTCGGTGCGGGTGGAGAAGTCGATGTTGGCCAATGCGTCCAGTTCGTTCATCACGATGTCGCAGTTGTCTGTGCCGATGCCGGTGGAGATGCAACTGATACGCTTGCCCTTGTAGCGGCCGGTGATGGTGTGGAACTCGCGGCTTTGTACGTTGCATTCGATGCTTCCTTCGTCGAAGAGGGAGGCTACCATGTCCACGCGGTCCTGGTCGCCGACAAGTATGATTTTGTCGGCCAGGAACTCGGGTTTCAGATGCAGATGGAAGACGGAGCCGTCTTCATTGATGATCAGTTGGCTTGCAGGAAAGTGTCGCATAGTGGGTCGGGGTTTGGTCAGGCTTCGCCGCCGCCGAACGACATCGGAATCGTCGAGCCGGGGGTCGGTTGGCCGCTAATCTGTATCTTGCCGAATTGGTTTTCGTATTTTCCTACGTTGTCCTGCAACGCAAACAGCAGTTTCTTTGCGTGTTCGGGGGTCAGGATGATGCGTGACTTCACGTTTGCCTGTTTCAGGCCCGGCATCATGCGGATGAAGTCGATTACGAACTCCGATGAGGAGTGTGAGATGATGGCGAGGTTGGCATACGTACCTTCGGCCATCTCGGGCGTCAGGTTGATATTCAGTTTTTGTTCTTCCATGATAGGGGTTGTTTTATGGTTTACCAATAGGTGTTCTTTTCTCTCGGGAGCATCAGGATCCACAGGGTAATCAGCGGATAGACGATATCCCATACGGCAATGTCGAGGCCGATGGAGGGCATGCCTGTACGGCGGGCGCTTGTGCTGAATACGCTGGTCTGTACGATGAGTCGGAGGACGTATAGTCCGGCCGCTACGGCTTGTAGGTAAGGGTTCCCGGTGCAGAGCAGGGCGGCCAGCAGCCCGTAGAAAACGGCGCGGCTCAAGGGCTCCGTGCACAGCATCACTTTGCTGCCTGTGCGGTAGAGGGGCGACACGCTCAAGTGCCGCTTGCGCTGATGGTACCATGTCTCCCAGCTCTGTTTCGGAACCGACCAGGTAAGGCTCTCGGGCGTTCTCACGACGGCCGTGTTGCGTCCGTTGGCCAGGTGGTTGACCAGCAGGTCGTCGTCACCTGCCTGAATGCTGGTCATGTGCGCGAAACCGTTGTGCCGCAGGAACAGCGACTTCTTGTACGACAGGTTGCGCCCCACTCCCATGTACGGGCGGTGGGCGGCGGCCATTCCTGTGTATTGGAGGCTGGTGAACAGTGTCTCGTATTGTATCAGCCGGTTCAGCACGCCCTTCTCTTTGAAGTAGGCACCTGCGCCGAGTACGACTTCCGTCTGTCCCGGTTGGAGGTAGCCCCGCATCATTTCCCTGATCCAGTGGGGGGAGCCGGGGCAGCAGTCAGCGTCCGTGAATAGCAGGTGTTCGTACCGGGCCGCTTTCACACCTAAAGTCAGGGCCATTTTCTTGCTGCTCAGCAGGATGGCTTCGCGGGGGACGAACGAGGTCTTCAGTCGCGGATAGCGGGCGGCGTATTCGTCCAGTACAGCCTGGGTGTCGTCTTCTGAGCCGTCGTTCACGACAATCACTTCGTATTCGGGATAGTCCTGTTCCAACAGTTGGCACAGATACGGCCGCAGGTTCTCTGCTTCGTTGCGGGCGGACACGATGACGGATACGCCCGGCAGGCTTTCTGTTGCGTCGCTCGGGGCGTTCTTTTTACCTGACGGACCGGTCACGAGCTTCTTCTTTACCAGCATGTAGCGCAGGTGGAACCATAGTTGGTACAGCAGTATGATGCCTGCGGCGCCCAGCAGATAGGTCTCGGTCTCCGATATGTAGTCACTCCAGATCATCTCTTATTCATATACAAGCCGTATGTTGTCCACCCACAGTGTGTTGCCGTCCTTCCCCACGAATGCCTCGTAGTAGCCCGAGGCGATGTTGATGAGCAGGTGGGTCGGGGTCGTGTCGGGGGCCGCCCAGCCTTTTTCTTGGATGGGCACTATTTGTCCTTTTGAGTTCATGGCGCGCCGCATATCGCTCAGTGCCAGTTCGGCGGGGTAGCGCTGGTACAGGGAAGTGCGCGTAATGTTTCCGTAGTGGAGCGGTACGTGGTGGTCGTTCACCCATTGCGGTTGGTCTTTCACAATCCGTTCGTAGCCGGTGGCTACCCGTTCGGCGAAGATGTTGCCCTCCGCGTCTTCCCAGCGCCGTTGCAAGATGATGTATATCTGTGCCTCGTCGTGCCCTGCGATGGTCTTCGGCTTGCTGAAGCCTTTGGCGTGCAGAATCGTCTGTTCGTCCGACACTCTTGCTTTGTAGTCCAGCATCAGGGTGCTCGGATGCTTGCTGAAGGCGACGCCGAAGTCGATGTTCTGGTACGGGTCTTTCTGGGTGCGGATGGGTTCTATCGTGCGTCCCGTGAACAGTGTCCCGGCCACGAGGATGCGGATGTCGAACATACCGAGAGCGCGAACCGTTTCCAGTTTGCTGTCCATCCGGCAGCAGTAGCCGTGTTCCGTGTCGCGGTACTCCGGATAGACCGTACCGCTGCATTTCTCCACTCCCATCACTTTCGCGTAGGCGTTGCTCAGGCTCCAGATGTTGCCGTGTTGCCCGTATAGGAAAGGCTTGTTCTCGCGGATGGTGTCGGTCGGGGCGACCGCGTACAGGGTTACGGTCTTGCCGCCCACGATGGACGATTCTTTGATGTAGCGCACCGCCCATTGCTCGAAGTCGCCGTAGGGAAGACGTTCGGTCTTTTCCGCGAACGCCTGAATGCCCACAAGAAGCAGCAGCATGCCTATTAATGACTTCCTCATCGTTTATGTTGCATAAATCTTTTGCAAAGTTAGACTTTTTTTTGCATATATGCAAATTTATTTCTATTTTTGCATGTTTTTTGTTTCAAATGACTGCTATGAACACCTTTGGCGACCGTTTTTCCTTCACATCCTTTGGCGAGTCTCACGGACCCGCAGTCGGGGGCGTATTGGACGGACTGCCTGCAGGAATCAAAATCTCGCTTCCGCTGGTGCGTGCCGAACTCCTCCGGCGGAGCGGCAGGGGGATGGAGGGGGTCTCCTCACGTCCTGCCGACGAAGAGGATGAGGTTGAGTGGCTCAGCGGCGTCATCCGGCAGGACGGACGGCTGCTCACTCTTGGCACACCGGTTGCTTTCATCCTGCGCAACACGGATGCGCGTCCTGCTGACTACGAATGGCTCCGCACGTCTTTCCGCCCCGGCCATGCCGACTTTGCGTATCAGGCCAAGTATGGCATACGCGACTGGCGGGGGGGAGGCCGCGCATCGGCCCGCGAGACAGCGGCGAGGGTGGTCGCTGCGTCGGTCATACGTCCGTTGCTGGAGAAGAAGGGGGTTGTTGTGGCTGCGTCGTTGGTTCAGGTGGGGGATGAGACCGACCCTCGGCGCTTCCCGGAAATCCTCCGTACTGTCCGCAGTGAGGGGGATACAGTAGGCGGTGTTGTCGCCTGTACGGTCACGGGGCTTCCTGCGGGTACGGGTGAGCCTCTCTTTGATAAACTGCAGGCGCGGCTGGCTTATGCCGTACTTTCTGTCAACGGATGCAAGGGATTTGAATACGGCACGGGCTTCGGAGGGGTCGCGCTCCGTGGCAGTCAGTTGTGGCATCAGGGCGAAGTCCCTTCGCCGGCTTCAGGAGGAATTGAAGGGGGCTTGGCCAATGGCTTGCCGCTCTCGTTCCGTTGTGTCTTCAAGCCGGCTGCCACGTTGTCCCGTTATTATCCCGGCCGCCATGATGTCTGCATTGCCGTCCGTGCCGTCCCTGTGGTTGAGGCGATGACGCTCTTTGTCCTAGCCGACTTCCTTCTCTGATTTCAAGGAAAAAAAAACTCGTTGTTCCGCTTATAGCAACGGCATGCATACCGCCTTGCTATTTTTCCTTTTCTAGATAAGGTGAAATCTAAATTAGAACAGCAAGCTGTTGCTTGTCATCCTTGTCAAAGACGAAATTATGTGCGGTTATTTTTAGCGATTTGTCTCTTGCAACGCCCCATCAGATATCTTGCGGAGATAAATTCTCCTATTTTCACACGTGCAGAGGGGTGGAAACATGTTGCGGCTCTAAGGATTCAAGGCGGTGCATGAGGCGGCGGAAACGGATGTGGAAACAGAGGGCAGCGATAACAAGACCGACAACAAAACCTATCCAAATGCCGACAGCACCCATCCCCAAAGGGAACATACAAACCACACCGACCGGCAGACCGACAAGCAGATAAGCCACAAAAGCGTATATCATAGGCCGCCGCACGTCGGTAATACCGCGCAACATAGCCGCACCAACAGCCTGAAGACCGTCAGCATACTGCAGCAGACCCGCCATCAATATCAAAACAGAAGCGATATCAACCACCGCCCTGTCATCGCTGAACCACCAGGGAATGATATGCCGGCAGGAAAACATGAACAGCGCCCCGACCGTGTTCATAAGCAGCACAAGATGCACACTGGCATTAGCCGCCATGCGGACGGCATGCAGGTCGCCCCGGCCGAGCTGATGGCTGACACGGATAGTGGTGGCCGCCCCGATGCCCGTAGCCAGCATGAAGGTCATGTCGGCAATCTGGTTGGCGATATGATGAGCAGCCAACGCCTCCTTCGAGAGCCAGCCCACGATGATGAACGAGAGCGTGAAGATAAACACTTCGGACAGGCTCTGCACCCCGATAGGCAATCCGACACGGAACAGGCGCATGACCTCCCTCCAGTCAGCCAGCCCGCGCGAGAAAGAGACGACATACACGCGCCAGCGCCGCCTGAAAACAATGACCGCCGCAAAACAGAAAGGCATAAGCAGACGCGAAACGAAAGTGGCAATACCCGCGCCCTCCGCCCCCATAGGACGGAAGCCCCAGTGACCGAAGATGAACACCCAGTTGAGCAGGATGTTGAGGGCGTTCATGACTGTGGTGATGACCAGTGCCGCCGTAGTGTTGCCCAAGCCCTCCAAAAACTGTTTCTGCAGGCAGAAGAAGAGAAAAGGCACGATGGAGGCGACAATCCACAAATAATAGGGCCGCGCGACCTCCACCACCTCCGGGTCCTGGCCGAAAGAGTCCAACAGAGGCACACAGCCCCCGAGCAACAGGAGCATAGCCGCCGACAAGAGCAAAGTGAACAGCACGCCGTTCTCGAGCAAAGAGACAATCTGCCGCGTCCTGTCGCCCCCGCCTCCCTGCTCACGCCCGACCTCAAAGCCGACCAGCGGCGTAACGCCCATGAGCGCACCCATAGCGAAGACCATGACCGTGAAGAAGATGGCGTTGGAGAAAGAGACACCGGCGAGGTCGGCGGTGGAGTAGTGCCCCACCATCATCGAGTCAGCCAGCCCGACAAGCGACGCCCCTGCCTGCGTGAGCATGACAGGGAACGCCACTTTCAGGTTCCTCTTATAATAAGGGAGATACTCTTTCCAACGTGCTTGGAGGCTCATTCGTCAGAGGTTTTCGAGAGTAGTGCAAAGCCACTGCCAGCATCGTCCTGTGGAGGAGATACTGAGTTGCTCCTGCGGCGAGTGAACACCGGTCATTTGCGGGCCGATGCTGACCATGTCGAGGTAGGGGTACTTCTCGAGGAAGAGTCCGCACTCGAGTCCGGCATGTATAGCCAGCACTTTCGGTTCGGCGTTGAAGAGCTGTTCGTAGGCATGCTTGGTGACTTCGAGCAGCGGTGAGTGGACATTGGGTTTCCAGCCCGGATAGCCGTCGCCGTGTGTGATGTCGTCGCAGACAGCGGCGAGTGCGCACTCAACCATGTCTTTCATCTCGTGCTTGCGGCTCTCGACAGAGGAGCGCTGTGAGGTGTTGATTTCGATGTAGCCGTCTTTGGTTTTGACGGAGGCGAGGTTGGTGGAAGTCTCCACAAGTCCGGGCATGTCTTTCGACATTCCGAAGACTCCGTGTGGGCAGGCATAGAGTGCGCGGACGAGGCGTTCAGCCTGCTCTTGCGGTATGAAGGTTTCGGGCATGTCGCAGGACTCGAGATAGAGGCACATGTCTTTCTCCACTTCTCCGATTTCGGACTCGGCAAGGGCGATATAGTTGTTGAAGCGCACACGCAGTTCTTCTTTGGCCGCCATGGAGACGCAGATGACAGCTTCGGCTTCGCGTGCGATGGCGTTACGCAGGTTGCCGCCGTTGATGGAGGAGAGGCGGAAGCCGGGCATCCGCATCGCTTCGTAGAGGAAGCGGACAAGAATCTTGTTGGCATTGCCGCGCCCTTTGTTGATGTCGTCGCCGGAATGTCCGCCCATGAGTCCGCCGACGCTTATTCTTGCGGCGAACAAGCCGTCGGTGTGTATATGCTCGGGGGTGTAGTGCATTTTGGCGAGGGTGTCGATACCTCCGGCACAGCCGATGAAGATTTGTCCGTCGTCCTCGGAGTCAAGGTTGATGAGTTGTTTGCCGCGCAAGCATCCGTCTTTCAGTTTGTTAGCCCCTGTGAGACCTGTCTCCTCGTCCACGGTGAAGAGGCACTCCATGGCAGGGTGCTTAAGGGTTGTGGAAGTGGCAGCTGCCAGTGCCATAGCGACACCTATGCCGTCGTCACCGCCGAGGGTAGTGCCACGCGCTTTGAGCCAGTCGCCGTCGATGTAGGTTTGGATGGGGTCGTTCATGAAGTCGTGCACGGTGTCGTTGTTCTTCTCGCAGACCATGTCCATGTGTGCCTGCAGGATGACTCCGGGTTTGTTCTCGTTGCCGGCAGTGGCGGGTACGCGCATGATTACGTTCATGGCTTCGTCCACCTCATATTCGAGGTTGTGCTTCTTGGCGAACTCAACGAGCCACGCGGAGATTTTCTCCTCGTGCTTGCTCGGACGCGGTACGCGGGTAATCTCATGGAAGATGGAGAATACCTCTTTCGGATTCAGTTCCTGTGTGTTCATAATAGTGTGTATTTTAAGGTTGATTGTTGTTTCCGGTAGTGCCGCTCTGTGTGATGCGGCTTATTGGTTTTTGTTCTGCAACGGCAACTCTTTTGCTTCGCCGTTTTCAACAGGGCGGATATAATCGGACGCTTTTTGCGAGGAAATGACGCTTCTTCCCAATTGACGTTCCAGGTCCTCGCGTGCGTTCTTCGCCACTTTGCCGCCTGCCTTGGCAGCTTCCTTGCTTTCGTTCATGCCTTGCGGATTGCGCTGCCGCGAGAGTTCGGTGGTAGCGACTTCGGCAAGCGTGTTGAGTGCCAATTCGATATTCGTCATGTTGTCGCGCAGGTTCTCTTTGGTCAATCCTTTGTGACGTTTGTATTCGCCGGTGGTCATTCCGCTCCATGCCTGCGTCAGCACATTTGTCAGAATAGCAAAATCTTTCTGTTCCGTTATGCCTGAACGCTTCCATTCGTCCGTTAATTCCTTGCGCATTTCGATGGAGCGCATTCGCTCGTTAATCCACTTGTCAGAATAGCCTTGTCTGCGGTAATCCTCGACTGCCATCTGGAAGGTCAGTTCGGGGTCAATCATCTGGTCAATGCGCTGTGCTCCGACATTGGCAAGCCACTGCTTGACAGGCTCGGCTTTCTTTGAGGGGATAGACTGAATGATACGGAATATACCTTCTAAATCAGCAGCCTGTGTCATTCGTTTTTTACCATCGGGAGCAAGCATTCGAACAGGGGGACAAATTGTCCCCCACTTGGATTTCAGTTCAGGGTCACGCTTTAACATTTTTTTGATGTAATCACGAGGATTTACCGAATCCGTTAAAATCTCTACTATATCTGCCACTGCAAAATAGTACTTTTCTTCCTGTTCGTTCCAAACGATACGGATTTTCTTCCCTTCAAATAATTGTATTATCGATTCGTCTGACATAATTCTTTTTGTTTTCGATATTCCGATATTCCGATTTTCGATATTTCGATCTTTCGGTCTCTCTCCCTTCCTTCCACCTTATTACCACCTGTCTCCATCGGATGCTGATCGGATGCTCATTGGGTGCTCACTATGACGTCGCCCTGACATCTACGGGAGAATACCCCGCCTTCATCCTTTCACCTTTCAATTTTCACCTTTCAATTCGATATTCAACTCATGCTTGATATAATCGTACAGCCGTCCTTGTATAGGCTTGTTATACTTCCTCGCCTTCCGCACAGTCTCCTCATATCGTGCCTGCCATTCCGCCTTGCGTTCCGGATCATGCATGATTGCCTTTGTCTCCGCCATCAGTTCTGCAAAAGCCTTTGCCGTCGGGTGTTCCGCCTTCTTTTTCTTTGTCTTCTTGCTCAACTCCGGCTTTGCGCACACCGCCCCGTATTCCCCATTTCCTGGAATCCGCCGTGCATAGTGCCTCTGATCCACATTCCCCTGCAATCTATCCACTATATTCACCCACTTCGCCTTCATTTGTTTTGTGACATTTTTTTCTTTTATATTAGCGTTTATACAAAGTATTCTTGTGGATTACTTCATCTGTTTGTTCATGAACTGAATATGACTTCAAAAAATCGAATGGTAGGGTTACATCCCATGTTATAATTTCTCCATTCTTTACCATTGGTCCATATTTATAAGCAACATCAACTTCTGCCAAGATCTCACCATTAGGATTCGTTAATGCAATCTCAACCGGCGTGAAATCGCAAAGGTTTAAGACTATTTCTGAACCGGATTTAACTTGAATAGGTAATGATTTTAAATATGCGCCTTTATGCCAAGTCCATATTTTCCCATCCTTTAGAAATACTTTCGTGATAAGGCCCTCCACGTTTTCTATTCCACTTCCCTCGTCCTCTGGTTCTTCATCGGAATTATCTTGCGCCGGCGCATAATTCGGATGGTCGGGATAGTCAATTATATACCCATGTTTGGCATTAGTTGTAGTGTCTGTATCCGGAGCCCCGTAACTATCTGTTTGGACAAATAATTTCCCACCATCTTCGTAAATTGTAACAGGAGACCATATTGGTCCTCTTTCATCAGTTACTTGTCCCTCATACATAGTACAACTGATTGTCTTCATCCAATACTCGCCCACAAAGGCTTTAGCAGTCTCTGGACTAATTGGTTTCTCACAACTTGTCAAAGCAAGAACAGAAAGTATTATAAAAGAAATTTTTCTCATAATATTTGTATTTTTCCTCAAAAAATTTGCGTATTCCAAATAATTGTTGTACCTTTACGGTCGGAATCCCCGGTAGTCCCTGACGTAAGTCAAACTATCGGGTGTCGTTTTTAATATTCCCTTTAGTTCTTTTGGTTGATCAGGTTCACCACTACTTTGACCATGGTGTCTTTTTCTTCTGTGCGGCTTTCGGCAATCATAAGGGTTAGCGCGACAAGCGTATTATCAGCCAGACGCTTGGTGCCATCTTCGCGGTAGAGAATGCCGTTGTTGTTTAAGAACCACAGAAACAACGTAGCCGCGATGCGTTTGTTTCCGTCAGAGAAGGAGTGGTTCTTAGTAACCAAATACAGCAACATCGCCGCTTTCTCCTCCACACTCGGATAGAGGTCCTTGCCTCCGAAAGTCTGATAAATCTGACCTATACTGCTTTTGAACGAATCATCTTTCTCATTTCCAAACAACGTACTGCCGCCGAATTTCTCGCGCAACGCACTAATTGTCTGCATAGCATTCTCGTATGTCGCATGGAATCGTTCTTCGGGCGTCGTCTCTTTGACGGTCAGACGCTCGTAATCATAGTTATCAAGCGTGTCCAACGCGTAAGTGTAATCCAACACCACATCAAAAATAGCCTGTGTCTCATCTGCACCTTCCACCGCTTTGCTTTGTACTGTGCGTCCCACTATCTGAACCAGTTGCCGCAAATCAGACAACTGCTCACGACGGAGTTTCTCATTGATGGCATAGCCTTTGATTATATATTCTTTGAGTATCTTCGTTGACCATTGGCGGAAGGCTATGGCACGCTTGGAATTAACGCGGTAGCCTATGGAAAGTATCATGTCCAAATTATAATACTCTACCATATCTAATACAGTTCCACGGAACCCCCTATTTACGACTGTTTCCATTTTGGAAACCGTCATGTCAGGGCTTAATTCCCCTTGGCTGAAGATATTTGACACGTGTTTTGAAATGGCTGCTTTTTTCACGCCGAATAAGTCTGCCATCTGGTTTTGCGTCAGCCAGACGGTTTCGTTCTCCATGCGCACATCGAGCTGCACGGTGTTGTCTTCCGCACGGTAGATGATAATATCGCCTCTGTTTTCGTTGTGTGGTTCGTTAGTCATCTTTATGCTTTTGCTCTTTCAAGATACATTCAGGACAAATGGCGCATTCGCTGCCACCTGCAGAACCTGCCTATTAACCTTCGCTATCCCTATATTATCCTTATACTATCCCTATAGTATTCCTTCGGTATCGTTTCGGTATCCCTTCGGTGAGAGTAGCCTAAGGGTAGCTTAAGGGTAGCTCAAGGTTAGCTCAAAGCCTGCACAGTCGAAAGGACGGCGCAGGCTTTGTGGAGAGGATTACTCGTGCTGGACTTCGGGGCTGATGAGGCGGAGGAAGTCTTCGGGATAGGGCGGGCGGTTGGGACCTGTGGGTTCGCCCCATTCGTTGCGTTTGAACTGTCCGTTCTCCTCGCGGCGTATCTGTCCGTCGATGTACTTGACCATGAGATAGGTGAACAGCTCTTTCCATGCGGCGGTGGACTGCTCCGCCTGCCGGCATGAATAGTCGGTGAGGAATGATGCCGCTTTGGTTTCGTCCATGGCAGCCACTTCTCCGTCCACGACAGCGACCTGGCTGTTGAACTTGTCCTCCCAGGTCTTCTGCACTTTTATTATTTCGGGTTTCATGTCGGAGTAGCGTGTATAAGCCCAGTTAGCTACCATGTTGAACGCCCACCACGCCGATGTCGGTGAGTAGGTATAGAGGTCGCCGTTGCCTTCGCGGTAGCACTCGGGCACCGCCGTTATGCGGCTGTACATGGGCACGTAGAGGTTGGTGGCGGCATCGTCGGGTCCGAACCAGAAGATACCTCCGGCATAGGCACCTTCATATCCGCGCATCTGCGAGACGAAGGACCATGCCGTCTGCTGTGTGGCGACGGGGCGCTCGAACCAGTACTGCGTGCTGTCGAGTTTGAAGCCGAGGCTGCCGTAACGCAGTTTGCTGTGCCAGGGTCCGGCATCGGTGCCTTGTGTGATGTCGAGTGGTGTGCCTTCGTACTGGTCGCGCATGCAGTCCTTCAGGTCCTGCGCACTGACTTTGCGGTTGGGGCGTATCCAGAGGGGCATGGGTTCGCCGGCGTCCTTGCCGCCTGTGGCGAGGAAAGTCCTGCCGGAGGCATAGTCGAAATAACGGTCGAAGTCGTCGGCAAACTTGCGGAAGACACTCCATACGCGCGCCTCGCAGATATAGAGTCCGCCGAAATCGAAGGGGTTGTACGCCTCATTGAACCTGAACTCGGCATCCTTACCGCTGAAGTATCCCATTTCGCGGGCGAAGCTGATGACATCCTTGTGCCACATCCAGTTGCCGTCTTTAGTCGTGACCACGTTGCCTTTGCGTTTGGTCTTCTGGTCGAGGGGCAGCGTGGTGATACGGGCCTGGTTAGCATGACCGCAGATGCAGTCGTCGGGGACACGCGCAGCCACCCAGACCGCGCCTTTGCGCCCCTTGCCCATGCCGATGAGTTCCATAATCCAGACCTCATTGGGGTCGCCGATAGAGAAACTCTCTCCGCCGCTGACATAGCCGTATTCGGCAGCCAGAGTGGTCATGCACTCAATGGCTTCGCGTGCGGTGCGGCTGCGCTCAAGGGCGATATAGATAAGGCTTCCGTAGTCGATGCCGGCAGTGTCGGCCAGTTCGCGGCCGCCCCATGTGGTCTCACCGATAGTGACCTGGTGTTCGTTCATATTGCCGATGACGCGGTAAGTGTGCGGGATTTCCGGAATCTCGCAGAGGGGCTTGCCGTCGTCCCAATTGACCACCTTGCGCATATCGCCGGGCTGATGGTCGGCTGCGGCGCGGAAATGGAGATAGCCGTAGAAAGAATAACTGTCAGCAGCATAGCTGATCATCGTGCTTCCATCGGCGGAGGCGTTCCTGCCGACCATGAAATTAGTGCACGCAAACACGCCTGCGACAAGGCAGCAGGCAAAGAAAGAAAGGATAGTACGTTTCATAAATGTCAGTTATTTATGTTGTTTGACTTTGTCCAGTGCAATGGAGTACGCCTTCCGGTAATACCCGAAGAAGTGCTTCCAGTCGGCTTTCGCCGCGAGAGCCGCCGCCTGCCTGCGGAGCTGCTCACGCTCGCGCCGCCCCTTGTGCAGGAAATCCACCGTCTGCCGCGCCAGCATGGAGACGACTTCGTCGCGGTTGCTATCCGTGCGCGGAATGACCGTGACAGCCTGATGCTTCGGCTGCTGCAAAGCCCACAGGCCGAAGCCCGCGAGTGAGGTGGTGACTGTAGGCACATGAAACGCCACCGACTCCAGCGGCGTGTAACCCCACGGCTCGTAGTAGCTCGGGAAGAGCGTCAGGTCAATGCCCGGCAGCAGGTCGAAATAAGACATGCCCTGCACAGGCGAGGGCAGTTCGCACGGCAGGTACCACGGCATGAAGACAATCCTCACGCCCGGCATCACAACCGCCGGTTGCTCGAGATAGGGAATCATGACGAAAGCCACAATCTCGCTGTCGTTCTCCTGCCTGTATTCCGCCGCTTTCCGCATCGCCTCGATAAAGACGTCAATGCCCTTGTTCTTCCACTCCAGCCGTCCGGCAATGGCTGTCAGCAGCGCATCGTCAGGCACCGTTGCGCCTGTCTGCGAGGCCGCATACGCCATGAGCGCGCGGCGGGCCTTGCGGCGCGCCTCCTCCAGCAGTTCGCCCTGAGGGACGAAACCGCTCTCAAAGCCGTTGGGGGTGACGATGTCCACAGGGCGTTCCAGCAGCTGCCTGCACTCGCGCGCCGTGAGGTCGCTCACGGTGGTGAAGCAGTGGCAGCAACGGGCGGCCTGTTTCTCCACGGAGTGCTTGCTGACCATGTTCAGTTCCCCCGCCATCTGGTCGCCGTTGTAGGCGTCGAAGAAGTCGTAGAGCGGCTTGCCGTTGCCCGCGATGGAGCGTCCGATGCCGGTGGCGTGGGTGGTGAAGACCGTTCCGGCCTCGGGCATCCGCTCCCGCACATAGAACAGGGCGAAAGCCGTCTGCCACTCGTGCGCCTGCACCACCGTGCATGGCCTGCCAAGCGCGTCATAAAGCCGCTCCATCACCTGGCCCGCCGCATAACCGAAGAGGCAGCTGTCCTCATAGTCGCCGTAGGCGGCGTGACTCTGCACGCCGTACTTCTCCCACGCCCACTTGTAGATGCCGTCCCTCTGCGCCCGCAGATGCTCAAAGCGCAGCAGCACCGCAATCGGCTCGCCCGGCACTTTCCACCGGCCGACACGCACGCCGCTGAGCTTGCCGCGCAACAGCCGTCTGTCCTCGCGGAAGAAGCGGTCGGACTGCGCCCCGAGGTCAGGGCCGAAGAATATCACTTTGTCCTTATGCTCCGCCTGCATGGACGCGGCCTTGGTGGACAGGACGGCGTAGATGCCGCCCACGCGGTTGCAGACTTCCCAGCTTGTCTCGAAGATATATTCAGGTTGCATAATCAGAATCCTTTTTCGTCAATGGCTATATGCACGACCCCCTGCAGGTCGTTCAGTTGCCGCGCTTCGGCGGTGGTGAGGTTGTTGCGGCTCCTCACGACGGGCAGGCAGAACACGCCCTCGGCGGTGGCGTAGTACACATGCCCCGAAAGATAGCTGATGGTCAGGGTGTTCACGCCCTTGGTGTCGAGTTGCACGGTGTCCGTGCCGTTGGTGTTGGCGACAAACAGGCCGTTATCGTTGCCGAAATAGACCTTTCTCTCAAGCGTGTCCTTCGCCTCTTTCAGCTCCGGCGCAGCCGCAAGAATCTGCATGCCTTGGGCGTATTCGAGAGGCCGCAGCCGCTCGGTTCTCGCCCCGTAGAGCCTCTGCACGAAGTCGCCCTCTGTGTTCCGCGAGAGCAAAGCCGGCGCCTGCTTGTTGAAGACACGGAACAGGCTGTCCGTCACGTGCGTCGCGCCGTCCATCCGCACCTCAAGGCGCACTGGCACGGCATCGGCCTGCTGCGTGAAGCAGACCGTGACGGCTGAGTCGGTGAGGCTGTTTTTGACCAGCAGCACACTCTCGCCCAACGTCCACCGGAAGGCTGTTTCATGCTTGTAGGGGTTCCACACCTCCGCATGCAGCTCCACCTCGTCGAACATGCAGATGCTGTCGCTTGAGGCTGTGAACGAGGGCGTTGCCGACGACACGCGGACGGTCTTGTTGCAGGTCCTGCCGCTCTTGCTCTCCTTGAGCGTCACGAGGTATGTCCCCGTCTGGCGGAAGACATGCGTGGGGTTCCTGTCCTCGGAGGTGTTGTTGTCGCCGAAACTCCATTCAAAGTCCTCCCCGCCGGTGCTGAGGTTGGTGAAACTGACCGTCTCGCCCGCCATCGGCTGCTCCGGCGCGTAGGTGTAATCTACTGTCACTTGCCGGCAGGCGCACATCAGCAGTGCGCACAAAACCGTTAAAACCGTATTTCTCATTGTCTTGTTTTTTCCTCTATTTCGTCTATCAGTTGCTCTTCGGGCAGCCGCGCATCGAGCCATATCAAGTCCTTGTCCGCCCTGAGCCATGTCATCTGGCGTTTGGCGTAGCGGCGCGTGTTCTGTTTTATCATCGCCACCGCCTCTTCCAGCGTCCATTCGCCGCGGAAATAGCGGACCAGTTCGTTGTATCCCACCGTCCGGAGGCTGTTGGGCAGTGTGCCTCCGCCGGCGGCTTGGTCGAGGGCGCGCCGTGCTTCGGCTTCCAGGCCGTCCGCCATCATCTTGTCCACGCGCCTGTTGATGCGCTCGTACAGTTCCTCTCGCGGGCAGCTCAGGCCTATCTTCACCGTCCTCCACGGACGCTCTGCCTGCCTGCGGCGGCGGAAGGACGAATAGGGCGTTCCCGTGTGCCGCGTCACTTCGAGGCAGTGGATGAGCCGCTGCGGGTTCTGCCTGTCCACTATTCGCCAGTAGTCGGGGTCGGCTTGCTCCACCTCCGCCTGCAGCCACTCCATGCCCCGCTCCGCCAGTTCGCGTTTTATCTCTTCGCGCAGTGCCTCGGGCACGTGCGGGATGTCGTCCAGCCCCTTGCACACCGCGTCCATGTACATCATGCTTCCGCCCGACAGGACGGCAAACGGGCTGTCCTCCGTGTGTCCGGCAGCCAGACGCTCCAGCAAGGCGGTCGCGTCACGCTCGTATTCGCCGGCGTTGTACACCTCGTCCAGGCCGTGGGTGGCGACGAACCAGTGCTTCACACGCTTTCTCTCCTCCTCGGTGGGGGCGGCGGTGCCGACGGGCAGGTCGCGGTATATCTGGCGCGAGTCGCAGTTCACCACGTCACACTTCCAGCGCGAGGCGAGCGACAGGCACAGGGCGGTCTTGCCCACACCTGTCGGACCGGCTATCGCCACCAGTGTCTTCTGCTGCATCACGGCGCGGTCAGAACATCGAACCGTCCTCGAAACTCAGGTCCTGGAAGCCCTCCATGTCGATGTCGCCTTCGTCATACTGGCTGTCGCCGTAGAAGTCCTCGTCCAGGCCGAGGTCGTTCTTTCCGTCCTTGCTGACTGCTGCCAGCGGGTCTTCGGTCTTCAGTTGCTTAGGGGCTTTGCCTTTGCTCTCCACGCAGTTTACGCCGTCCATCGTGCCGGGCAGGATTTCCTTCACTCTGCCGAAGAAATGGCGCTCGAACATCGGGTCGAACACATAGATGAGCCGCTGGCCCTGTTCTTCGATGAGGTCGCTAAGGCGGGTCTCTTCCATCACCATGTTGTCGTACTCGAAGTTGCTGTCCATTTCCACGAGGGTCACTTCCTGTTCTTTCTCCCAGCGGTCGTTGCAGAGGAAGAAACTGGTCATCTGGTCGTCCGGATAGTTCACCGACGCCAGTATCGCTTGGTGCAGTTCAAGGAAGGTGGCTTCGCTGTCTGCGTCAAATACGCGGCGGAATCCGTCCGCCTCTTCGCTCGAAAAATTTATTCTGTATATCATAAACGGTGATATTGGGTATATGCGGTGTATGGTGTTCTTTGTCGCGTTGAAACGGCAGACCGTATCGGGCGGGAACGGTCCGTTCCTGCGTTCAGCGCACAAAGGTAGATGTTTTTTGTGACATTTCCAAATAAAATCGTATCCGCCGGCTGAAAAAACACATCTCCGCACAATGATTCCCGTGCCGTGCAGCATATTTTCCGCTATAAATCTTTAGTGATTCTTTAGTGATTCATTAGTGATTCGTTAGTTATTAAGCAAATAACACCGAGATTAAAATATACACAACCTATGGCAAAAGTCAAACTTACACATCCCTTTGCCGAGATTCACGGCTCTATCGGCAATGACAAGATTATCAACCGGCAGAAGAAGTACCGCGATGAGCGCGGTCGGGTCATCCACGAAGGCATACAGGAGGCTTATGCCGTCAATAACCCCCGAGACTATAAGAAGAACCCGCCCACAGGTGCCGAACTTGCCAATTTCAACCGCTGGACCGAGGCTTGCTGCCGTGCTGCACAGATTCTCTTCGTCGCCCGCCTTGACTTCCTCCCTGCTGACCAACAGGAGCAAGCCGTTGCCGAGGAATCTCGCCGCCGCTTCTCTGGCATTCCCGACTATTACACCATCAACGAAGCCCGCGAACTGCTTGCCGGATACAAGGCACGCTTCAGGGCACAACTTCCTGGCACGCGTGGAAAGCACCCCGATGCAGATGCCACCATTGACCCGGAAAAAGGCTCCGGCAAACGCTATGCACAGTTTCCCGCTTTCCTCCGCGCAGTCATCTATAGGAGAATATCATACACAATTAAAACGAAAGTGAAGAATAAAAAAATAGGAGAATAAAAAATTTGTTTGTCAAAAAATACAAAACGAAAAAGTAGAATAAAAGATTTGTTGGTCAATTGTTATTAATTATTGTCTGATAAAAGCCCCGCAAACACATATCGGCAACCACATATCGGCAACCACATGTCGGTATGTGTTTTTATTTTGTCAGGTGCGCAGTGCGTTAGCACGTCGTTTGTAGTCTCACCTGTTGGCGACCGTTTCCGCACAATGTGTACAGTTTATATCCGTAATAGTGTGTATTTGTGCTGTGAGTACCCATAATTTGGGGCATATAAGCTACTACGTTGGTCGGGCTTTGCAGGGGTTCACAAGTTCCGCATTGTTGCACAATACCGTAGCCCGTCCAATCCCTAACGCGGGATATATTTTACTGCTATTTCCTTACCTCGTTAGGATTGACACCTAATTGGTTCTTGACATAGCGGTTGAGATGACCGACGGACGAGAAACCGAACATGTCCGTCAGTTCTTGAATCGTCACATTGGGATTACGCAGCAGGCGCGAGATATCCAATGCCGTATAGCGGTTTATCCAGTGGTTCGCCGGATAGCCGCTGTATTTCTTTACAGTCTCGGAAAGGTACTTGCTCGTCACGCAAAGGCGGTCGGCATAATAAGCCAAATCGCGGTGTTCGCGGAACTCGCCTTGCTCCAAAAGCCTTAGAAAACCTTCCATCAATATTGCCGCAGGTGTGGTGACCGTCTCGTTGCCATAAAGCGCAGCATGGAAATCGAAGAAGTCAATAATCATCCGCTGCACGGCGTTGAGCAACATATCCCGATAGAAAAGGTGGCTGGTCATAGCAAGGCATTCCTCGATATACACCATGCTTCGTCTCAACCTTTCAGTCTGCTCTTCGTTCAGTGGCATTACGGGGTTCTGGAAAAGCAACATCCCGCCACGCATGCCATAATTACTCATCGGCGTAGCGAGTTCGGTAAACTCGGTCACAGCAAACACATTCAGTATCTCGAAATCTTCTGTTTTGCTAATCAATTCGCCTTGTTCACTCTTGCGCAGGATAAAACTATCGCCTCGATGGAGCCGGTACTTTCTGCCGATCAACTCCACTTCCGCTTCTCCGTTAAGACACAATGCATGTGTCAAATACCCCAGCATCTGCGCTTGTTGCTCCGTTTCAAAAGTATGACTTACAATGACGTTCAACATAGTTGAGAATGTATTTCAGCCTGCAAAGGTACAAAAAAAATCCGACATATGCAAATTTTTAATGTTATAAAGTCATTTTATGGCATATTTTATGCCATACACAATAGTAGATTTCTTCAGCGGCTCACAGCAATGTGGGGCGCTTGTTTTTTTCTACTTTCGGGGGAAAAGACCAGCGGTTTACCGCACCAACAAGCCCGCGAACGTAGAGAGATAATCGACAGTATTAAGGTTATTACAGAATAGCGCAGAACTCCCATGGGAAGAGATGTTCTATACCATTGTTGTTGGGGAAGCGGATTTCATCCAATGAGATGACTACCTTGCGATACTGGTCTGCTATTTTCAATAATGGCGCGTACTCTCGCTTGGCTGTCTCCTCTTCTCCCGCCATTTCCCAACACACCTGCACGTATATCTTCTGCTCGCCTTTTATGCCGACGAAGTCCACTTCTGATTGTCCGTGCACGCCGACATACGTCAGCCATCCC
>Ga0310690_10003195_pt1 | contig 25043 bp, 30 predicted proteins | sample AusTroGonzalo_MG_2_FD_207661 | JGI IMG/M metagenome (GOLD analysis project Ga0310690, IMG submission 207661) | Bovine rumen microbial communities from tropical cattle in Woodstock, Queensland, Australia - Gonzalo_04 (v2) (version 2) | ecosystem: Host-associated > Mammals > Digestive system >... | reverse complement strand
CTGTTACTAAAAACACAAATTATTTAATTAATAATGATTCTTCTTCAAAATCTGCAAAAAATCAAACAGCTATTAAATTACATATTCCTATTATTAATGAAGATGAGTTTCAAACATTTTTAACTCCACCAAATCCATCTATTGAACCTAGTTATCTTAATTCTGCAACTTGATTTTATTAAAATTTTTTGATATAATAAAAGCATGGAAAAAAGAAAAAATGAAGTTAAGTTAGAAGATCTAGCAAAAGAAATTATCGCACTAGAAGAAATCATTGATAATAATTATGGTTTCGATGAAAGAGAAGTTATTTTAGCAGAAAGACGTATTGAATCTATTATGAAAGGACTCTCTGTTTCAGAGGGTCTGCGCTTAAATGATATTATACTAGACTTATGTGAAAATTCTTGATTTTTATAAAAATTTTTAGTATAATATAAAAGATGAAAAAACATATATTTTATTTTAAAGGAGAAAATTAATATGGCAAAAATGAAAGAAATGAATGTTAAGGTTTTTAATTATGTAAAAGAGCATGAAGCTGAAAACATCACAGCAAAAGATATTGCAAACGCTTTCGGCATGGATGATGCAAGAAGTGTAAATGGTATTATTACAGCAGCTTTCCAGAGACACCGTGAGGAAATTGGAGGAGAAAAGGTAATTGTTCCACTCATGGAAAGAGTTGAAGGCGAGATCGAAACAGAAACAGAAGATGGCAAGATTAAGCATGAAACTGTTAAGTTTATTAAACTAACTGAAGCAGGAAAGTCCTTTGTTTGTGAATGTGAATAATATTTGCCTGGGTTAAGTTTTATAAAACTTAACCCTATTTTTTTATAAGGTGCAGATATGATATACATAAATATAATTTTATTTCTTGTTAGTGTAATTCTACTATATATAACTTCTAAAATAAAAACCAATAAAAACCAATAGATAAAAGAAGCTGAATCAAAATTAATATCAATATAGACTCAACTAGAAGCGTTACAAAAAACATTGTAGTCACGTTAGATTGATCTTGCCAATCTCTATTAGCAAATAACATATTAGAAAAAATAGGTTATTAATCTTCAAAAATAGCGAGATTAGTTAAAAGAAGAAATAGATACGTAGATAAAAGAAAGACGTACTAACTTAAATGAATTATATGGTGATTTATAGCAAAAAACTAAATAGGCTTTCTATTCTTATGAGAATAATTTAGATAAAGCATATCAGTAGAAAGAGCAAGAAATAAAAAATCAAATTAAAGAAATCCAAAAACAAAAGGAAGATTATGAAAAGGCGCGGGATGCGGTTAATGATGAATTGATTTAGTTAAAGGGTATCTACCAGGCGGCGACCGCAGCACGTTTAAGATAGGAAGAAGAATAGGAGAAATGGTCATTCTATAGAATCCGTATTACAGACCAACAAGCAAATGATATCTCTAATCTAATGGATTGGAAGTCTAAACTTTATGATCCTTCTATTGTTTCTAAAATTATCTGGTCTTCTTATATTATAAAGCCAACTTCAGATATGTGTAATCGAGTCCTTGGCACAACTAAACCAATTTGTGGTATTTATAAAATAACAAACAAATCCACAGGATAGATTTATATTGGACAGAGTGTTAATATAGCCGATCGTTGGAAAGCACATATTAAATGCGGTTTAGGAATAGATGCTTCTTCAACAAATAAATTATATAACAATATGCAAAGCACAGGAGTTTGGAATTTTACTTTTGAAGTTTTATAGACCTGTTCAAGAGATAAATTAAATGAAAAAGAACGTTTTTGGATAGATATGTATCAATCAAATAAAATAGGACTTAACATTCAAAGAGGTAATAAATAATGAAATTTGAACATACTAAGGTATATAACTTCTAGGGAGCATTACGAGGTCTACGTAACCCATTAGAAAGCTGGGAAAAATCCGATAGTGAATTTGGTATTGGAAACATTTATCAAAATATAGATTTTGATGTAGCTTATAAATATTGTGAAAAAGACGGGCTATGCGTAGAAAATATAAGAGAACTTTCAGAAAAAGAACAGGATCTTTTTGATGAAAAATGGGATGAATACGCTGAATGGTTAAGACAAAACGGTATTTTTCAATGGGATTTTTTATATGAAAATTTTGAATATGCTTTCATAGGTCCTAATGATCTAAACCTAGCTCAACGCATGATTAAAGCTGGAGTTTCAGATAGTAAATTTCTTAGACAAATCTTTGTATCTGTTGATATAACTGCTCCATTATATTGGTGGAAAGAAGCCGATACATATAAAATAGCCACCGTAGCTAATTCAACATCAACGATGCATAAATTGTCCAGCACCCCTATTACATTTAATTGTTTTGAAATGAATGATTTTAATTCAACAACAATCTTATATCCAGGTAATGAAGTTCAAGAGGATTTTACAATACAAGATATGATGTTTTCTATTGTTACTCATTGTGAATCTTTACGTAAAAAATACTTAGAAACAAAAGATAAAAAGTATTGGAAAGAATTGATAAGAATTTTACCTGAAAGCTGGCTTCAAACGAGAACGTGGACTGCTAATTATGCCGTTTTAAGAAATATATATTTCCAACGTCAAAATCATAAATTACAGGAATGGCATAGTTTTTGCGAATGGGTAGAATCATTACCTTATAGTTCTGAATTAATCACATACAATTGACAAAATAAAAAATTTATGATATAATATAAAAGTAAGATAAAATATAAAATAAAAAAATGAGGTAACGTAATGAAAAAGACATTGAACACAGAAAATATTGAAGGTAGAGTTTATGAACATGATCTTGCAGTAAAGACAGTACAGAATCAGCAGTCTGAGAACTATGGAAAAGAATTTATTAATGGTTCTCTTAGCGTAGCAACTGATGAGGAAGGATTGAATGTCCTTACTGTACATTACACATATGTAACTGAAACTACAAAGCAGGGTAAGCCGAATATTACTTATGCTAATTTAAAAAGAATTATGGAAGGAAAGACTTGGGTAACAGATGGTAAAGATGCTGCCCTTAAAGTTAGATTAACCCCCTCAGCAGCACTTAATGATTTTTATCCCCAGGGTGGTGATCAGCTTGTTTCCCAGCAGAGAAATGAAGGTGGATTTGTTTCAATTGTTTCAGACTTGAAACCAGAAGGTATTCAAAGACAAAGTTTTAAATTTGATGCAGTCATTTCTAATGTAACTTTAGTAGAAGCAGATCCAGAAAAATATATCTCTGAAGATTACGTAAAAATTAATGCAGCAATTTTTAATTTTAAGAATGATATTCTTCCATTTACTCTCGTTGCTAAGTCACAGGGAGCAATCAATTATTTTATGAATCTTGGCGTTAGTCCTTCCAATCCTATTTTTACACAGGTTTGGGGAGAAATTGTTAGTACAACAATTAAAGTACAGAAGACTATAGAAAGTGCTTTTGGAGAACCTGCTGTTGATATTACTGAACGCCAGCAGAGAGAATGGGTTATTACAGGAGCAAAACCTGAACCTTATGTTTTTGATAGCCCAGAAACTATCACAGCAGAAGAACTCACCCAGGCAATTGCAAACAGAAATATCTATCTTGAAGATGTAAAAGCAAGAGCGAAAGAATATTATAATGCAAAAGGAAGTGCTGAGGCGGGAGCCATTGCTGCAAGCACAATGCCAGCCCCTAATGCATCTATTCCAGCAGGTGGTTTTAATTTTTAATTAACTTGATGTTTTTATGCAGGCTATTTAAAATAGCCTGCATAAAGTTATATAAAAGGAGAATAATATGGCAACAATAAATTTATTAGATATTTCCCCTCATCAAGTTAGTAGAGATATGAGAGGTTATATCGTGTTCTTTTACGGTTAGCCGAAATCAGGGAAAACCACAACAGCAACAAAATTTCCCAATCATCTTTTAATTGCTTTTTAGAAAGGTTATAATGCTATACCAGGTGCTATGGCTCAACCAATTAATTCTTGGAGCGAATTTAAAATGACACTTCGTCAATTAAAAGATGAACAAGTAAAAGAACGTTTTGAAACAATTATATTAGATACTGTAGATATTGCTTATTCATATTGTGAAAAATATATCTGTGCAAATAATGCAGTAGATGCAATCGGTGATATTCCGTACGGTAAAGGGTACGCTCTAGTTGCAAATGAATTTGATGAATGTTTAAGACAAATTGTTCAAATGAATTATGGTCTTATTATGATTTCTCATGCTACGGATAAAACCTTTACAGATGAGCAAGGTCAGCAATATAATAAAATTGTTCCCACTCTCGATAAAAGAGCAAACAACATTGTAGCACGTATGGCTGATATAATCGGTTATTCAAGACCTATAACAAATGAAGATAATTCTACTTCTACAAAACTCTTTATTCGTGGAACAAATAGATTTGAAGCAGGATCAAGATTTAAGTACACTCCAGATTATATTGATTTTACATATAAAGACTTGGTAAATTCTATTGGAGATGCAATAGATAAACAAGCAGAAGAAGATGGAGAAGAATTTTTCACAAAACAACGTGAAAATAATTATAAAAATATAAATGATGAACTTGATTTTGATAAACTAATGCTAGAATTTAAAGAATTAATTAAAAGTATTCCAGAAGATGAAATGGAATATTTTGCTCCCAGAATTACAGAAATTACCGATAGATATCTAGGTAAAGGAAAGAAAGTAGGATTAGCAACAAGAGATCAAGTTGAACAGTTATCATTAATTAATTTTGATTTAAAAGAATTACTTCAAGGGGCTTAATTAAAGTCCCTTGATTTTTTTATAATTTTATGTTATAATTATTATAAGAAAATATAAGGAGAGATAATATGTTTAATTTATATTTTAATGATAATTATGGTAATAATAGATTTGTTGCAACTTGTCATGAGGGTGATGTAACTATGAATATTCGTAAATATGTAAAAAAACTTAATCCTAAATATAAAATTTATTACATTAGAACGTGGACAGAAAAAGATAAAACCTGGTATGATGTAGGTTCTCATTCTGAATTTTTTTATACAGAAAGAGCTGATTAAAAATGGCACATTTAGTAAAATGTTTTTTCTGTGAAAAAACTTTCGATAGAGATAAAGAACCTTTTATAAAAGTAAATGCCAGAAGATATGCACACACAACTTGTGCGGAGAAACAGGATCCCGCTCTTTTGCAAGAGGAAAAGGATAAAGATAATTTTTACGAATTAGTTAAATAGATCTATGGAAAAGATTATAATTATATGCTAATAAATACTCAAGCCACTGGATTTATAAAACAATATGGATATACCTGGAGTGGTATGACAAAATGTTTACAATGGTTTTATAAATTAAATCATGGTTCTTTGGAAGAAGGGCATGGTGGTGTGGGTATTATACCGTTTATTTACGATGAAGTTCGTAACTATTATTATAAAATTTATCAAGCACAAGAGAAAAATAAGAATAAAACCTTGCGGACGCCGGTCATAAATTTTGAGATCCAGTCTCCTCGCGCATGGCACCAACCGCCGCATTTACTTGATTTGGAGGAAGAATGAGTAACGTACGATATGTAGATATACCAAGTATCATACAAGTAATTGGTTGCGTATATCAAAATCCTTCATTATTAGATGATGATAGATATAATTTTACATTAAATGATTTTACAGAAGAATTTCATCAAGTTATTTTCGGAAGTATATATAATCTTCATCAATTAGGCGCAACTACTATTACCTCTGATACTATTGAAAATTACTTAGAACAGCGTCCGAAAAAATTAGCTGTTTACAAAGTTAATAAGGGAGCTGAATATTTAGAGAAAGTAGCTGCTAATAGTCAGTTAGCAGCTTTTAATTATTATTATCATAAAGTTAAAAAGATGACTCTTCTTCGTATGTATAACGAAAAGGTTGGCATGGATCTTTCTTGGATTTATGATCTTAATAATATCTTCGACCAAAAAAAGAAACAATCACAAGAAGACTGGCTTGATAATCATAGTGAACAAGATATTGCTGATTTAATTAACGATAAAATTGAAGATATTAAAGTTAAATATTTAGCTGATACTGAAGATGATATTATTCAAGCAGGAGAAGGTGCAGATACATTATGGAATGAACTTCAGATTACTCCAGACATAGGCTATCCTCTTTATGGTAATTTAATTAATACAATAACACGAGGAGCTCGCTTAGGAAAATTTTATCTACGTTCAGCAGCTACGAATGTAGGTAAATCACGTGCCATGATTGCGGATTGTTGTAATATCGCTTGTGATGAAATATATGATCCAGTTCAAGGCAAATGGATATCTAATGGAACTAAAGAACCCAGTATCTATGTTATGACTGAACAGATATTTAGTGAAGTTCAAACAATGATGTGGGCTTTTTTATCAGCAGTCCCAGAGGATCATATTTTAACAAATAAATATGCTCCCGGTGAGATTGAGCGTGTAACCTACGCTATGGAAATCATTAAGCGGTGTCCGCTTTACCTTAAACAACTTCACGATTTTTCATTAAAAGATATAGAAAACACAGTTAAATTAGCTGTTAGAAAATTTAATGTAAGATATTTTTTCTTAGATTATATCCATTCCAGTATGAAAATTCTTTCAGAAGTATCTTCACGTGCATCAGTAAAAGGTCTCAGAGAAGATAATGTTCTTTTTATGATTAGTGTACGTTTAAAAGATTTAGCAACAGAACATGGAATCTTCATAATGTCAAGCACACAGTTAAATGCTGATTATGTAAACGTCACTGTATATGATCAGAATCTTCTTAGAGGAGCTAAAGCTATTGCCGATAAAATAGATATGGGATCTATTATGCTCCGTCTTAATGAAAAAGATACAGAAGTAATAAATCAGTTATGTCAAGATCAAGGATTAGAAGTACCAAATCTAAAAATATCTATTTATAAAAATAGACGAGGAAGATATAATCATATTCTTTTATGGTGTAAAGCTGATTTAGGTATATGTAGAATTAACCCTTTATTTGCAACAGGATACGATTATCAATTAATTGAAATGGAAGATTATCAAATTAATGTAGTACCTAGGAAAGAGGAGAGTGCTTTTTAATGAAAAATTTTATTGCTTTAGATAAATTTATTAACAAATTTAAGTAGTATTGAATTAGAATATAAACTATTAAAAAATAGATGTAATAAAGCCTATAAAGGAGAATAATGTGAATAAAAAAGAAATTATGACCTTAATTCTAAAAATTAAATATACAAAAGATAATCCTGAATATTTATATTTATCTCCAGAACTATATCATTTATTACAACCCGATATGTATAATTGGAAAGAGAATTATCCTGGAGCGATTCACTATCATCAAACTATATGTGGATTATCTGTAATATTAGATAAAGAATTAAAAGAAAAGAGTTTTGTGATAAAATGAACGATCAAGAAAAAAAACAGTACTTAGAGAATATTAAAAATAATCTAACAATAGCTCAAGTATATGAATTTCTGGCGGATGTCGGTGGAGAACCACATGAATCTGGGGATAATATTATTATCTCCAGAACTATTTGCCATAATCCTCCAGGTCAAGGATCATACAAACTCTATTATTATGACAACACTAAATTGTTCAAATGTTATACTCAATGTTCAGAAGGATCATTTGATATATTTGAGCTAACTTTAAAAATTAAAAAATTAGCCAATGAACAAATAGTTTATTATTCTAGTCAAGGAGTACAAACATCTAGGCCATGGGATCTTCCAGATGCTGTTCGCTATGTTGCAACTTATTATGGCATTGAGCCACCAGACGAAAATTTTTCAGAAAAACGTACAGAACTTCAAGATTGGCAAATTTTATCAAAATTAGAAGCAAAAAAGCTACAAAAAAGTAGAAAACAAATAGTCTCTCTAAAGGTTTTTGAAGATGATTTTTTAAAAAATCTTCCAACACCAAAAATAATTCCTTGGTTAGAAGAAGGTATTACTCAGGAGGTTTTAGATGCTCATAAAATCTGTTATAACCCTTGCCATAACAGTATTATTATACCTCATTACAATATCGAAAATAGATTAGTAGGGATAAGAGAGAGAACTTTAGTAAAAGCAAACGAAGAAAGAGGAAAATATATTCCAGCTGTTATTAACGGTAAAATGTATAATCATCCTTTATCATTTAATTTATATAACATAAATATAAGTAAAGACAACATTAAAAATCTAAAAAAGGCTATCGTTTATGAAGGAGAGAAGTCTTGTTTACTTCATGGTAGTTATTTTGGGTTGGAAAATGATATAAGTGTGGCTGTATGTGGTAGTAATCTAATAAATTATCAAATAGAACTTTTACTTTCTCTTGGCGTTGAAGAACTTATTATAGGCTTTGATCGTCAGTATCGAGAAATAGGAGATGAAGAATGGAAAAGATGGACTAAAAAACTTACTCAAATTCATGATAAATATGGATCTTTAGTTCAAATCAGTTACCTTTTTGATAAAAAACATCTTCTTAATTATAAGGACAGCCCGATAGACCAAAACAAAGAAACTTTCTTATATTTATTTAAAAATAGAATCCAGATTTAAAGATTTGTCACTTGACAAATCTTTATTTTTTTGATATAATAAAAAAAAGAACTTTCAGAAAGGAACATAAATATGAAAGCTGCTGTATATACAGGAACTAGAAATTTATATTAGGATATGATACCTAGTATAAAATCTTTATTAATAAATTCAGATGTAGAAAAAATATATTTACTAATAGAAGATGATAAATTCCCATTCTATTTACCATCATAGTGTGAATGTATAAATGTTTCTAATCAAACATTTTTCCCTTAGAATGGAGCAAATTATCATAATTATTTAACTTATATGGTTTTAATAAGGGCTGCATTATCTAAAATTTTTCCTTAGTTAGATAAAATATTATCATTAGACGTTGATACAATTATAGATAAAGACATTTCTGAATTATGGGATATAAATTTAAATAACTATTATTACGCTGGAGCAAAATAGCCATTAAAATGTACTGGAGGAAAATTTTATTTTTCTCCTTTATATATTAACTGTGGAGTTTTACTATGTAATTTAAAAAAACTTAGAGAAGATAAACAAGATGATAAAATTATATAGTTATTAAACACACAAAAATATAAATTTGCGTAGCAAGATGTTATAAATAAATTATGTCAATAGCATCTTTTAGAAATACCTTGTATATATAACGATACAAATTGGACAGGTCATGATTAGAATTTTAAAATAATGCACTACGCAGCTATAAAAGAATGGAACAATAAAAGACTTGTTAATAAATATAGAGATATACCATTTGAAAAGATAAGGACATATAAACATGAAGTATAAATTAATCAACCCATTGACATAGAACTATTCTGTAGTGTAGAGAATACTTGTAAATCGCGGGATTCCATTGAATGAAATATCACACTACATCAATACAACAGATGACGATATTAATCCACCTGAAGCTCTAGGGGAAGACAAGCTTAAGGCTGCGACCGCAATTCTGGCATTGACAATTCTAAATAATGCTTAGACTCTTGTTATAGTAGACGCGGATGCTGACGGATTCACCAGTTCCGCCATACTTATAAATTATCTGCATGATTTATTTCCTGCTTGGGTAGAAACTAAACTTACCTATATTTTTCATTAGGGAAAACAACATGGATTAAACGATCACATAGATAGAATTTTAAAAGATAATTTTCAATTAATTATAACACCAGATTCAGGTTCTAACGATATAGAAGAATGTGCTGCTTTAAAAGAAAAGAATATTAAAACGATAATATTAGACCATCATATTTGCGATGTACAAAACCCCAATGCTATTGTAATAAATAATCAGTTATGTTCATATCCTAATAAAAACTTTTCAGGAGCTGGAATAACATGGCAATTTTGTCGTTATTTAGATAAAATAATGGGAATAAATAATGCAGATAATTATTTAGATCTCGTAGCCCTTGGAAATTGTGCTGATATGATGAGTATGACGTCAATAGAAACTAAACATATAATTAATAAAGGGTTTAAAGATATTAAAAATCCATTCTTTTTTAATCTCTCCCAAAAAAATGCTTATTCTATGAAGAATAAAATTAATCATATGAGTGTTGCTTTTTATATAGCCCCATACATAAATGCTATCTGTAGAAGCGGAACAATAGAAGAAAAGAAAATAACTTTTGATTCTATGCTAAAATATAAAGCATTTCAAATTCTTCCTTCTACTAAAAGAGGTCATCATCTTGGAGATACTGAACAGTTAGTTGAACAAGCGATGAGAGTTGTTACAAATGTAAAAGCTAGGCAAACAAAAGCACAAGATACTGGATTACAAAAATTAGAAAATATGATAAAAGAACAACATCTATTAGATCATAAGGTTCTTCTATTCTTACTTGAACCGGGAGAAATTAATAAAAATATTGCCGGATTAGTTGCTAATAAATTTATGGCAAAATATCAACGTCCAGTTTGTATATTAACAAAAGTAACAGAATACCAAGATGATGCTAATATACCGCCTTGGGAAAAACCACAAAATAATCCTATTATTTCTTATCAAGGATCGGCAAGAGGATGTGATAAAGTAGGTATAACTGATTTTAAAAGCATCTGTGCGGAAACAGGTGTAACGCAGTATTGCACTGGACACCCTGGAGCTTTTGGGCTAGGGATATTATAGAAAGATATCCCAATTTTTATAGAAAAAACTGACTCTATTTTATATAATATGTCAGATGAAGCCATTTATTATGTAGATTATATTTGTAGAGCCGATGAACTTGATCCAAATGACATTCTTACTATTGCTGAAATGGAAGATTTCTGGGGAAAGGATATTGAAGAGCCTTATATTTGTATAAAAGGATTAAGAGTGTCTGCTGATATGATAACGATATATCATAAAAAAGATAATACATTAAAAATTTCTTTACCAAACGGTATTAGTTTAATGAAATTCAAAGCTACGGATGAAGAATGTTAGAAGCTGCAAAGCAATCCTTTTGGATATTTAGAATTAGATATAATAGGAACTTGTAACAAAAATGAATGGATGGATAATATAACCGCTCAAATTTTTATATAGAATTATGAAATTACTGATTCTAATAAATATTCTTTTTGAAAAAATAAGAATTTTATGTTATAATTATAATATAAAATAATATTGGAGATATAATTGAATGATACTTAATAATAAACAAGAGCAAGGATTGCAACTTGCCATTAAGAAATATCTTAATGGAGAAAAATATATGATTATATCTGGATATGCGGGAACCGGTAAATCAACATTAGTAAAATTTATCGTTCAGAATCTTCCAAATATAGATCCAGAAAAAGATGTTTGTTATGCTTGTTATACAGGTAAAGCTGCTCAAGTTTTACTTAAAAAAGGTAATAAGAATGTAACAACCTTACATAAACTTCTATATGAACATTTTCCAAGACCAAATGGAACTTTTTTCAGAAAAAAAAGAGAATTTATTCCTTTTAAAATAGTAATTGTAGATGAAGTTTCAATGGCTCCTCGTGAATTAATGGAACTTTTATTTAGACATAATGTATTTATAATTGCATTAGGAGATCCATTTCAGCTTCCGCCAGTAGATAAAGACCAAGATAATGGGCTTTTATCTAATCCAGATATTTTTTTAGATGAAATTATGAGACAGGCATTAGATTCTGAAATTATTCGTTTATCTATGAAAATCAGAAAATATGAACCAATTCATTATGAAAAAGGTTCAGATATTATTGTAATGCCTCAAAAAGAACTTAATACTGGAGTTCTTCAATGGGCTGACCAAATTCTTGTAGGAACTAACGCCACCCGTGTTTCTATAAACAATCAAATGAGAAATCTTTTAGGGAGAGGAAGTAAACCAGAAGATGGAGATAAAGTAATTTGTCTTAGAAATTATTGGGACTTTATTGCAGAAAATGGAGATCCATTAGTAAATGGAACGATAGGATATATTAATAATTCTTACGAAACATTTAATAAACTTCCAAAATGGACAGGAAATAAAGTTATAAAAATTTTAAGAGGTAGCTTTATTTCAGACAGTGAAGCTGATTTTGGTGAACTTCAAATGGATGAACAACAAATTTTAACTGGAGAAAGATGTTTAGATTTCAAAACATCTTACCGATTAAGTTCTAATTGGAGAACTGCTCATTTAATTCCATTAGAATTTACATATGGGTATGCTATCACGGCTCACAAAAGCCAGGGTAGCGAATGGGATAAGGTACTAGTATTAGAAGAACGTTTTCCTTTTAAAAAAGAAGAGCATGCAAGATGGTTATATACAGCATGTACGAGAGCCAGTTCTCGACTCGTTTTAGTGAGGTAAAAATGAATAAAACAGGTAGTATATATATTAATTTAGAAGATTTTCAAAAATTTATTTTAAATTATATTCAATCTGATGAAATTAATAAAGCTTTCGAATCAACTATATTTGCTAATGATACTGGAAAATCTGAAATATGTTTTCAAGCAATGCAACATGGTTTAATTTGGGGAAGTTTATTAGCTAATCAATTACCAAAATTAATTTATATAGAGGAGAAAAAATAATATGAAATATATTCAAACTAAATTTTGTAAAGGTAGTTTTATTCTTAACAAACAGATTGATTTAGATAATTTTTTAAATAAAGATGAACAAGAAAAATTTTATGAATTAAAAAATACCGATGAGAATGAAATGTCAGAAGATGATTTTAATTGGTTTGAAGATGTTTTAAATCGAATTAAAGAAGAATCAGATTTTGTTGAATCAGAAATAGTTTCTTATGAGGTTGATGATTGGGAGGAATATGATGATGAAAATTATATCATTTTATAAATATATAAGGCGATAAATAAAATGAAAATTATAACAGCACCTGAAATATATAATGATAAAAGAAATCATATTAAATGTTTTCTTGCGGGAGGTATTACAAATTGTTCAAATTGGCAAAAAGCAGTAATTAAAAATATAGAAGAATATGCTCTAGATACTAAAGTAGATTTAAGATATTTAGATATTTATAATCCAAGAAGAGATAATTTTCCTATTAATAATCCAAACGCAGCAGAAGAACAAATTAAATGGGAATTTGATTATCTTGAGAAATGCGATATATTTAGTATGTACTTTTGTAATTCATCTAGTGTTCAGCCTATTTGTATGTATGAATTAGGTAGAAATATTTCTGAAAAAATGTATAAATATATGACAACATGGACTCATAGAATTATAATCAGTGTTGAAAAGGGATATAAACGAGAACAAGATGTAATAATTCAAACGCAATTAGCTACAGATAATATGACTAATCCTATGATTTATGCTACCCCAGAATTACATGCTCAAGCTATTGTTAATAATTATTATTGGCTTATAAAAAACACTTGACATCTTAATAAAATTATGATATAATAATAGTAACAATAAAAATGAAAGAGGTTATATAAATGCAACGTTTTGCCCCTCATAACCATACAGAAATGTCTAATTTTAGGCTTCTCGATTCGATAAATAAACTACCCGATCTTGTAAGAAGAGGGAAAGAGATTGGACTATCAGGATTGGCAATTACTGACCATGAAACGATAGCCCAGTCTATTCGTATTTGTAAACTTCAAAAAGAAAATCCAAATTTTAAAATTGCAATAGGAAATGAAATATATCTTACAGATATTCGACAGAATGGAATAAAATATTATCACTTCTTATTAATTGCAAAAGATAAGCAAGGACATAAACAATTACGACAATTATCTTCTAAAGCATGGATGCAATCATATTGGGATAGAGGTATGGAACGAGTTCCAACCCTTAAAAGTGAATTAAAAGAAATAATCATGCGGGAACCAGGTCATATGTTAGCAACGTCCGCGTGTCTTGGTGGAGAATTATCTAGTTGTGTTCTTGAAATGGAGCAGGCAAGAAAAATAGGAGACGAACAAACAGCTGTAATTAAATATAATCAAATAATTGATTTTATTGATTTTTGTAATGAATTGTTTGGTGACGACTTTTATATTGAAGTTGCTCCAGGAGCATCAAAAGAACAAATTCTTGTAAATAACAAACTAGCACAGATTGCACAATTATATAATAAAAAGTTAGTTATAGGAGATGATGCTCATTATCTTAAACGAGAAGATAGATATATTCATAAAGCATATCTTAACTCCAAAGGTGGAGAAAGAGAAACGGATGCATTTTATGAGTATTCATATCTGCAAGATGAAGAAGATTTAAAAAAGAATCTTGAACCTTCTCTTGGTTTTTTGATTGATGATATGTGTAGAAATAGTATGGAAATGTTTGATAAAATTGAAATATATGATTTACTTCATAATCAAACAATTCCAAGTGTACCTGTTAAAGATTATAAAAAAGCAAATATAACAAATGATAAATATATTGAATTAAATAAACTTAGTAATTCAGAAGATAAATATGATAGATATTGGGTAAATGAATGTTTACAATCTTTATCTAATATATATGAAAAAAATAAATGGGATGGAAAATTAACTAATAAATATTGGGATGAACTTGAAGAAGAAGCAAGAGTAAAAAGAGTAATAGGAGAAAAACTTGGAACTAATATGTTTAAATATCCTATTACATTAAAATATTATATTGATATGATATGGGAGTGCGGGAGCTTGGTTGGCGCAGGAAGAGGTTCGTCCTGTGCAGCATTAAACCATTATCTTTTAGGTATTACTCAGCTCGATCCGATAGAATGGAATCTGCCATTTTTCCGTTATATGAACGATGAGCGTACGGAACTTGGCGACATCGATATAGACATATGCCCATCGAAAAAAGGTTTAATCGTTAAAAAGATTAAAGAAGAGCGCGGAAGTCGGTTCAATCCTGATATAGACGAGCTTTCAAGAAAGAATCTAGGTTGCACTTTAGTAGCCACATATGGTACGGAACAAACGAAGTCCGCAGTTCTTACAGCCTGCCGCGGTTATAGATCAGAAGATTATCCAGATGGAATTGATAACGATGAAGCTCAGTATATAGCATCATTAATCCCATCTGAAAGAGGTTTCCTCTGGCCGCTTGAAGACGTTGTAAATGGAAATAAGGATAAGGATAGACAACCTGTTCATGCTTTTGTAAATGAAGTAAATTTATATCCTGGATTACTTGATATTATATTTGGTATTGTTGGTCTTATAAATAAAAGGTCATCTCATGCTTCAGGAGTAATTCTTTTTGATGAAGATCCGTATGAGTTTGGATGCTTTATGAAAACTCCCAAAGGAGAAATTATTACTCAATATGATCTACACGATTGTGAAGCGGCGGGTCTTACAAAATATGATTTCCTTGTAACGGAAGTACAAGATAAATTAGCACAAACATTACGATTCCTACAGGAAGATGGAGTTATTGAAGATGAAGGTATAAATCTTAGAGGTGTATATAATAAATATCTCCATCCAAATGTTCTTCCTATGGATAATGAAAAAATATGGAAAGCCATTCAAGATGGAACGGTAATAAACGTATTTCAATTCGATAGTGAAGTAGGAAGTCAAGCAGCGAAAAAAATTAAACCAACAACAATTCTTGAGCTTACAGACGCTAATGGATTGATGAGATTGATGACTGCGGAAAAAGGAGCAGAAACTCCTATGGAAAAATATATCCGTTTTAAAAATAATCTTGATCTTTGGTATAAAGAAATGTATGATTTTGGACTTACTCCAAAAGAAAGAAATTATCTTGAACCATATTTTAAATCTTCATATGGAGTTCCACCATCACAAGAACAATTAATGTTAATGCTTATGGATAAAAATATCTGTGGTTTTACTCTTGCAGAAGCTAATGCAGCACGTAAAATTGTCGGCAAAAAACAAATGAGTAAAATCCCAGAATTACATCAACAAATTTTGGAAAAAGCAAGTTCCGAAAAACTTGGTAAATACATATGGAAAAATGGTGTAGGACCCCAGATGGGTTATTCTTTTTCCATTATTCATGCATTAGCGTATTCTTTTATAGGTTTTCAAACTGCGTATATTGCAACAAATTGGAACCCAATTTATTGGGATACAGCTTGTCTAGTTGTAAATAGCGGAAGTTTGGAAGATAATAGCGAAGAAGAAATAGTAGATATTTATTATCCAGAAAATCAAGAACTTCAAGAAGGAACAACTTTTGAAGACTTACCAGATAGAAGTGCAAAGATAAAGAAAACTTCTTCTACAGATTACGGTAAGATGGCAAAAGCACTTGGAGAAATAATTGGTCATGGAATTAAAGTATCTTTAATAAATATAAATGAATCAGACTATGGATTTAAACCAGACGTAAAAAATAACCAAATCTTATTTGGAATGAAAGCATTGAATAATGTAGGTACTCCAGTTATTGAACAAATCAAGGAAGGAAGACCTTATTATTCTTTTAAAGATTTTCTAAATAAAACTCATATTAATAAAACAGCTATGATTAATTTAATTAAAGCTGGAGCATTCGATTCCTTAGAAACAAACTGGGCTAATGAAACTGGTACTGATGTCCGCATATTAATTATGGCATATTATTTATCCATTACATCAGAACCTAAGAAAAAATTAACTCTACAAAATTTTAATGGTTTAATAAATCATAATCTTATACCAGATTCTCTATCTTTTGAAAAGCAGATATTCTATTTTAATAAATATTTAAAAACATATAAATATCAAAATTATTATTATATGCCGCATGAATATGCACAAACTTTCTTTGAAAAAAATTTTGATATGAATGATATAAGTATACAAAATAATGTATATATAATAGAACAGAAAAGATGGGATAATATATATCATTCTTATATGGATAATGCTAGAGAATGGTTAAAAGAGAATCAAGAAGAAGTTCTTTTTGAATTAAATACAAAACTATTTCAAGAAGAGTGGTTAAAATATGCAACAGGCACAGTGTCATCATGGGAAATGGCATCTTTGTGTTTTTATTATCACGATCATGAATTAAAATATATAGATAATAGAAAATATGGAATTACAGATTTTAGAGATTTACCTAAAGAGCCTGTTGTAGACTATTGCTTCAGACGTAATGGCAATCGAATCCCTATGTATAAATTAAATAAAATTGCAGGGACTGTTATAGGAAAAAATGATACCCGCCATTCTGTAATTCTTTTGACGACAACTGGTGTAGTAAATGTAAAATTTACACGAGATTATTATGCCATGTTTAATCGACAGATTAGTGAAAAAGATGAAAATGGTGTTAAAAGAGTAAAAGAAAAAGGCTGGTTTACCAGAGGTAGTAAACTTTTAGTAACAGGATATAGGCGGGATGATACATTCGTAGCTAAAAAATATCTATCAACAGGTGGTCATCAGTTATATTTAATTACTAATGTAAATGGGAAAAATATTGAATTAACTTCAACTCGATATGGTATGGAGAATAATAATGAATAAATATAAAATAATTGCATTATTTGGAGAAGCGGGCGCTGGTAAAGATTATATCCAGAAATCAATAATGAAAACAGACTGGGGAAAATCTCATCTACATGAGATTATCTCCTGCACTACGCGGCCGCCGCGTGAAGGTGAGATTGATGGAGTCCATTACCACTTTATACCGACTGCCGCAGAATTTTTAAGAGGAGATAATTTATTAAAATGGATTGAATTTACCACATTTAGAAATTGGTTTTATGGTACTTCTATTGACAATTTATCTAAAGAAAAAATTAATATAGGAGTTTTTAATATAAATGGAATTGAACAATTATTAGCAAATGAAGAAATAGAGTGTTTACCTATTCGTATAATATGTTCAGATAAAATTCGTCTTATTCGACAGTTAAATAGAGAAGAAGACCCGGACTGTTCAGAAATTTGTAGAAGATTTTTAGCAGATGAAAAGGATTTTTGTTCTTTTGTATTTGAATATTACGGTATTTATAATAATACAAATGAAGTTCAACCTGTCATACATCAGATTTCAGATATAATAAGAAAGAAATGGTCGAATTCAATTATTTAATTTTCTATTTTTTTGATATATATATGTTTCCTTGAAATAATTAAATACTTAGGAGGATATTTATATGAAAGTAAGAAAAAGAGATGGAAGACTAGTTTAGTTCAACACTGAGAAAATTAAAAATGCAGTTTTAAAAGCATTTGTTGCTATTGATGGCGAATTAACTGATTACGCTATTGAGAAAGCTGATAATATTGCAGATTATATAGAAGGATATTGCCTTGACTATGAAGGTATTTTATCTATTGAAGAAATACAAGATCTTGTTGAACATGGGCTAATGTCAACCAGAAGAAAAGATGTTGCTAAAGCATATATTACTTATAGACAAGAGCGTACTAAAATACGTGAATCTAGTGGTACATACGTTAAGAATATTGAAAATAAATTAAATGTAGAAAATAATGAAATGCAAAACGCCAATGTAGATGAAGAATCATTTGGCGGTAGAATGGGAGAAGCTAGTGATGCTAACTTAAAAGCGTATGCTCTGAATTATTGTATGCCTAAATGGATGGCAGAAAAGCATTTAAATAATGAAATATACATTCATGATTTATCACATTATGCTCTCGGTGATCATAATTGTCTTACAATACCGTTTGATAAATTACTTGCTAATGGGTTTAATACCAGACAAACAGATGTGCGGCCGGCTAATTCTGTAAGTACCGCATTTCAACTTGTAGCGGTTTTATTTCAATTGCAATCACTGAATCAATTTGGCGGAGTGAGTGCTTCTCATCTTGATTGGACAATGGTTCCGTATGTTAGAAAGAGTTTTTATAAGCACTACTGTGATGGAGTGAAATATATATGTGATGTAGCTGATAGTGTATATGACCATATTAATAATAATTTACCTATTGATAGCGAAGAATATACAAGATGTGATACATATAACTATGCGATGGATATGACAACACGTGAAGTTTATCAAGCTGTGGAAGCTATGTATCATAATCTTAATACATTACAGAGTAGAAGTGGTAATCAACTACCATTTACATCTATTAATTATGGAACATGCACACTTCCAGAAGGACGTATGATAATTAAAGCATTATTGGAAGTGTCCATTGAAGGTATAGGTAGTTTGCATAGAACAAGTATATTCCCGTGTGGAATTTTCCAGTGTATGAAAGGAGTTAATCGTGAACTTGGAGATCCAAACTATGACTTATTTAAATTAGCTTTGGAGTCAACAGCGAAAAGATTATATCCTAATTATGCAAATGTAGACTGGTCAGGGAATGCCGGTTATGACAAAAATGACCCTCGTACGTACTTCTCAACGATGGGGTGTAGAACAGCAAACGGTTATGATATCAACGGATTCGGTCAGCTTAAAGATGGACGAGGAAATATTTGTCCAGTAACTATTATTCTTCCTACTATTGCTATGGAAGCTAAAGATATGGCAAATCATGTTGCAGCAAAAAATAAAAACGGAACTACTTTAATAGAATGGAATATTTCTCTTGTTGATAATTTTATAAATTTACTTGATGAAAAAATTCATCAAGCTAAAGACATGTTAATAGAAAGATTTGAATATATTTGTTCGCAGTCTCCAGCTTCTGCAAAATTCATGTGGGAAAATGGTACAATGGAAGGTTACATTCCAGAAGAAGGTATTCGTTCTGCACTTAAACATGGTACAATAGTAATAGGTCAATTAGGTTTAGCAGAATGTTTACAAATATTAATCGGTACAGATCATACTACAAAAGAAGGTATGGAACTTGCAAAACGTATCGAACAATTATTTAAAGATAGATGTGCAGAATTTAAACAGGAATATAAACTGAATTTTGGAGTATATTACACTCCCGCAGAAAATTTATGCTACACCGCTATGACTAAGTTTAAAGAAAAATACGGAGAAATTCCTAACGTATCTGAAAATAAATTCTTCACTAATTCAATGCATGTTCCAGTATGGAAAGAAATGAGTCCGTTTGAAAAAATTGATATTGAAAGTCAATTAACAGGATATAGCTCAGCAGGTTGTATTACATATGTAGAATTAGACAGTGGTGTAAAAAATAACATAGATTCCTTAGAGGTTCTTGTAAATTATGCTATGGATAAAGATATTCCATACTTTGCTATTAACGTACCAAATGATATGTGTATGGATTGTGGATATACTGATGAAATTAATGATACGTGTCCTCAATGCGGAAGCACCAATATTCAAAGATTAAGACGTGTTACAGGTTATTTAACTGGTAATTATACAACAGCATTTAATCTTGGAAAACAAGAGGAAGTAGAAAAAAGATTTCAACATAGTAAAATGTTAAGAGGATGGAAAAATGATTAAACGTAATGCGGCAGTCGCTGGATTCCTCATTGGCCTGGGTGTTATAATTAACACCCTGGCCGCCAATCCAGTCTTAGGGGCAATATTTTTTAGTTTTGGTCTTTTAACAATTATAGATTTGCAAATCCCGCTATTTACAGGACAAATTGGATTTATAAAAGATAAAGATAAAATAGATTTATTAAATATTCTATTTTATAACTTAATAGGCATTTTAATTTGTGTAGGTCTTTTCATAATAAAAGATCCAGTATTTAGAGAAACAATAATAGAAAAAGCAAATATAAAGTTTAATAAGAATTTATTTCAAATTTTTATTGATGGATTCTATTGTGGTACATTAATTCATTTTGCAGTAAAATGTAAAAAACAACTATTAACTTTAATGGCTGTTGCAATTTTTATTTTAATTGGAGCAGAGCATTGTATCGCTGATTTTCCTTATCTTATAATGAATCCATCTTTGATAAATATAATTAAATTCTTATTAGTTATAATAGGAAATTCTTGTGGAGCAATCTTAATAGAAAACATTTTAAAAAAGGAAGGATAAACATGAAGTATGCAGGTTTAATGGAAAATGACTTTTCCGATGGATATGGAGTATGCGTTAGTTTATGGACACAAGGATGTCCGCTTCACTGTAAGAACTGTCATAATCCATAGACTTGGGACTTTAATGGCGGTTATGACGTACCAGATAATATTAGAGGAGAAATTATAAAAGCTATTTCCGCAAATGGTATAACAAGAAATTTTAGTATCTTAGGAGGAGAGCCTTTATGTGAAGAAAATTTAGATTTTGTTCTAAATATAGTTACGTCAGTTAGAATTGCATATCCTCATATTAAAATATTTATCTGGTCTGGTTATACTTTTGAAGAATTGATTAACAGAAATGATGATAGAATAATAGAAATTTTAAAAAGATGTGATTTTTTAATAGATGGACGTTATGAAGATTCTTTACGAGATATTACAATTCCATTACGTGGGAGCACAAATCAAAATATTATAGAATTAAATTCTTTAGATTTAATATGATGAGGAAATATATATGGCAGATTTTACATTAGGAACACTATATGATGCTAATAAGCAGTTAATGGCAAGCGATGCAATTAAACCATTAACACATATTGAATTAGCAAAAGCACAAAAGGATATAGAAGAATTTTTTAATTGGAAATGTGATAACTATGGAATGTTATATTGTAGAGAACGTAGTGATATAACTATTTTTCATATGTATGAAAAACAAAATCCAAATCCGCCAGCTTTAGCAGCAAAAGAATGCTTAGCTTGTTGTGCAGATAGAGGAGAGATTTTATCAATAGAAGAACAGCCAGATGGTAATTATGAAATTTGGATAAAAATAGATGATGAAGCATTTGCTTATTATTTATTTCCTTATGACCTAGGAGTTATTGAAGTTTAAATAAGGAGAAATATAAATGGAAGCTATTATTCAAATTGAATTTTTTGATCTTTATCAAAAAGTATATATTTATTCAAAAGCAAATGATGAATTAAAACCATATAGTATGACTATATCAGATATTCCAGATTTTTTAATGACTTTGCCTGAATTAGATAAAGTGCATATTTTTGGTAATGAAGATGTTATTTATAAAACAATTTCAGAAATAAGAGAGAAGGAATCTCAAAAATATCATTTTAGTAAAATTGAATTTTTTATAAATAAGTAAGGAGAATATAATGAGTTCATATTTAATAAAAGTTACAGAACAATATAGATGTGATTCTGAAGCAGAGGCTAAGAATTTAATTGAAGAAGCTAAACATGATAGCCAATATACTGTGATTAAATCTAGTAGTGAAATTAAAAATAAAAAATTAAAAGGTGAAATTGTAGATGAATGGCATCGTGTTATTATCACCAAAGAATTTACCTCAGAAAAAGAACCAGATAATGAAATTACAACAGTAATATACGAATAATCGGAGGATATAATATGGAACTTGAGACTCCAAAAGTATTTACAAAAGCAAAAGAAGAAAAAGTTAGCGAACCTAAAGCAGCCAAAATAATTTCTGATATACTTACATACTCAGAAAATGTAATTCCAGTTAAAGTTATGAAACTTAATCCTAATGCGATTCTCCCTACGCAGGGAAGTGATGCGGCCGCCGGTTGGGATGTGTATGCAGCGCTGTCCGCGCCGATAGAGATCCCGCCTCATAACACAGTAAAAGTAGGAACTGGATTAGCTATGGAAATAAATGAAAATTATTGGATAGGAATTTTTGCTAGAAGCGGACTTGCTACTAAAGAAGGGTTACGTCCTGCAAATTGTGTAGGAGTAGTCGATCCTGATTACAGAGGAGAGATAATCGTTGCACTTCATAACGATTCAACAATTCCTCATAAAATCACTCCAGGAGAAAAGATTGGACAATTAGTCGTTATACCAAAATTTAATTTGGCTATTGAAGAAGTAGATCATTTAAGTAATACGAACCGCGGATCTGGTGGTTTTGGTTCTACAGGTAAATAAAAATAAGGGGATACTAAAAATAGTATCCCCTTATTTTTATATTTTCTATATTGCTTTTGTTAAATTGATTGACATTGTTCCAGAATTGTCTAAACTAAAAGAAATAGAATTTATAATATAATCTCCATCTATTGAAGATTCTGTATCTTTTAATCCTATTCTTACATTAGGTTCTAAATAATATAACGGTAAACAACTAATACTTATATTTTCGTTATAACTTGTATACTGGTGTAATAATTGTCTAATTGTTTGATAAGCAGAATTAAAATTACCACCAATCTATAAATAACTATAAATAGAATTTTCAACTTGATACCAATGTTGATCTCTAGCGACAGCCTAGTCTCTTAATTTTCTAATATCCTAATCATTAGATAAAGGAAGTAAAATAACATCGGGAACCTAAGGTTCAAATACACAATTTACAGCCTAGTCTTCATTTAAAACCTAAGTTCTTCTTCCTATGTTATCAACTTGAAACTAAGATATTTTAGATTCTACATCAATAATATCTAGAAAATAATCTACATCTTCTGGATTTTTTAATACAGAATCTTTTAATTTATCTATATAATATCCAGACTCGGTATCCTATATTAATTCATATAATTTGGGCCATTCATTAGCCAATTCAGTATAATAATAATTACTTTCAGTTCCATACGGCTATGCAGCTATTCCTTGAAAATATAACTAAGTCCGCCAATCTTGAGTTTGAACAGTGTAAAGATTTACCTAAACTTCAATATATGTTATATTTCCATTAGTATCTTTACCCCATTTATAACATTCATTATTATTATTATCTAAATAAAAAAATCCAAACTAACCTTCTGTTGGAAAATCTGCGTAAGAAGAAAAGGATAATGGAACAGTATATTTTGTTAATTTGTCTATATCCTAATATCCTATTACTTTATAAATATTTCCAACTTCTGGTTTTTTATCAATGGCTAAATGATAACGAATCGGAAGTTTCATATTGCTTGAAAGAGTTCTTATTCCCCATACAATAAAATCATTTTTAATTTGTCCATACTGAGGATTATTTGTGTATGAATCTATTAAAACGCTATCTTTTAAATCATAAGTGCTTTTACCACTTCTCATGTCAAGAATATAATCTTCTGGAAGCGGAGCTCCATGTAAACGTAAGTCTGCAATATAATCTGGAACTAAAATTCTATTATTTAGATTATCTAAAATATATTTAGATTGAGAATTGTTCAAATAATTCTTTATCTATTGAAAAACAAAATTTCCATATACATCATAAAAATATTCATAATTTCCTAGCACAGAAACAATTTGATCTAATATATCTGTAATTGTTCCTCCTGCATCTCCAATTAATTCTCCTGGATAAGTAAAATCAGTATAAATATATCCTACATCCTATCCATAACTAAAAGGAGAACCTAAAACATCTACCCATCCATCATCTAATAAATCCTAATACTACTCTGGATCTATTGTAATTTGATATTGATTTCCAGATTTTTCAACAAAATAAAGAGGTCTATCTCCTGTCCATTTCATGACTTGCTTTACTCTTGTATCTAAATCAGAAATCATTATCTTTCCAGTTTGTTCATTTCCAAAATGATGAACTAACTATTGAATAATTTGATATATTGTTGGTCTTAAAATAACCTAAGCACCAGTTTCATCTATCGTATTATACTAATCAAAAACCACAGATGCAGGAAAAGTTCCTCCACACTCTCCATTTAATAAACACATTTTATCTTCTAATCGAAGTGAAATAGTTAAATCAGAAAGAGTATGTGAAATTGAAGATGAAGTTATAACATATACGCCTAAAGGAAACCATATAATTGGATAATCTGTATATCTATTAGTAGTGTTTTTATATCCAATTTCTATAAAAACTTTTTTATTCATAGATATTAATGAATCCATATTCATTAAAGTATTAGTTTTATCTGCAATCATACTTAAATTTCCAGTTCTTCTAACTGAACTCTGCCCATCTAAATTAAAATTAGCAGAAATAACCTTTCCTTGAATTTCAGAAATAGGACGTTCGTACCAATCTAAGACAGTTATTTTTACAAAGTAGGTGATAAC
>Ga0310690_10003194_pt1 | contig 25050 bp, 18 predicted proteins | sample AusTroGonzalo_MG_2_FD_207661 | JGI IMG/M metagenome (GOLD analysis project Ga0310690, IMG submission 207661) | Bovine rumen microbial communities from tropical cattle in Woodstock, Queensland, Australia - Gonzalo_04 (v2) (version 2) | ecosystem: Host-associated > Mammals > Digestive system >... | reverse complement strand
AGGCTACCGAGGAAGGTGGCAAAGCGGCCTTGGATGCACTGGAGCGGGCGGTGAAGGACTGGAAAGCGGGACTCATCGATGTTCTCGTGACAGCGCCCATCAACAAGCACGCCATCCAGAGCGAGAAGTTCCATTTCCCGGGGCACACGGAGTTCATACAGGCTCGCGTGGGACACGATGACCAGCAGGCGCTGATGATCCTGATGAACGAGCGTATGCGTGTGGCCCTGGCGACCACCCATGTTCCCATTCAGGACGTGGCCAAGCATATCACCGAGGAGTCGCTGATGCAGAAGCTACGTATTCTGAACGCCTCTCTGCAGCGCGATTTCGGTATCGGAGCACCTCGCATCGCCATCCTGGCCTTGAACCCCCACGCCGGCGACGACGGTCTCCTCGGTAGCGAGGAGAAGAATATCATCCTACCCGTGATGAAGAAGGGCGAGGAAGAGGGGATGATTCTGTATGGCCCCTTCGCGGCTGACGGCTTCTTCGGTACACGTGCCTATGAGCACTACGATGCCGTGCTGGCCATGTACCACGATCAGGGCCTGGCGCCTTTCAAGCTCATGGCGATGGACGATGGCGTGAACTACACTGCCGGCCTTGACATCGTCCGCACCAGTCCCGACCACGGTACGGCCTATGACATCGCAGGCAAAGGCATGGCTGAGGAGAACTCGTTCCGTCAGGCCATCTATGCCGCCATCGACATCTACCGTCGGCGCATCGCATGGGATGAGGCACATCAGAATCCTCTGCAGAAGCTCTATGTAGATAAGCGTGACCGAAGCGAGAGAAATTGAAATTTGTGAATTGAAATATTGAGATATTGGACGCGAAGGAACTACAACCGATTAAACAACGCTACGGCATTGTAGGCAACTGCGAAGCGTTGAACCACGCCTTGGACACTGCTTTGCAGGTGGCCAAGACCGACCTCTCCGTGCTGATCACGGGAGAGAGCGGTGTGGGTAAGGAAATCATCCCACGCCTCATCCATGACAACAGTTTGCGCCGCAACCGTAAATACTTCGCTATCAACTGTGGAAGTATTCCGGAAGGCACGATAGACAGCGAACTCTTCGGCCATGAGAAGGGCGCCTTCACGGGTGCTATCGGCGAGCATGAAGGTTACTTCGGCGCAGCCGACGGTGGCACACTCTTCCTCGACGAAGTCGGTGAACTGCCGCTGAGTACACAGGCGCGACTGCTGCGTGTGTTGGAGAATGGCGAGTATATCCGTGTGGGCAGTAGCGAAGTGCGTAAGACCAATGTGCGCATCGTGGCTGCCACAAACGTGAACATCCAACACGCTATCCGCGACGGCAAGTTCCGCGAGGACCTGTTCTATCGCCTGAGCACCATTCCCATCAAGATGCCGCCCCTGCGTGAGCGTGGCGGGGATATCATCCTGCTATTCAAGCTGTTCGCGATGGAGATTGCCAAGAAGTATAGTATGCCGGAGCGCATCACACTCTCGCCCGATGCCGAGGAGGTGATGAAGCGCTACAAGTGGCCGGGCAATATCCGACAGCTGAAAAATTTGACCGAGCAGATGTCCATTCTGCTGCGCGACACGCGTGTTGTCACCCCCGAAATCCTCTCGGACTATGAGATATGGCCAACCATCGAGGAGAAAGGCGGGTTGGTCCGAGTGGGACACAACAGTGAGGCACACAATTATCAGAACGAGCGCGAGATGCTCTTCCAGATGATCAATGCCCTGCACCGCGAGGTGAACGACCTCAAGCAGCAGCTCTCTACGATGCCGCACGCAGGGACCCCGTTTGTGGAGGGCGAGATGCCTGTCGTTTCCACACCTTCCATACACCCTTCCGTGACTCCGTCTCCGGTACACGCAGGCGCACCGCTTCATTCGTCGGTCACGCCCCCTTCACGTTCCTCCGTGATGCCCGAATCGGCTCCCTATGCCGAGGAGTATGTCGAGGAATCCCTGTCCATTGACGAGCAGGAGAAGCGCCTCATCATCAAGGCGCTGGAGAAGAACCGCGGACGCCGCAAGAAGGCTGCCGAGGAGCTGCATATCAGCGAACGAACGCTCTACCGTAAGATCAAGGAATATGGATTGGACGAAGTTTAAGAAGTACATGACCGCCATCACGGTTGTGATGACGTTCATGTCCTGCTCCATTAGCTATAAGTTCAATGGCGCCAGCATCGACTATACACAGACGAAGACCATACAGATTGACCCGTTCCCGATCCGTTCAGCATATGTATGGGCACCGATGCAGTCTATTTTCAATGACCGTCTCACCGATATCTTTGCCCGGCAGACCAAGCTACAGCAAGTGAAGAAGGGTGGCGACCTTGTCATCTCGGGTGAGATAACGGGCTTCGACCAATACAACAAAGGTGTAGGTAGCGACGGTTATAGCTCGCAGGTGCAGTTGAAGATGACCGTCAATGTCCGCTTCACCAACAATAAGAACCATACCGAAGACTTCGAGCGACAGTTCTCCGCCACTGCCGACTACGATGCCTCCCAGCAGCTTGTGGCTGTGCAGGAGGAACTCGTCACGCAGATGACAAAAGATATCACCGATCAAATCTTTAATGCCACCGTTGCTAACTGGTAATCAACGCTATGCAATCACTCGTCACCTATATCAACCATCCTGAAATGCTGACTGCCGAGGTCGTGGAGGAGCTCGCGAATCTCGTGGAGCAGAACCCCTCGTTTCAGGTTGCACGAATCCTCTATCTCCAGGGCCTTTATCGTCTTCAGGACGCCCGTTTTGGCGAGGAGCTGCGCAAGGCTGCCCTCTTTGTGCCAGACCGTACTACGCTCTTCCATCTCTTCGATGAGCAGCGCATGAAGCCTGAAGCCTCCAAACACACGGTCATGAAGCCTGTCGCCACAGGCGCTGACCGTACGCAGACGCTCATCGAGTCATTCCTCGAGGAGAAACCCGATGTGCAGCTCGCAGGTAAGGCACACCCCGTCAATGCCAATGTCGATTATATGTCCTACCTTATGCAGCAGCCCGATATGTTGCCCGAAGGGTTGCCAGACGCTCCCCTCGAAGAGGAGGATGAGGACCTCGACGACGACGATTCCTTCGATGTGGAACCCATGGCCCCCGCAACAGTGTTGAAGGATGACACCGTTCAAGAGGTTACAGTGCAAAATGACCCCTATTTTACCGAGACTTTGGCACATATTTACATTAAACAGGGCAAATATAACAAGGCAATTGAAATTATTCGGCGTTTAAGTTTGAATGTTCCAGAAAAAAACCGTTACTTTGCAGACCAAATTCGGTTCCTCGAGAAATTAATCCTCAATGAGCGGACCGCTGACAACGAAAATCAACAAAAATAAATCATAAAAATCATGTACACATTACTTGTAATTCTTGTGGTCATCGCATCCATTTTCATGTGCCTCATCGTACTCGTTCAGGAGTCCAAGGGTGGCGGTCTTGCCAGCGGCTTCGCCAGCGGCAATCAGGTGATGGGTGTTCGCAAGACCACCGATGTTATTGAGAAGCTCACCTGGGGCTTGGCTGCCGCTATGGTCATCTTCAGCGTGGCTTCTGTTTATTTCATCCCCTCTGCAGCTTCCGATGCTTCCGTCATGGAGAACATCGCTATTGAGCAGCAGGCAACAGCGCCTACGAATCTCCCTGGCATCCCTGCTACAGAAGTGCAGGAGGCTCCTGCTGCTGACGCTCCCGCTGCCGAGACCCCCGCTCAGTAATCGCGCGATCATGCTCAGAAGCAGCATTCAACGAATCGGCTCGACATTCGTTCTGGCCATGATAGCGCTGACCATGCAGGCCAGCGCTTTCGTTTTACCGGCGAAGAAGGCCGTCTCCTTGTCCGTGAGCGACAAGGAAGGCGCTGTCGTGCGCACAGCCGTCAGCTTGTTGCAGTCGGATCTGCAGAAGGTATTGTCGGCAGAGACGAAACAAACCGACTCGCAGGCGCAAATCATCATCGGGACATGGAGAGGTGAAGGACGCCAGCGTCTGGAGATGACAAATCTGGACTTCTCGTGGCTTGACAGTCAGGCACAGGCTTTCATGATGCAGGTGACGCCCGACGGCAGCCTGGTAATCGCCGGCAGCGACAGTTTCGGCACTGCCTATGGCATCATGGAGCTCACGCGCCTGCTCGGCGTGTCACCTTGGGAGTGGTGGGCTGATGTGGATATCGAGTCCAAGGCACAGTTTTCCTTGCCCGAGGATTTCGTCACGCGGCAGTTCCCCAATGTCGCCTTCCGCGGCATCTGTATCGGCGATGAGGATTGGGGACTCATGCCTTGGTCGGCAGCCAACTACGAGCCCAGCAGTCAGGGCCAGGTAGGCCCCAAGACCACACAACGCATCTTCGAGCTCCTGCTTCGCCTGCGTGCTAACGTCTATTGGCCTCCTTCGCGTCCCTGCACGCTGCCCTTTGATCAGATGGCAGGCTGCCGCCAGCTAGCTGCCAAGTATGGTATCTTTATAGGAAAGGATGCCAGCGAGCCACTTTCCATCTCTAACTACACGGCACCGCTGATGTTTGTCGATGACGGCTTCGGCTATATCACCCGCTTCCCCACAGTAGAGGAGAGCCACCTTCCGCAGGGCTGCGGTGTCTATTACCATCTGTCCTATCAAGGCGCACCCCACGATTATCTGTGGCTCGGAACTGCCAGCCCCTTTCTGATGTTCCAACAGCTCTCAGAGGCTTACTACCACGATGTGCAGCGCCTGTGGGTCATCAACGTAGGCGACATCAAGCCGTTGGAGTATCAGATTTCGCTCTTCATGGATATGGCGTGGAATCTGGAACGTGTGCGCCAGCTGACGGTGGGCACACATCTCGAGGAGTTTTTCGCCGAGAACATCGGGCGCGATGTGGCGCGTCTCTCGTCGGTGTATATGAAGGAATACTACCACCTGAACTTCCAATGCAAGCCTGAGCATCTGGCCCTTTGCGACCGCCTCTGGGGCGAGAAGAAAATCCGCCATCGCCTCAGTCGCTACGACTATCTGCAGCGGATGGTAAAATGGGTTGCCGACTCTGTGCGTCGCACTCATCCCAATCGCTACGATGCGTTCTTCGAGCTCGTGGAGTATCCCATTATGGCTGCTGCTGCACAGTGCGAGAAGTATCATTGCGCACAGTTGGCGCGTCACGGTCTCACCTACCTCTCGCGTGACAATGTGGATTCTACTTGGATGCGTAGTGATCTGGGACATAACCGTGTGCAGGAGCTGACACTTCGTTACAACAACCTTCGAGGCGGTAAGTGGCAAGGCATCATGAGTTCCAATCCGCGTGGCCTCGAGGTCTTCCAACCCGTGCCTCACGTACGGGCCAGTGCACCGATACCCGAGGAGGACCCCACAGTGGCTACCTTCTACGGTGCCAGCTACGACGGTTCTACCTTCGCCGGCAGCACCATTCTTGCGCCAGTCTTGGGCTTGGGAGCCAGCATCCGTGCAATGCCGCTGCCGCGTGATCACAGTCTGACCTACAAGTTCAAACATAACTACCTGCGTCAGCGCTTTTCAGTGATTGAGATTCATATGCTTCCTACACATCCCATCAACGGACAGCAACGTTTCACCGTGTCGCTCGACGGCTCCCAGCCGCTGACATATACCTATGACGTGCCCGTGAATAGCGATGAGTGGACGGAGAACGTGCTGCGCAACTATGCGGTGGTCATTGCCCGTCCCCAGGTCTTCAAACCTACGGGCGACCACTCCCTTGTTATCACTGCGCTGGACGATGGTGTCGTCATCGACGAGGTGATCATTAGGAAATAACTTTAAACATTAAACATTAAACTCTCAACTTTATGTTCGAGAATCTATCCGAACGCCTTGAACGCTCCTTTAAGATTCTGAAGGGCGAAGGCAAAATCACAGAAATCAACGTCGCCGAGACTTTGAAGGATGTGCGCCGTGCACTCCTCGATGCCGACGTTAACTATAAGGTGGCCAAGCAGTTCACGGACACCGTGAAGCAGAAGGCCCTGGGCCAGAACGTGCTCACCGCTGTCAAGCCGCAGCAGATGATGGTCAAGATTGTGCACGACGAGCTCGCCCTGCTCATGGGCGGCGAGACTGCCGAACTGAACCTGACGGGTCACCCCGCGGTCATCCTCATGGCGGGTTTGAACGGTGCCGGTAAGACCACCTTCGCTGGTAAGCTGGCCAATATGCTCAAGAACAAGCGCAACCGCAAGCCCTTGCTCGCCGCCTGCGACGTCTATCGTCCGGCCGCTGTCGAGCAGTTGCGTGTGCTGGCAGAGCAGATTGAGGTGCCCATCTACATGGAGCCCGACAGCCAGGACCCCGTGCAGATTGCCCTCAACGCCATCCACGAGGCCAAAGCCAAGAGCTACGACACCGTGATCGTGGATACCGCCGGTCGTCTGGCCATCGACGAGAAGCTCATGCAGGAGATCGCCGCCATCAAGGCTGCCATCAACCCCGATGAGACCCTCTTCGTGGTCGATGCCATGACGGGTCAGGATGCCGTCAATACCGCCAAGGAATTCAACGAGCGCCTCGACTATACGGGCGTAGTGCTCACCAAGTTAGATGGTGACACACGTGGCGGTGCTGCCCTTTCCATCCGTACCGTAGTGGATAAGCCCATTAAGTTCGTGGGCACGGGTGAAAAGATGGAGGCCATCGACCCCTTCCACCCCGCTCGTATGGCCGACCGCATCCTCGGCATGGGTGACATCGTCAGCCTCGTGGAACGTGCTCAGGAGCAGTTCGATGAGGAGGAGGCGCGCCGCTTAGAGAAGAAGATCCGCAAGAACCAGTTCGACTTCAACGACTTCTATGCCCAGATTCAGCAGATCAAGAAGATGGGTAATATCAAGGACCTCGCATCCATGATTCCCGGTGTGGGTAAGGCGCTGAAGGACATCGATATCGACGACGATGCCTTCAAGAGCATCGAAGCTATCATCCTCTCCATGACGCCCAAGGAGCGCACACACCCCGAGCTCCTCAACACCAGCCGTCGTCGTCGCATCGCAGCTGGTTCCGGCACCGACATCGCTGCCGTCAACCGTCTCATCAAACAGTTCGACCAGACCCGCAAGATGATGAAAATGGTCACCGATCCCAAAATGGCAAAGACCCTCTCCCGACCCCTCCCGTCAGGGAGGGGAGGTGCTGCGCGATGAAACATGATTGACGAAGTACGTTGGGCTGCCTCAGATCGTTATCCACTTTTGAAAGATTTCGCTCGTAGAAACAGGTTGAATCCTACAGATGCAGAGATAATTCTTTGGCAGGAGCTGCGCAGGAGAACAGTAAATACAAAATTCTTTCGTCAGTACATAATTGCTGATTACATTGTAGATTTCGTATCTATACAGCATATGTTGGTTATTGAGATCGATGGCGCTTATCACTCTGAACCAGTTCAGCAAGAATACGATGAAGGTCGTACAGAAAGATTGGAATCTTTGGGCTTTAGAGTCCTTCGCTTTTCCAATGAGGAAGTCTTAAATAAGATAGAAGTTGTTATAAATTCCATAAAAATCCACATACAGAACTATGGAAAATAAAGAATCTACGCGCCAGCCACTCCCCTCCCTGACGGGAGGGGCCGGGGGTGGGTCTTTAATCGACGGAAAGGCTACTGCCGCCACCATTAAGGCAGAAATCAAAGAAGAAGTGGAGCGCATCGTAGCCGCAGGCGGCAAGCGTCCTCATTTGGCTGCTGTCCTCGTGGGCCACGACGGCGGCTCCGAGACCTATGTGAAGAATAAGGTACTCGCGTGCGAGGCTTGTGGCTTCCAGAGCACCTTGCTGCGCTTCGAGGACGACATCACAGAGGCCGAACTCCTCGCCACCGTGGATCGCCTGAATCGCGATGCCGACATCGACGGCTTCATCGTCCAGCTGCCTTTGCCCAAGCATATTGACGAGCAGAAGGTCATCGAAGCCATCGACTACCGCAAGGACGTGGATGGCTTCCACCCCATCAACGTGGGCCGCGTGGCCATCGGCCTGCCTGCCTTCATCAGCGCCACGCCCAAAGGCATCCTGGAGCTGCTGCGTCGCTACAACGTGGAGACCTCTGGTAAGAAATGCGTCATCCTGGGCCGCTCGAACATCGTGGGCAAGCCCATGTCGCAGCTGATGATGCAGAAGGGTGTCGATGCCACCGTCACCGTCTGCCACAGCCGCAGTAAGACACTGAAGGAAGAGTGCCTGCAGGCAGATATCATCATCGCCGCCATCGGCCAGCCCGCCTTCCTCAAGGGCGATATGGTGAAGCCTGGCGTCGTTGTCATCGATGTCGGCACCACCCGCGTTCCTGATGCTACGCGCAAGACCGGCTACCGTCTGCAGGGCGATGTCGATTTCGATGCCGTAGCTCCCAAGGCCAGCCTCATCACTCCCGTCCCCGGCGGCGTTGGTCCCATGACCATCTGCATGCTCATGCAAAACACCCTCTCCGCCGGCAAGCACGAATACTACGCCTGACCCAAAGCCTTTCCGTCACCCCTCACATGGTATGAGTTCGACTGTAATCGAAGATAACGTGTTTGAGTATGAGCCATTTGAAGAAGATGGCTCTGTGCTGATGGTGGCAGAAAGCTTGTGGAGAGGCTTTGCTACAGAATTACAGGAATTGCATTCTCTGAAAGGTGCTCAGTTCATCAATCAGCTGAAACTGATAGTTTCCGAAGGCGAGTTTCATCTTGTAAAGGGTGAAGACCATATCTTCAGCGCCATCAACGAGCAGAGCGATGACTTCGACAATCTAATCAATGCCGCCCGCAAGGCTGTAACTCATGGTTATTGTGTTTATATATTGCCCAATCCCAGGAATTGCAGAACTGCCGATTTCATTTTCCGAAAGAAGACCTCATATATGATGTATGATCTGAAAACGGTTTCTGGCATGGGCTCTGTGGAAACACAACTATTGGATTCCATCGGACAGAGCAACCGCATTCTACTGAACATATCTTCAGATTATAATGCGCGTCTGCTGGCAGCCGACATAAAGTCGTATTTCGAGTTCAATCGTAATGCGGTTGAAGTGCTCATCTTTAAAGGAAAGAAAATGGTTTCGGTAAATCGATATACCGTCCAAAGCCCGATGTTTCACAGGCAGTTCCGTAAGATATACGAGAAATAAGAAGGCTGCACCATACATGATGCAGCCTCTTATTCAAGTGGAGCAGTATCTTTAAAGCCTTACTCCCCGCACTCAGCGGCGTAGTCAAAACTGATGTTTTGACACCGCAAAGGAACACATTTTCTGCGATTCCGCCAAATTATAATGCTGCTTTTTCATCCTTGCGGCTAATAATTCTCGCTGTTCCATCTCTTTTTTCACTTTTTCCTTCATTTTTCACTCTTTCACGAAGATTTTTCATTTTTCATTCCTTCATTTTTCACTTTTTGCCTATCTTTGTCGCCGAAAGGGCCACGAAGAAGGCTTTTTGAAGCCGATTCAACCTTAGCGAAGGGGCCTGATCAATCTTATTAACTAACAATAGCGTTAGTGCTATATTCGGTGATGTCCTAGAACCTCGGAAATTCAACAGACAATCATATTCGAATAAGTACCCACGCTCATGCGATAGCGTGGGCTGGACTTATCAACATGGATGGGTTTTGCAAGGACCTTAGGACATCGATAAGGGCGGTTCACGCTTTTATTGTGTCCTGAGGTTCTTGCTTTGACCCATCTCTACCGGATAGATAGTCCTTTCGCTCTAAACTATCGTTATAGAATGGCAAACCTAAACGAGCGTGCAGAACTGCATAAGACTATTTGGCAGATAGCTAATGATTTGCGCGGCAGTGTTGATGGATGGGATTTCAAGAACTATGTTCTGGGATTCTTGTTCTATCGTTTTATCTCTGAGGATTTGGAAGCTCACCTGAATACTTTTGAGGCGGAGGCTGGTAACGTGGATTTCGACTATTCCCGCATTTCGGATGAAGACATCGACGAAGACGCACGCAACCAGACCATTAGCGAGAAAGGCTACTTCATACTGCCCTCTGAGCTCTTTAAGAACGTAGCTGCAAGAGCTGAAGTCGATGACAATCTGAATGAGACTTTAGCTCGCATCTTCAAGAACATTGAAGGAAGTGCGATTGGAACAGACAGCGAGTCGGACATGAAGGGCCTCTTCAGCGATATTGATGTCAACAGTCCTAAATTGGGTGCAACGGTCAGCAAACGCAATGAGTTGCTGACAAAGTTGTTGCAGAAGATTGGTTCAATGAACCTCGGCGGCGATTTGCAGGATGCAAGTATTGATGCCTTCGGAGATGCTTATGAGTTCCTGATGACGATGTATGCCTCGAATGCGGGCAAGAGCGGTGGTGAGTTCTTCACGCCTCAGGAGGTAGCGGAACTTCTTGCACGCATTGCCTGTACCAGCAAAGGGCGCATCACGAGGGTCTATGACCCAGCTTGCGGTTCTGGTTCCCTGCTGCTGAAGTTTGCGAAGGTACTTGGACCTAAGAAGGCCCAGCAGGTTTTATTCTTCGGGCAGGAGATAAATATCACGACCTACAACCTGTGTCGCATCAATATGTTCCTGCACCATGTGCCATTCGACAAGTTTGATATCCAGTTGGGTGATACGCTTATAGACCCCAAACATCTGGCAGATCAACCTTTCGACGCTATCGTCAGTAATCCTCCATATTCTACTCATTGGGCTGGCGATAGCAATCCGTTGCTGATTAACGATGACCGCTATAGTCCAGCTGGCGTGTTAGCTCCCAAGACGAAGGCCGATCTTGCATTCACCATGCATATGCTTCATCATCTTTCCACCACCGGAACTGCCGCTATTGTAGAGTTCCCTGGTGTTCTATATCGAGGTGGTGCCGAGCAGAAGATTCGTCAGTATCTGATTGAGAACAACTTCGTGGATTGTGTCATTCAGTTGCCTGCTAACCTCTTCTTTGGTGTGGGTATTGCCACCTGCATTATCGTTCTGAAAAAGAGCAAGGCTGATAACAACGTTCTCTTTATCGATGCCAGTGCCGAGTGCATCAAGGATGGAAATAAGAACAAACTCACAGATGCAAACATTGACACCATCTTTAATCTCTATGCGGGAAGAGCTGATGTTGACTACAAGTCGCGCTTGGTGAACAACAAAGACATCATCGCTAATGCGTGCAACCTGAGCGTGAGCAGTTATGTAGAGCAGGAGGACACGCGAGAGGTTATCAATATAACAGAAGTGAACGCGCGCCTGCGTGCGTTAGTAGCCGAGGGTGAGAATCTAAACGCGAGGATCGAGGAAATCATTAAAGAGCTGGAGTAATGGAGATTCTTGCTTTACTCCCTTTGATATGGATTTTAGTTTACTTCATGACAAGACATAAAGAATGAGTATGAAGGTTGAGTGGAAGAAGTTAGGAGAAGTTTGCTCTTTCAATAGAGGAAGAACTATCACGGCAAAAGATGCTGTCGATGGCGAAGTTCCTGTGATTGCAGGGGGACAAGTCCCTTCTTATTATCATAATGAAGCCAATAGGAAAGGTGAATCAATTGTAGTTGCGGGCTCCGGAGCCTATGCAGGGTTTATTTCTTATTGGAATCAGCCAATATTTGTTTCAGATGCCTTCACCGTAGATCCAACAGAAGAGCTAAATCATAAATACCTATTTCATTGGCTAAAAATGAATCAGGCATCAATATTTGCGACTCAAAAAGGTGCTGGTGTTCCTCATGTTCACGGGAAAGATATAGCAAACTTTACCATCCCCGTCCCCTCCCTCTCTGAGCAGGAGCGCATTGTGGGCATTCTCGATACTTTTACCAGTTCCGTCGAAAACCTGAAAGAGCAAATCGCACAGCGCCGCAAGCAGTATGAGCACTATCGCGACCAGCTTCTTGACCTCGAAGGAAAAGAGGGAGTGGAGATGAAGATGCTGGGAGATGCGTGCGAAATTAGAAGAGGAATAAGGGTCGTTAAGAAGCAATTGACAGAAGATGCCCTGTTCCCTGTTTTTCAAAACAGCATAGCACCAATGGGATATTATGATGAATTTAACAGAGACGGCAATATGCCTTATATTATTTGTGCTGGTTCATCATCTGGTAGTGTTGGATTTTGTAGTACTCCATTCTGGGCGGCAGATGATTGTTACACCATTGAAAGTAGTAAGGTAAATAAAAGGTATGCATATTATGCACTAAAAAGGGATAACAACAATTTGTTTAGACAGGTGAGAAAAGGTAGTATGCCCAGACTTCCACATGAAGCCATTGACAATATGATTATTCCCGTCCCCTCCCTCTCCGAGCAAGCCCGCATTGTCTCCATCCTCGATACCTTCGAGGCCTCAATTCGCAACTTGGAAGCGCAGCTGTCCGAGCGTCAGAAGCAATATGAATATTATCGGAATCAACTGTTAACGTTTGAATAGACTATGATATACTACGACCTGATATCAGAAAACGACGAGAGCACCGTTGTCGCTTCGTTTGAGCACGAACACATGGTGGCAGAGGCTCCTTATATGAGTGAGCGGAATCTGGAGGACCAGTTTGTGGATCAGTTGCAAAAGCAAGAATACAACTATCTACGAATCTCAACAGAGACTGAACTCATCAAGAACTTGCGCCAGCAACTGGAGAAACTGAACGATGTGTCGTTCACGGATGGCGAGTGGAAGCGCTTCTTCAGCACCTGCATTGCCAAGCCTAACAGCGGCATTGTGGACAAGACGCGAGTGATACAGGAAGACCCGCGCTTCACCTTCACTTTCGACAATGGCGAGATGAAAAACATTATGCTGCTCGACAAGCAGGATATACACCAGAACAGCCTCCAAGTGATGCGTCAATACACGCCAACAGGTGGAAGGGCAGCTAACAGATACGATGTTACAATCTTGGTGAATGGGCTGCCCTTGGTACACGTAGAATTGAAGAAACCAGGAGTTGACATCCGTGAAGCCTTCAACCAGATTAAACGATATAACCGCGAATCGATGTGGGCAGATAGCGGATTGTTTGAGTATGTGCAGATTTATGTTATCAGCAACGGTACCTATACGAAGTACTACAGTAACACAACGCGCGACCTTCATCTGAAGGAGGAAGACGAGCGTGCGAAGAAAGGTCAGGTGGTGAGCAACTCCTTCGAATTCACCTCTTGGTGGACAGATGCTGGCAATCAGCGAATCACCATGCTTGAGGATTTCACGAAGACGTTCTTTGCCAAGCATACGATACTGAACATATTGACACGCTTCTGTGTGTTCACAGTAGACCAGCAGCTGATGGTGATGCGGCCCTATCAGATTGCTGCTACAGAGCGAATCCTGAACAGGATCAAAGTGGCCTATAACAATAAATTATACGGGACGACCGATGCGGGAGGCTATATCTGGCATACGACGGGCTCGGGCAAGACGCTGACCTCGTTCAAGACGTCGTTGCTGGCAAGCAAGCTATCTTATATAAATAAGGTGTTGTTTGTGGTCGATCGTAAGGACTTGGATTATCAGACAATGAGGGAGTATGACAACTTCCAGAAAGATGCTGCCAACAGCAATTCAAACGTAGCCATTCTGGAACGGCAGTTGAACGATCCCGCCTGTCACATCATCATCACCACAATCCAGAAGCTCTCGATTCTGGTGAAACGCAAGAAGGACTTGGAGGTGTATGGCCAGCATGTAGTGCTCATCTTCGACGAGTGTCATCGCAGCCAGTTCGGCGAAATGCATGAAGCCATCACTAAAAAGTTTAAGAAATACTACATCTTCGGTTTCACAGGCACACCGATCTTTGCGGATAACGTCAGTTCGGGTCGACCGGACATGTGCACCACAGAGCAGGCTTTTGGCAAACGGTTGCATACTTATACTATCATCAATGCCATCAGCGACAAGAATGTACTGCCCTTCCATCTGGAATATGTGAGGACAATGCGCGAGAAGGATGGCGTGGAAGAGTTAGCTGTCAATGATATTGACCGCGAACGTATCATGCGCGATCCGAAATATATTGGCAATATCGTAGCTTATATCATTAAGCACTTCGGCAAGAAAACCAAGCGCAACAGCACGTATCAGATGAAGGCACAGCGGCTGCATGGCTTCAACTCCATTTTTGCTACAGCGAACATAGATGCGGCCAAACTCTATTATGACGAGTTCAAACGTCAGATGGCGAATGTACCCAAAGCTGACAGGTTGAAAGTGGCCATGATCTACAGCTATGGTGCGAACGAAGCAGACCCGCTGGATGGTGACCTGTTCGATGAGAACCCTGAGGACACCTCAACGCTCTCACAGACAGACAAGGATGCTTTGCAACAATGTATCAATGACTATAATCGCGAGTTCGGTTGTAAGTTCGACCTTTCTTCTAATGGCTTCCAGAGCTACTATAAAGATGTAAGCAAGCGGATGAAGAACCGCGAACTGGACTTGCTGATTGTGGTTAATATGTTCCTCACAGGTTTTGATGCCAAGACGCTGAACACGCTATGGGTGGACAAGAACCTGAAGATGCACGGCCTATTGCAGGCTTACAGCCGTACAAACCGCATCCTCAACAGCAAAAAGAACTGCGGAAATATTGTCTGCTTCCGCAATTTGGAACAGGCAACAAACGATGCGCTCGGACTGTTTGGCAACGAGGATGCAAAAGGCGTAGTGCTGTTGAAGACATTTGACGAATATTACAACGGATATATCGACGATGATGACAAGTATCACGAAGGATACAAGGAGATGGTGGAGGCATTGCGCGAGTCCTATCCCCTTCCTGTCGGGACACAAGTGATGGGCGAGGATACTAAGAAGACGTTTATCAAGATGTATTCTTACATCCTGAAGCTCAGCAATATCCTCAGTTCCTTCGACGAGTTTGAAAGCAAGGAGCTGTTGGGGGAGCAGGAACGTCAACACTATAGAAGTGCCTATCTGGAACTGTACCATGAGTTCAAGGACAAGGAAAAAGGTAGTGCTGAGTATGTAAATGATGACATCGTCTTTGAAATAGAGCTCATCAAGCAGGACGATATCAGCATAGACCGTATTCTCTTCTTGGTACAGAAGTTTGCCGATGAGCACTTGAATGACATGGAAGTAGTGGCGAAGATCCGAAACTTCGTCAATGCAAGCCCTGACCTACGAAACAAGAAAGACCTCATAGAGGAGTTCATCGCGAGTGTGACACCTGGTGGTGATGTAGGTGAATCATGGATTGAGTTTATTCGAGAGCAGAAGGAACTGGAGCTACAGACGATTATCGAGGAGGAAAAGTTGAAACCTACAGAGACGCAGACCTTTATGGAAACGGCCTTCCAAAATGGTTTTATCTCCAACTCTGGCATGTCCTTTGCACAAATCCTGCCTCCAGTTTCACGTTTCGCTAAAGACAACAGACGCGAGGAGATGCGCCAGCGTGTCTTCGAGAAGCTGCGTGCTTACTTTGAAAAGTTCAAGGATATGAGCAATGAGACAGAAGAAGACATTGAAGAAGAGACAGAATCTGAGATGGAACCTGAGATGGAAAGAATCGAGTCTATTGATTCAACGCCTACGACAGCGGACAACTCTATAGAAATAAGCGAAGAGAAAATAGAGGGTACGAAACCAATCAATGAAATCACAACCTTCAAAACAATGAAAACCTTATCCATTCAGCAGCCTTGGGGCAGCATCATCTGCAGCGGGTTGAAACATGTTGAGAACAGGACTTGGGGACTGAGCAAGCTGCCAGTACGTATATTGATTCATGTTGGCTCAAAGAAAGTCAGCGCCAAGAGCGACGATATTATGCCTGAACAATGGCTGTCGCTGATGCGTAACGCACGAACGATGGGGTATCTGCCAGAGACTGCAGAACTGCCCTACGGCGCCATCATCGGATGGGCTGATATCGTGCGATGCGATGCGCCCGGCAATAACAACTCCGAGATATGGGCACAGAACGAATACACGGGGTTGGTGCTGGAAAACGTACACGTCTTCGATAAGCCTATTGAAAACGTGAAGGGCAAGTTGGGACTGTTCGACTACCCGATGGACGAAGACAATCTGCCTCCTTCACATCCCGCATTATTCCGCGAGCCGGAAGTGAAGGGCGAGGAAGTGATTATGCCTGTCAATGAGCAGTTGTGGTCGGATATCATGAATGGAAAGGTAGATACCATTACCTATGATCTGACAGATGGTAACTACAACCTGTTTGCAACAGAAGAGGGCGTAATGAAACCATTCAATAGAATCACAATCACTTGTAACGGGCGTTCTGAAACATTCCATCTTTTAAACATTTCGGGCATTGATTACTATCCGGATGGAAACGGCAACCAATATCAGTTCACAGGTTTCGACGGAGAACTTTATGACTGGATGTTCGTTCAGTTTGTGTTAGGTAAGAAGACGAGTGATGACCGCACCTATACGAAAGAGGAGATAGATGCGTTTCGGAAGGCGTATAACGAGGAGTTATATCGCTTGGTCTTTGAAGATACGAAGGACGAAGCACGTGCAAGGAAGTACGTGGAAGAACATTCGTTGGGTGACGACGATCGTTGCGCTATGATTATGGGTAATAAAGGGAGCGACCCCTTATGCCTTGCGGAACTGGAATACACATTTAATTAGGCCCTTCATTATCTGGGCGTCGCCGCTCCGATTGCGGCAGCTTCAGATAACAAAGGGCCAAGTCCTACATCCTTTGCACTCAGCCGCTCCAATTGCGGCAGCCTCAAAAGATATAATGGATTTCGGCTGCAAAGCTACGCTAAAGTTCGAATATGACCAAAGAATTCGCGAAGAAAATAGTTTGTTAACTCTTTTTTATATGCCAGAGGTGTCAGACTGGCGACTCAAGTCCGATAGAAGGACTTGTATCAAAGTTCGAATAGACCTCTTATGATTAGTATGGGACTTTAGTTGTAGAGTGCCATCTTCCATATATGCCCTTTTGTTTACTTCGAGCATCATTGACTGATAGGTAAAGGGGCAATCAGGTGTCTCGGAATTGCTGTATGGCTCGTTGATGCCAACTTTGTAGCCGCTATCCTCAAAGAGGTTGACAGCCAATTCTATGACCTCCTTGTTGGGCTTTGACCAGTCTTCGTTATAGCCAATACAAATATCTACATCACTCAATTCACTGGGAAAAGAGTGGCAATCAAGCAGAAGAGCATCAGGGCAAAGATTGTGCCTCAATCGCTCCTGATGAATGTGCCATAGACTCAGCAAATGCTCCTCATATTCTTGGGGAATCGTGCGTGAATAACCATCAAACTGCTTGTAAAGGATTCCCTGGCCTTCAGACTCCAGAGAGTCATTCCAAAGGCGTTCAGCATCAACAATGAAGCGAGAATAGGGGAATCTGACCGTTCTGATATTCTCATTTCTGTAGCCGTGAAAGAGGTAGTCTGTGTGCCAGTCTGTCCATTTCAGCACAATGTCATTGACGAACTTCTCGTCGATGTTCCAGAAACTCAGATGCTCGTCATAAAGCCCCTCGATGGAGGCATGCGGTTCATTAAGGACAATTCGGGTGTATTGCATAGCGTTATCATTTTAGTTAATACTCTCTTAACTCGCATCCTATGACCACCGTGGCATAACGAAAGCTCGGTTGGTGAGTCCATCCAAAGATGACTTCTCTTGATGCATGGTGCAAAGGTACACAAAGAATTCTAATTACACCTATTCTTCATCTATTTTAACATATTGGCCTCGGCGCATCCTGCTACGTTATACTCTATAGTGTCTAGGCAATCCCTCTACAGTGTCTGCGCGTAGGGACTATAAAGGGTCAGGCGAGGGAGTAGTAGTGTCATTAAAAGAAGACCTTAGGGTTTTGGCCGAAAGGCTTAAGGGTTATTAGAAAAAGCTTTAAGGGTTTTGCGCAGAAGCCTTAAAGGTTATAAAGGAAGAGGGAAGAAATCAGAGCGTGGTGCAACGGCCAACGCACCGCGGTGCAATCGGCTTCGCAGCGCGCTGCTATTTTTTACCGAAATAGCTTGAAACCCTACACCTCGCGCAAAATGGCTGCAATTGATTGCTATACAGTAGATTGCAGCGCGCACAACCCTACGCAACCTCGCGCAACCTCACGCAAGGTCGCGCATACCGACTGCGTGTAGGGTTGTGCGAGGTTGCGCGAGGTTGCGTAGGGGACTACACAGGGATAACTGATTGTATTTCATGCGAGTTATGAGGATTTTGCGCGAGGTGTAGGCTTTTTCGACATTTCTATGATTTTTGGCAGGAGACCCAGTTTTTCACACGACGCGTCGCAACGGCCATCACGACGCGTCATAATGGGCTTTGCGACGCGTCCTTATTGCGAGTCCCATGTGTGGGACACGTCGGAAGACCTAAGGGTTCCGGCTAATAGGGGGGTGAAAATGAAAAAAGTGGGAAGAAAGTTTGGCGGTTTCGCGAGAAAGCGCTACCTTTGCACCCGCAAAAGCCGATAAGGCCGGAGCGCAGCTCCAACATGGTGACTATAGTTCAGTTGGTTAGAGCGTCAGATTGTGGTTCTGAATGTCGTGGGTTCGAGTCCCACTAGTCACCCGAAGAGGAAATCCCTGCAATTTACAGAGTTGCAGGGGTTTGTTTTTCAAGACAAGAGGGAAGTTAAATAGGAAGTTAAACTGGAAGCTAAATAGGAAGCGAAATGGGACATTGTTTATACAGGCTGTATCGCAGGGCCGTAGTGTTAGTGGCGCTGGTGATGGCTGTTGTGCCTGCACAGGCGGTATTGAAGGAGCGTGACCTGGCGCGCACGCTGGGCGTACTGCGCGAGGAGCTGGCTGCTGATTATCAGAAGCAGCAGATGTTTATGGCTCGCTATGAGCAGCAGGGCGCTGCGCAGCACCAGCAGCTGGTGTGGTTCATGAACCAGTGCGAGCAGATAGGGCTGATGCTCTACTCGCAGTCGATGGACAACACGTTTGACATGGCTTATGCGTGCCAGCAGGCGGTGAACCTCTATCGGCAGCTGGACAACCAGCGCAACGGGAAGCTGCCCTACGATAAGATGATGACGCGCATGCGCAACGAGATTGAGCGCTACGACTCGCTCATCGTGGCGCTGAAGAGCATGCCTCCTGTGGAGCGCGGCAATGAGGATGCACTCACGGAGAGCGATGTGAAGGTGCTGAATGCCATTGATTCCCTGGAGTCCACGATGTCCACGATTGACCCCGAAGCGGCCAGCGCGATGCCTCCGCGTCCGCTGGGCGAGGCGATGGACGACGAGGGCACTCACGAGCCTTTGTTCCTTTCCGGCCAGCAGCTGAAGGACCGCAGCGAGTGCCTGAAGTATGCTGAGACACTGCGCGATAATATGCAGAAGTTCCTGGAGACGATGGCGGCGGAGAGCTCCTATTACGCCAGTGTGAAGGAGAAGGTGGCGCAGCTGAATGCCTTTGCGCAGTCGCGCTACAGGCTGTTGCAGGAGAATATCTTCAAGAACGGCGGCTCCAACTATTTCAGCATCCTGGCGAATCTGCCGATGTACGTGAATATGGCGAAGCAGTCGGCATCGAAGAAATATGCTCCCTTCCACGACCGCGAGCACAACTACTCGGAGTGGCGCGGTGTGCCGGTGCTGTTCATCAGTATCTTCGTGATCTTCTACCTCACGCTGTCGCTGGGCATCACCTACGTGGTGCTGCGCTGGCTGCTGCCGCGCCGTTGGCGCAGCGAGAACTTCCGCCTGAAGCGGCAGATGCTGACGAATGTCATTGGCGTGGCGCTGTTTGCTGTCATCGTGATGATTGTGCGCTCGCTGGTGGACAGGAACTTCATACAGATGAGTACCTCGCTGATTATCACGATGGCATGGCTCTTGGAGGTCATCTTCCTGTCGCTGTATATTCGCCTGAAGGGCGAGCAGCTGCGCCACGCGCCGAAGATCTATATGCCATTGATTATCCTGGCATCGGTGGTGATTATGTTCCGCATCGTACTCATCACCAACAGCCTCCTCAACCTCATCCTGCCGCCGCTGCTGCTGGCCTTCACGGTATGGCAGCTGGTGGCTGTGCGCCGTCATAAGGAGGGGTTGCCGATGCTGGACGTGGTGTGCTGCCACCTCACGTCCATCGTGATGGTCGTCTCCTGTATCGCCACGTGGATTGGCTACACGCTCCTGGCTGTGCAGATTCTGGTGTGGTGGACGTTCCAGCTGGCTGCCGTGATGACCATCACCTGCTTCTACGACCTGATGGAGGCCTACGAGAACCGCTTCATGCTGCGGCGCCTCTGTCCGGAGCTGCGCGAGCGGATGGAAGAGGACGAGGACGTCTCCGAGCAGGCTGCGCCCATCTTCCGCCAGATGCGCCGTGGGCAGTTTATCACCACCACGTGGTTCTACGATTTCGTGAAGCTCGCACTCGTGCCCATCCTGGCTGTGGTGTCCGTCCTCGTGAGCTTCTACTGGGCGGCAGAGATCTTTGAGATGACGAGTATCTGCCACAAGGCTTTCTTCACGAATTTCATCAATGTGCCGGATCTGATTCAGGTGTCGCTCTTCAAGCTGTGCCTCGTGGCCGCCCTGTGGTTTGTGTTCCGCTATCTGAACTATGCTGTCCGCAGCTTCTATGTCTATTTCCGCCGGCAGACGAGCTCCGACGAGTCGCTGAACACGACGCTGGCGCGTAACGTGATAGCCATCCTCATCTGGGGCCTCTACTTCATTATCATGCTGGTGATTCTGAATGTGCCGAAGAGCGGTATCTCCATCGTCACGGCAGGTCTCGCCACAGGTCTTGGTTTCGCTATGCAGGACCTCATCGAGAACTTCTTCTACGGCCTCTCGCTGATGGCCGGGCGCCTGCGCGTGGGCGACTTCATCGAGTGCGACGGCATTCGCGGTAAGGTGGAGAGCATCAGCTACCAGAGTACACAGATTATCACCAACGACGGCTGTGTCATTGCCTTCTTGAACAAGACGCTCTTCAGCAAGAACTTCAAGAACATGACGCGCAACCACAACTACGAGCTGTTGAAGCTGCCCCTCGGCGTGGCCTACGGCACCAATGTCAACCAGGTACGTGCAATCCTGGTAGAGGCCCTGAAGCCTGTGCAGCAGGAAACGAATGTAGCTGGCGAGTACATCGTTGATCCGGCCCGTGACATCTCCGTCCTCTTCTCGGACTTCGGCGAGAGCACCGTCGATCTCATGGTTTGCATCTGGGTGCTCGTTGAGGAGAAGTACACGCTGGCTGCCGAAGCCAAGGAAATCATCTACGAGGCACTCAATCACCACCATATCGAAATACCCTTCCCGCAGCGCGACGTGCATATCATCAATGCGTAAGCTCTTAACCTTGACCCTGCTGGCAGCTCTGTTGCTAACGTCCTGCTCGTCGAAGAATGAGCGGGCGGCGCAGCTGCCATCGTCGCGCGGACTGCCGTATGAGGTGGCGCTCATCATCCCGCAGGCGCTCTATCAGGGTGCGCTGAAGGACACGCTGGATGCGGTACTCAAGGCTTCCACGCCGGTGTTGAACCAGCACGAGCCGCTGTTCCGCGTGGATGTGGTCTATGGCGAGGCAAACCTGACGGCGTGGCGAACGATGCGCAACCGCCTGCTGGTGAGCGTGGAAGCGGACGCTGAGCGACCCGCGATGGGCGTGGCCCGCGATGTGATGGCGCGCCCGCAGATCGAGGTCAAGGTGACGGCACGTAACGCACAGGAGCTGGCGGCGTTCCTCGGCGCACAGCGCGAGCGGCTGACAGACCTGTTCGTGGACAGCGAACTGGAAGTGGAGGCGGCACGGCTGCGCAGGAAATACAGCCGTATGACAGCCGACAGCCTGCAGCGCTTCGGCCATCGCATCTGCGTTCCTGAGGGCCTGCACGCCGCGAAGGTGGGGCAGGACTTCCTGTGGACGGGTACGAACTTGAATGATGCCGACCAGAACTTCGTCTTCTACAGCTACGCATGGGATGGCCGCCCGCTCACGGCCGAGCAATATGTTGCAAAGCGCGACAGCGCCCTGCGCCTGAACATCCCGGGCCCGCAAATGGGGCAGTGGATGCAGACGGCCACGGTGGCCGCCAGCGGCGACAGCCTCACGCGCGTACCTCTTATCATGGCACGCCAGCGCGTCATCGGCGGCGCCAGCGTGCAGGAGGTGCACGGGCTGTGGGAGATGCGGGGTGCTGCGCTGGGTGGCGCTTTCGTGGCGCTGGAGCGCGTGGACACCGCCGCGCGCCGCGTCCTCGTCACCGAGGGCTTTATCTACTCGCCCCATTCACCCAAACGCAACCTGATGCGTCAAATGGAGGCCTCACTTAGAACGTTTAAATAATATAAATATGAAACATAGTACTAAGGATTGGATTCTCGCCACGCGTCCGTGGTCATTTCCTGCATCAGCAATGCCCGTATTGGTCACCATCGCGTGGTGCTGGGCACAGGGTCTTAGTGTCAACTGGTGGTTCGCCCTCTGGGCCCTCATCAACATCATCTTCGTACACGCTGCCGGCAACGTGTGGAGCGACATCGCCGACTACCGCAGCGGCGTCGATGCCGACGATACCTTTGGTGTGCGCCAGCTCGTCGATGGTCATTTCACGCCGCAGGAGTTCAAGCGCCTGTCCCTGACGCTGAACATCATCGCTGTCGCTGGCGGCTTAGGACTTGTGGCACTCACGGGCCTCCCGCTCTTGTATATCGGCATCGCTGGCATCCTCCTGTCGCTGTGCTATCCGCGCCTGAAATACAATGCCCTGGGCGATGTCGTCATCATCCTGTGCTACTCGCTGCTTCCCATGACGGGAACCTCCTATATCGTCTCCGGCGAGATACACTGGCCTGTGCTGTGGTTGGCGGTGCCCGTAGGCCTCATTACGGTGGCCATCCTCCACGCCAACAACGTCCGTGACATCGAGACCGACCGCCGCGCCGGCATCTCCACCTTCCCCATGCTCACAGGTCGCCAGTTCGGCGTCTGGCTCTATGCCGCCGAGGTGCTCGTGCCCTTCCTGTGGCTCGTGGGACTGATGATCGCCCGCGTGGAACCCTGGTGGCTCGGTGTCGCCTTCCTGGCAATGCCTGTGGCCGTCAAGAACGCCCGCACAATCCTGGCCTACAAGCAAGGCGGTAAGGAGTCCTATGCAGCCCTCGACGAGAAGACCGCCCAGCTCCAGCTCCTCTTCAGCCTCCTCCTCATCCTCGGCCTCATCCTCAGCCGCCTCCTCTAAGAAATAAAACAACGAATTTCACGAATTAAACGAATTTTTCAAGTCCTCTGCCCCGTGTCCCGTCTTCTCTCTTCCCTCCTCCTCGCAGCCACCCTGTGGTTCCTGATGTTCTCGCCTTGGACGGCGCCGTATTTCAATTTCTGGTACGCGATGACCGCTTCCGCGCTCATCCTCATGGCGTTGGCGTGGCTCTTCGGGGGCCTGCGCTGGCCTCGCATGAGCGTCCGTGACTGGTGTCTCACGGCAGTCCTGGGCGCCGGCATCGCCGCGCTGCTGTGGTGTGTGTTCTGGGTGGGGGATAAGATGTCACAGTGGATGTTCGACTTCGCCCGTCCGCAGGTCGATCTCATCTACGGCATGAAGACAGGCAATGCCCCGTGGCTGCTGTCCCTCTTACTGCTCTTCATCATCGGTCCTGCCGAGGAACTCTTCTGGCGCGGCTACCTGCAGCAGTCGTTGGTGAGGTATGGGATGCGTCGCTATCGTAGGATGCCGAAAGCCCGTGCAGCGCGCAAGGCCAAGAACTGGGCCTATATCCTCGCCACGGCCGCCTACACCCTCGTACACCTGCCCTCAGGAAACTTCATGCTTATCATGGCAGCCCTCGTCTGCGGCCTCGCTTGGGGCGGCCTTTATCGCCTGATGCCCAAACAACTCCCCGCCATCGTCATCAGCCACGCCCTCTGGGACGCCGCCGCCTTCATCTGGTTCCCACTCTAAAACTGAAATTTTCTCAAACCTCTGCCACAGATTGGCGTACCCCTCAATTATCTTTGCAGCAAATTTTAGTGTCTATGGTTAATAATGATAGAGGGCAAAGCCTAATTAGTAAATACGTCTGGGTGATAGAGGCTATCTATCGCGCAGGGAAAATTTCGTTCAGGGAGTTGAACGAAAAGTGGTTGGATGACGAAATCAGTCGTGGTGTGGAGATTCCTAAAAGGACCTTCGACAACTGGAGATATGTCATTTGGGATATGTTCGGTATAGAGATCAAGAATGAAAATTGTGGAGAGTACCGCTACTATATTACGAATGTCGAGGACATCAGCAAGAACGGCCTTCGCTCCTGGCTCTACAACACGTTCTGCGTGAGCAATGCCTTGGCCAACAGCCAAAGCATCAAGGACCGCATAATCCTGGAGTATGTGCCTACGGGACAGGAGTACCTGCAGACCATCATCGAGGCGATGAAGGAAAACCGGGTGCTCAATATCACTTATCATAGTTACTGGAAGGATGAGGAGAACAACTTTGATGTCCAGCCATACTGTGTGAAGCTCTTCCGGCAGCGATGGTATATGGTGGCGCGCAGCACCTATTCTTATTATTATGAGCAGGGTCCTCGCGTCTATTCTCTCGACCGAATCAAATATCTTCAAACGACGGAAGAGACATTTGAGATGCCCAAGGACTGGAATGCAGAGACTTTCTTTGACGGCTGCTTCGGAATCATCGCAGACCAGTCAATCGAACCAGAAACCGTTAAGCTGAAAGTATCGGCAAGCCAAGCTAACTATATCCGTGACCTGCAACTCCACGAGTCGCAGAAGGAGATTGAAAGGAACGATCAGTACAGCATCTTCACTTTCTTCCTCCGTCCAGCCTTTGACTTCCAGCAGGAAATTCTCTGGAACGGTGAGAATGTGGAAGTGCTGGAACCTCTCTGGTTGCGAAAAGAGATTGCAGGGAAGGTAAAGAGAATGTGGAACAAATATGAGGAGGGCGCGGAATGAAGGATTTTGCAGCTATAGACTTTGAGACAGCCAACAATGAGCGCAGTTCCGTCTGTTCTGTCGGCATTGTCATTGTGCGTAATGGAGAGATCGTAGATACCTTCTACTCCCTGATACAACCTGAA
>Ga0310690_10003193_pt1 | contig 25051 bp, 52 predicted proteins | sample AusTroGonzalo_MG_2_FD_207661 | JGI IMG/M metagenome (GOLD analysis project Ga0310690, IMG submission 207661) | Bovine rumen microbial communities from tropical cattle in Woodstock, Queensland, Australia - Gonzalo_04 (v2) (version 2) | ecosystem: Host-associated > Mammals > Digestive system >... | reverse complement strand
CCCGACAATAAGCCGAACATCGTAGCTTTCCGCAAGCCAAAAATCGGCGGATTTAAATTGTGGTAGGCATGTTCTGAATAATTATAAATGATAAAGTTGAATTTACACTTTTGCCTAATTTGTGAGGCATTCTTGCGGCTGTCAAAAAATTTGACACTGTGATTGTATACAGTATCCAGCTTATGTCAAAAAATTTGACACTTGGTATACAGTATACAAACTTGACTTCCAGCTTATTTCGTGCTATACTATAGAGGGATAATATAATATATATATTATATATAATATCCCAGCTTATTATAGCATGAAATTTATAAAAAGTCAAATGTGTATACAGTATACAATTTTCAATAATTGAAATTAAGCCCGGCTTCTCAGCACTAGTATACCCAGCTTATCAGCATTGGTACGGTCAATTCAAATCCAGCTTCTCATGTCGCGGTAATGTAGCAGGCTCAAAACGATTAAGTCCCAGCTTATTACAGGTAAGAAAAATAGCACAGTTATACCAGCTTCCAATATAAAATTCCCCTATTAAAAAAAAGATACCCAGCTCCCCAGCCTATTCAAACTCCAGCTTCTCCAGCTTCTTTAGGCCCAGCTTTATAAAAATATAATCATGCGGCGTGTCAAGTATTTGACAAATCTAGGACACCTATGCCAGAAGGGTCGCATAAAAATACTGTATACTGTATACTGTATACAATGGGATAAGCACAGTTATGGGATTTTGTCAAGTGTTAGATTTAGGTGTTGATCACCTAAATTTGTTAATTGACTTTTTATTTAAAATATAATATACTATCCATGTGAGGTGAACGGAATGGAATTACGGAAACTTGATTTTGAAAAGATTAGGGCAAGATGTAAGGAAGAAGGTAAAGATTTCATTCCTTCTAATTGGTATGTACCTGCGCGAAAAGCATGGGAAATATTTGCGTGGGCAATGGTACTAATACGTAATGGTTCTACTATTCGTACTGATAAAGAAGTTGATCGTTTTATTCACAAGTATTGGGAATATATTGAAGACAAAGCAATTAGTGTGGGAGAAGAAATTGAAAATGAGAATACGAGTAGCAACTAAAGACGATTATCTGTGGATTGCCCGTGTAATTGGTAAGAAGAATTTACCTTATTGTACGGCGAATCATATTAAAGATGATTTTATGTGGCATCGTTTATATTGTGTATATGAAGGAGACAAGGTTCTTGCCACGTTTTCTTTAGTATATGATTGGCGCTTTGAGTACCTTGCAATCAAACGTTTGTGTATTCTTAATAAGAAGAATGAAGGAAAAGGAATTGCCAAATTCGCTATTCATTCTATTCTTCCGTATCTACATGGTAAAGTAGGCGTAACTCCTTGGGAAGATAATATTGCTATGCGGAAAGTATTGGAATCAGAGGGATTCCATCTTGAATATAGATTTTCTGAAAAATGGTGCTTTTATGTAAAGGAGTGCTGATTATGAAAAAGATTAAGGTTAAGCGGTTGGTGTATAAGCATTTGGCAACAAATGAAATTACTTATGGCGGTGAAGAATATGATGGCAACTTAACCGATGATAATATTCTCGGTGCAATCTTCACCTTTGGTAAGCATGCGTGGTGTCCAAATGGATACGGGATATATCAATTGAATCAAAAGGGTGAACTCGTTTATCGTATATGGATTGAAACATTTTATCAATATCAGAAAACTCGATGTGAACTGATTCTTGATTCAATAAAAAGAATCCTACGGATTTAATTCGTAGGACTTTATTTTTTTAGGTGTTTAACACCTAAATATTAGATAATAAAAAAGAACCCGACCTTAACAAATCGCAATGACATAACGGGTCGGGTATTTTACTGCCGAATTGCCCTACGGCTCGGGTTTTGATCAAAGTCCGTAACGTGGGCCACATCACTCCTACGTCATTGTATCCTCACTACGTTCACCGTTGGCCAGACGGTCTTATTAGGGTTAGCCTATTCACCCTTGCCGGCACTCTTCCGGTCGCTCTAATTGGAGTACAATGAAATTGGAAAGGGGCTTAGTTGTTTAACCACACTTACAACCCCTTAGGAATCCTCGTGGTGGGCAGTTTCTCGCTTTTGTTAACGCAGAACTGGGCATACTGCCAAAGGATTTCTGCCACCCACGGAAGGCTTATGCCTTCCGATAGGTGTTGGGCTTGCCGGAAATCTTGACGATTTCGTCCTGCCACAGGTTGTTCAGAGCATACTGCACATTGTGCTTGGTCATGCCCTTGGCGGTAATATCGCCCTCAATCTCACCCCACAGGTCATTCAGAGACACAGGGGTATCGGTCAGATTGTCCACTACCACATCGTGGATACCAGCATAAGCGGCGGCACGAGCGGCTTTTTCCTCAGCGCCCTTGTTCAGTTCGGCGGTCAGTTCAACCACCATGGGGTCGGTGTCGCTCACACCCAGGTCAACCAGAGTATCACGGATAGCTTCGAGAGTCGCTTTCTTCATAGCGAGTAGTCCTTTCTGGTTTTTTAGCGTTTTCCTTCGCTTCATCTTACGTATTTAGTATATCATGAATTTTTGGATTTGTCAAGAGGTTTCCGAAAATTTTCTCCCTTTTATTTTCGGTCAAGAGAATCGCCGGGTCTTGTGTTTCCATGGAGATTTGTTTCCGCTCCCGTTCTCCCTCTGACAATTATTATTATACTCAAATTTCACTAAAAGTCAACACATAGAATTAGGTGTCGAACACCTAAATTATAAAAGGCGGTGTTAACCGCCATAAAGGAGGGAAAGAAAATATATGTTAAGGGCAACGCCCGAAAGATGAAGTATCATGTCATTGATATGCCTATGTTGGCTCATATCTTTTACTAAGCCAAATAAGGCAATCACAAGTCCGAACCATGATACTTGTAAACCGAACATCATAATTAGTATGACATTTAGCACTTGAATAAAGGCACGAAGGTCATTCCACTCAAAGCGATAGGGTTCTGTAATACTAAAAAATTCACGCATTAGTATTTCACCTTTCTATAATTGATTGAACATGCCATTTAACTCTCTCATGAGTAGTATCTACTGTGGCGGTAAGTATCCATCCTTCAAGAAGGTCAATGATTTCACGGATAGGAGTAATAGTATCTTGCTTTTCTCCTGCATCCATGTTATACCAAAAACCTTCAGAATCATCAATACACATACGGTAAAGTGCTTCAACAAGTTTATTATTGTTGTTTTCACTTACCAGTGTAAGTATTCTGATGAAACGTTTAAACACTACTTCCGGGATTACTGCCCCAATACGGTTTAAAGCTTTGTTGCGTTCTTCCGGTGTCATAATCTCTCCCTCACTTTCATAAGTATTATATCAGTTATGAGGTGTAGTGTCAATAAAGAAATTTAGGTGTTTACACCTAAATAGAAAAGGGTGATTACTCACCCTTGGTTTTGGCTTCGGATTCGGCTTCACGGCGAGCCTTATCTTTAGCAATTTTCTCGGCTTTTTTCTGTGCCTTTTCTGCTTTGGCATCCTGTTTAGCAGTATAGGCATCAATCTCGGACTGCATGAGTTCTTCGGCGGTCATATCCTCACGCAGTTCCGCAACGATAGCGCCGACACGGACATAACGCTGTTCGCCATTAGCATCAGTAATAATGATACCATACTGACGGTCATTGATTTTTGTAAATTCTACTCCAGTTTCAGCAACAACAGTGTCATTGAACAAAGTATTAAATACAAATTCACGCAGTCTCTTATCCACTTCCGCTTTACTTACCTTCGCCATCATTCATCATCCTTTCTCTCTTGGCTCAATTATATTATAGCACTTATAGGATAAAATGCAAGTTTTTCTTTTAGGTGTTAAACACCTAAAGTCGAGTTTGAAATTGAAGGGTGATTACTCACCCTTCAAAACTCCTTTAATCCGGTTTTCCTCACCGATTTTGCACCACATATCGCAGAGGATTTGTTCACGGATAATTTCCGGCATACCTTCGGTCTTGGAGTAGACCAGTTCGCGCATGGCATTGAGCAGAACGCTGGCATCGGATTCCTTCAGATACAGTTCGCCATTCCGTTCGACCAGCAGTTTAGTGATGGGGTTGAAGGGTTCTTCTTCCTCTTCATCTTCATCCTCATCCTCATCGAAGTCAGAATCATAGTCAGTGGGTACGCCGAAAGCATCAACATCATCCTCATCCTCATCCTCGGAGATTTCGATGCCCATAGCAGACAGAGCGGCATCCACGATATGGAGCATATCGTCCACGGTTTCTTCGTCATCGCCGTAACCACGGTCGATGGCTTCGTCCATAGCGGCATCCACAACGTTCATCAGTTCATCGGCGGTCAGTTTAATCTTCATCTTCATAGCGTTAAAGCCTTTCTGGTTTTTTAGCGTTTGCCTTCGCTTCTTACATATTGAGTATACCACAGGATTTTCATTTTGTCAAGAGGTTTTTTCTCTTACGAGGAAAGTTTTTATAGAGTGTTCGGGCTGAAGCACCATCGCTCTCCTCTTGACAGTTATTATTATATCACTTTTTACTCAAAATGCAAGAAGCAAATTTAGGTGTTTAACACCTAAATGGGTAGGGGTTACGTTGGCTGTGGATTTTCCCCATATTGCAGAACCATCCATCGTTTTACTAAATTTGTGATTTTTTCAGACCTATGATAGAACTGTCCACGATAGTAATATCCATCTACAATAGTTCCATCATGGAGTTCAAGTGCAAGGGCATAGCAAGAGAGTATTGGAAACTCTCTTGCCTGTCCCTTATGATACCATACGAAACTTTTAAGGATATTATTCATCTTTTTTCTTTCCTTTTTCGGCTTCTTTCATGGCTTTTTTAACTGCCCGTTCCTGTGCCTTGCTTTCCTGTTCAAGCAGATACGCTTCGGAAGCGGCATATCCATCATAGGGGGTATAGCCGCCTTCACCGTTACGAGTACCACGGGGAATACTAACCTTGACAAGAAGGAACTTTTCATTACCTTCCGCATCGGTAACGGGTAAAGTGATTTCGCTTGCACTGACAGGCAGAACGTCACAACCGTACTGCTTATCGAAAAAATCCTTCAGCAGAGCAAGACAATTATTACGCAGATCATTTTCAAGACTCGCTTTACTTGCCATACATAGACTCCTTACTGGTTTACAGTTTTCCTTCTGTTCTGATAGAATTATATCATAAATTTTGACTTTTGTCAAGCATGAATACTGTATACAATTTTAGGTGTTCAACACCTAAATATAACTAAAAAAATAGCCACCCACGGAATCTCCGTGGGTGGGATTGAAAGGGGATTACTTAAGGCGGTAGGTATTCGCCTTGCCGGAGTTGTCCACGACAACTTCGTCCGCCCAGTAGTTCTTCAGACCGTAAACGATCTTACCACGGGCGATCCCGGTTTCATCCGCCAGTTCCTGGGCGGTCACGGGCTGGGAAGCAGTGGACAGAGCGGAGATAACCTTATCGTGATACTCCGCATAGAGTTCACGATTGGCATCGGCTTTCGCCTGACCCTTATTCAGTTCCGCGACGATTTCGTCACGGACTTCCGGCAGAGCGCCGGATTCGGTCAGCAGAGTAACGAGGGACTGAAGAGAAGTTTTCTTCATAGTAGTAACCTTTCTGGTTTGTGAGGTTTTCCTTCCTCTTTTCGTATTAAGTATATCAGATTTTTGGGAGTTTGTCAAGAACTTTTTTTGTCCTTTCGGAAGTTCTTTTTCTCTCCCTCTGACAATTATTATTATACTCGGATTTTAATAAAAGTCAATTATTTAATTTAGGTGTTGACACCTAAATACGGGTTGGTGAGAAGTGGGACATTTCTGTCCCACCTCTCACTTGGTCTTAAAGTTGTACACATCAGACCGCACAAATTTCTTCACGTATTCACCATTGAATACTTCCGTTCCGTCAACCTTAATAACAAAAGGATGAAGCACAGGGCGAGTCAGAATTTTGTTCGGCTTGTAGGGAGTTGCCCAATCTGCCCCACGATTGATACATTCCCAAAGAATTGCCGATTCAATTTCTGAATCAAATAATCCTATGTGTTCTTCGACAAACTCGGTATCATCAGTAATGAACTGATAAACTACTTCAGCAGAACCCTTGTAATTGCCTGTATCGGTGAACCGCTCGTTATCTTCACAAAACTTTTTATAGTCGGTATTGTTTGTGATAAATTCACTTGCATATCCCCAAATGTCATAAACCGCTACATTTTCAAGGGGATTATTGCACTTGAACCAATCACAGTTATAGGCAATCACTTTATCGTCAAAGTCGGAGTTATAAGCATATACTTCGGTTACATCATACTTGATAATATCCTGTTTCAGCTTACGCATGATGTAACCCCATTTGTCCATCGTTGCATCATGTCTACGCATCATGTCTATATACTTTTGCCGCTTTTCCCTATAGTATGCGGATTCAAACAGTGGCAGGTTATGCCAAATCTGTTCAACTACATTCACTTTGAAATCAACAATAGCGCCATTGCTCTTGTCCATGACCACCCATGAAATGTCATAGCAAAAGCACTTATCAAGTCCTGTTGTTTCAGTATCCAATACGATTGCGTAACCCATTAAAAATCTCCTTTTGGTTTGTGTTGGGTTTTCCTTCCCCTATTTCATATATATCTTACCATATATTTTAGGAATTGTCAAGGAAACTTGACGGACGGTTTAGGTGTTGAACACCTAAATATAATTTCAAAAAAAATTAGGGGAGTCTAACTCCCCTTATATTAACCGAAGGCGATAGTCAGTGCATGAATGATATGGTCAATCAGTTCTTCGGTATAGTTTTGAGTGACCACTACCTTTGCGGAAGTGAAAGGTGGATTCATATACTGTTCATTGTCGGGGTCGGTAATAAGTGTGGTTTGCTTCATATCAAATACCCCGAACAGTTTGTTGCCATCATAACTGCCATACCGATTGCAAATTGCATCGCCATCGAACAGGACGATATTATAATTGCAAGTCTGCGGTTTCTGCAACTTCATAAGGATTTCTTTCATATCATCGGGAATATCATTCCCACCATTAGCAACCATCTTGCGCTCACGGACAGATTCGCAGAGATGGAAGCGGTGATTGATGAAAGCAACATCCATTGAGAAGTTCCGGTTCTTGCGCTCAATTTCGGACAGAACCGCAAGAATACCATTGGTCAGAGGAACATTCCCACAGAATGAACCGGAACTATCAATGATAAGATTCAAATGACAAGTACCAAATTTGTTATTGCCCTGTGTGGTCATGGCTCGTTCAAAGAACCGATAGTCTTTACGAGCAACGGCACGAGGATTGAACACACCGGAATAGGCATTGATACCACTACCGCCTTTGTTCTTCTTGTTGAAATTGCCGATAATCATTTCAACTGTCTTTTGGAACTCGGCAAGTTTTTCAACCTGTGCTTCATCAAGATTGGGATGACTACCCAAAGAAGCACCGACCATTTTTTTCACTTCATCCGGTGAAAGCTCACATTCATGGGGTTCACCCTTATAGGATTCAGATTCTTCGGGTTTATCGCCTTCGCCTTCACCGTTTTCATTTTCACATTCATCGGCTTTTTCTTTACCGTTGCCCTGTGCTTCTTTTTTCTTGGCGCTTTTATCATTACCACCGGATTTAGATTCACCCATTTTATCCATTTCCTGCGGTTCGCCTTTGCCAGACCCATCCTGCGGTTGGAACTCTTCGGGATGCGCTTTGAACTCTTTACGAACCATATCCCAAAGATCATCTACATCATTTTCATAATAACCTGCACCGAAGTTTTCACGACTATTTTCCCAACGGCGAGTACCACGATTCATTTTGGCATACTTTTTAAGAATCCGATTAACTTCTGCTTGCACTTTCTTTGTGCCTAAGCCGAAGCGTACTGCATTAAAGAACGCACTCTGTGCATCAATTGCTTGTGGTATATGACCACCATGAATGTCGAGCAACTGCTTGCGGAAGTTTACTCCATGATAATAGTGACGAAGAACAGTTTCGATGCGTTCATCTTCCATGCAGTTCAGTTGAAAACTGTTTTCCATTTCTCCGGCAGGAGTAAGGATGGCATGAGAAACTTCATGATAAAGCATAGACCGAACTGCTTCTTCTTCATCGCAAGTGCCTTCGGGAGTCTGTTTCATCCGCATGGCAATAATTGGATAAGAAACAATAATCTTATCTTCCATAGGGTCATAGAAGGAAGTTTTTGCATCTTTCTCAAGAGCAATCCCAATCCTTCTTCCGGTATAGAATCCAATAGGAAGAGTATTAACGATTGATTCACACTTTGCGAAGGTCAGTTCCATTTCAGTTCCTCTCTTTCTGTTCCTCTCTTGGAACAATAACAGTATATCAAATATAGGGATATTTGTCAAACGGATAATTTAGGTGTTCAACACTTAAACGCATGTTTAGGAAAGGGGTGCGGATTACTCCGCATCCCACCCGAGGATGGCTTTCGCCAACTGCTCTGCGGTCAGAGCAAATTCTTTGGTTTCAGAGCAACGGTCAACCAACGGTTCGGGCAAACCGTAGACCATACCGCCGAGAGAGAGGTTCATTGTCCCGATGATTTGGAATCCATCATGGATATGCACCGGACGGTTCTTGTAGTAGAACTCTGTCTTGCCATCCACAATGCCCTGCAAGAACCGCAGAGAATCAAAGGGAAGAAGGTTGATTTCATCGAGGACAATGGTTTTGCCCTGTTCCATACAATCCCACAGAAGGGACGGATTGAAGTCGGGGTTACCATCTTTGAAGATAAAATCTTCCATGAGGTCAGACGGAAGCATGGAACTGTTGCACACGATACAACGGTTTTCAGATTCTTCCTGTGCAATCGTGGTCTTACCTGTTCCGGCAGGTCCGAAGTACACTTTGAACCGAGTATTGATGTGAGAGGAAGGCTTGCCGTACTGGGCAATATCCTTCACAATCTGCCGAAACTCTGCGCTCTTAACTTTCTGCTGAACTTCCTTGACATAGGAAGAATCCATCAGCGAGAAATAGTTGCATACATATTCGGTTGCGGCTTTCTGACTCTCGCAAGCCATGTAAGCAAAAGTATTGGTGAACCGGAAGGACGGAGTGAAGGAGAACTCACTGAAGAAGTTCATCAGATGCTTGATACCTTCAAGCAGAACTTCCTTCGGGTCACGCACAGGTTCGGGTTCAGCTTCTGTCATACCAAAGATGGTAGGATAGCGATTCGTAGAGATAATCTCACGATACAGTTTGGGGCGGTCAGCGTATGCGGTCGAGCGCATCACGTTGTAGAAACCGTCATAAACGGCGTAATCAGCATGGGTGCGCTCGATAACATAGGGAGCATTGTCTTTCTCTCCGTAGAACGCACCATCGGTGCTACGCTTGGTGATTGTCATTCTTTCAGATACTTTCATTTTTCATTCCTCTTTCTCGTTTTTGTTTCATTGTTCCGTTCTTCCCTCGGAACAATTATAGTTTAACAGATAGTATATCAAAAGTCAACCCATTCATTTAGGTGTTAAACACCTAAAGAAAGGAAGTTGCGGCAAAGCCCATTCTTTACCGCTACGGCTGGGGCAAGCACTCCCCGTCTTACCGTCCTGTATATTTGAGTTTACCTATTTAAACTCGCCCGAAAGGATGGGGCAAACGTCAGAGAGCGTCGTTTTTCTTCATTGAGGAGAAGTTTCTCCATCAAACTCCCAAGTCCTTCAAAGTACTCGTGGAATTACCCCATAGATGCTTGACGGGACTGACCCTTTCCTTTAGGACAATTATATTATAACATAATTTTAATAAAAATCAAATAATAAATTTAGGTGTCAACACCTAAAGTTGTACAGACAAGGGAATTATCCCTTGTCTGCGAGTTCTTTGAGAATGTGGAGAATTTCGCAGGGTTCATACGCTTCGCCATTCCATTCGTTTCTGATTCCTTCGTTATCATCGAACAGAATATCATCGCTTGCGGTCATCCACAGTTCCTTTGGCACTCCGTATGCCGTGATGTGAATGGCATCAAATGTAACCGAGCCGAGGTGGGTATGTAACCATTCCAGCTTTACTTCCGTTACCGCCTTATCATATTCAGCGGTGGAGTTTTGGGAAAGCCAGCTGATGATTCCGATGCGGTATCCGAGCTTCTGGAGCTTATTCAAATACCGAGCCAACAGACTCATGTTGTGCATAACCCCGGCTTCAGCATACGGCGAGGGGTCATAAGACCGCAGTTTGGGCAACCAATCCGGCACATCATAAAAGCGGTTCAGTGTACCATCCATGTCAAACCAAATCGTTCTCATACTTCAATCTCCTTCCTTCATTCACCATAGATATAATATCATGAATTATGGGATAAGTCAAGGAATAAATTTAGGTGTCAACACTTAAACATATGGAAATAAAATTACTCCCCTTCCATCGGAAGGGGAGTGTTTGGGTTACACCAAATTAAGCCTTGGTGTAGTAGGATTTCTTATCGCCCTCACGATTACCCACGGTGAGGATGCCCTTTTCAACAAGGCGCTTGGCGCTGGAACCGACCGCCATTACAGTTACGTTCTCGGCAACCTGGCCGGACAGAGCGTTCAGAATGTCGGTAGCGGTATACTCGGTGAAGGAAGGCAGAGCGCCAATCTTGGCATCGAGTTCGTCACGGCGAGCCTGCGCTTCGGGGTTCACACCCTTGACCTTGACGGGCTTGGAAGCCTTCTCGGCTTCACGCAGAGCCTTCTCGGCTTCATAAGCCTTGTACTCGGCAATAGCCGCTTCGGCATTAAAAGCCTTGTGAGCCTTGGTGTCCTTGGTAAGAGCCGTGCCTACGGCAACCTTGGCATAGCCATCTTCAGTGGGAATAACCACAAAATTGGTCTTGTTGGCACGAGCCATCTGCGCACCGGGGATAGCGAGGATAGTGTTGAGGATTTCGTTAGTATTCATAAAAACTCCTTTTACTCTGTGGTTTAGTTACGGCTGACCACCCAGCACAAATTTGTTTTCTTGTCTTTCGACATTTATATTATATCAGATTTTTACTTGATTGTCAAGTATTAAATCTGTTATTTTTTTGTTCAAGGGGTTCGCTACGACTTTTTGATGAGGTCCGCTTGACGGGTTCGTTTTAGTCCCACACCCATGTTACGTTCTTATCGTGGGTTCCTCTCCCCTTGGAACAATTATAATTATACTCAAAATTCACCAAAAGTCAAATGTTTAATTTAGGTGTTTAACACCTAAATCTATTAAAGTGGGGCGTTAGCCCCTATCCTTAAGAAGGGTGGCGATTACAATCACGCACGCGAATACAATGCTATAGATGGAAACAACAGTGCCGGAAACGACTCCGCACAGGTTCAAAATTGCGAGTACAATCATTCCGATATCCATAAGCATATTACTCCTCCATCATTCCATAACGTTTTAGGATATTTTCGATGCGACAGACATCTGTATCATTGCAGGTGATCGGAACTCGAATAGTATCAGCTTTCTGACTGACTTTAAGTTCCCCAACGCTACAGCTTACCTTGGAGACAATATAGTTGATAATGTGAACCGAAATACGATTTTTGGGCAGATAATAGGTACGGGTAGTCATTACTCCACCACCTTTCCATAACGACAAACCCAGTTCTCCACGAACTTACGTTCCCATTCGGGCAGAGTTTCAATCCATGTAGTACGTTCTTTTTCGGTCTTGAAAAAGTGAGTCCGACCAAAGGATTTCGCTACAAACAGTTCATTCATTTCAACTTTCTCCTTTCGTGTTCCTCTTGGAACAAGTATATATTATCATATAGTTATGGGATTGTCAATTGATAACTTTAGGTGTTTAACACCTAAATATGTTAAGACCCAAATTGGGTCAGTCGGTTTCATCAAGACGATGTTCCCAAATTTCAAATTCGTAATCACCACAATAGACTTTTTTAGTGAATCCATCCCATACTGTTTCTTCGGAGTATTCTTCACCATTTTCTTTTGCAAATTGAATTGCATACTCTGTTGCTTTTGCTGGAGTTGAAAATACACCATAGCAACCAACCTCAGCAAAATTGCCAACCTGCGTGAGAGAATAAACTTTCATTTTAATCTCCCTCCTCTTCAAGAACAACTTCGCGCCAATACCATATATGATTATCTGATTCAGATTCCAGCTCGGTGCAGCGTTCATCTGCACGACTCATGGTCGGGTAGGCGCCGTCAAAGCTATCAATCTTATCAGTATCTTCCAGCTCTCCAACCACAATATAAATCCGTTTCATGCTTCATACTCCTTCAGCTTATACTTTGGTTTTTTATGCCGTTTGTCGGGGATAATACGAGTTACGCAATATCCCATAGGAAATTCTTTGCGTTCTGACTGGAATACTTCAACCCATGTTTTGGATTTCTGCTTGCCTTTCTTACTCATCATTGTCCCCTTCCTTTCAATAACATTATATCATAATTTTGAGATTTGTCAAAAAATAAATTTAAGTGTTGGACACCTAAATTTATGAAAGGGAATTACTCGTGTTTCACAAGTAATTCAATGAGTTCCTTGGCGGTGCGTTCCATGCAATCATCTTCCGGACCGATGCCCATTGTTTCAAAGTGCCCACTGTTATGTCCGTATGAACCGAAATGGATAATGGCATCTCCATGCGGATAGGCAGAGTTGGGAAATGTCCACTGGTACCCATCATAGAGATGGTGCCATTCAAACGAGATACCTGCCTTTTTCAATAAGCGGTTTAACCGCCTACGATCATTACCATAACCATGTTTCTTACTATACATATTCACAGCTTCCACTCCTTCTTTATCAGTTTAACTACCTTGATAATCATTGTCCCCATAATGACACAGCTTACTACGATTACTTCCATATCGTTTTACCCCTCTCTGTATACTTACTTTGATTGTAGTCTACTTTCTTCCGAAGGAACGCAGGAACTTTTTTAGTACCACCGAACACAGCTACCAGCTCCCTTTGTGTGGTAACATACATGGTAATGATTTTTTCTTTGGGTTCATCCTTAATGATGGTGATGCCTGTATCAGTAAGGCAAACCCAGCGTCCAGCTTGCTCCAAACTGAAGCGAATATACTTTTCTTTGACAATCTGACCCAAACCAATATCGTCTACAATATGTTTTACTCGGTCTGCTCTTTGAACTGCTACGTGGTAAGTCATCTGTTCTTTCATGGTAATCTCTCCTTTCGCTATTATATTATCATATAGTTATGGGAATGTCAATCGAATAATTTAAGTGTTGAACACCTAAACAATATGAAATGGAATAAGGCGCCGAAGCGCCTTAAATCTTATCCACTTCTTTGGGTTCGATAGCCCACACTTCATCATTGGCGGCGGTGAAGAAGTCCACGCCGAAATCGGACATGAAGTCTGTCAGCGGAAGGCGGGCGCGCATCATCAGCGCCTGCACAGCTTTCCTGTAAGAAGTATATACACCATTCAGATGATCGCCACGGGAGAGAATCCATACTTCATTCATAACTCACACCTCTTTCGCATAGTAGGCAAGATTCATACCAGTTTCCGGGGAGCAGTTGTAGTAGAACACCGCATTACACAGCTTGTCAAAGTCACCATCCTCGTTTTTTGGCTTACGTGTCCAGCTGGCAAGCATACTATTCGGACGGACTTTGTTAGGAATAATCATGATTTCCTCACCGTTGTTATACATTTTCTTTGCGAGTGCCTTTGTAATCTTGACCATCTTGCTACCGCCTTTCTGCCCTTCAAGGACAATACTATTATAACATATCTATATACATAGTCAAGGAATATGTTTAAGTGTGGAACACCTAAATTTGTTAATGCCCCGAAGGGCATTAACCAATCCTCTTTTTCATTTTATTCACTCCCTTGCCATTACTTCCTCGTAGTTAAGATCGAGCCAGTCGCAGATGTCCTCAAACTGGAACCACATGATGTCATTGACTTCCGTTGTGCTCCAGGGTTCATCATCCCCTTTGATTTCTTCCAGCTGGTTTTCCAGTTCATCCAGCTCTTCCGGTGTAAGCTTGGCGGCATTGGTTGCGGCACCGCTCCAGAAGTTGAAGTCTCTCAGTTTCTTTTCAATCGTCATTGTCATGTTCAGCATCTCCTTAATAATTTAATAATGGGCGGCGGCTTTATTCTCTTCCTGCCTTTAACAGAGTTTCCTCTGACGATCTTGCTCCGACAGCGAGCTGGCCGCCGGTACCGCCCTGAAGGTCTTTCCCTTCCGCACTATTATAATATCATAAATTGGATATGATTGCAAGCATAAAGTTAAGGTGTAGAACACCTAAACATAAGGAGCACCCGAAGGTGCTCACTTATTGTCATAAAGAGAAACATCTTCGGGGCGCCAGATGTTACCGAAATCCTTGTCAATGAAGTCAAAGCCAGCTTCCTGCGCTTCGGTAAGCAGGTTGCACATCTTCTGACGGAAGTTCTCAGCTTCCTCACGACGCCGGCGCAGGACGTGGATTTCACGCTCAATGGTACGGAGATCTTCAATGCTCATGCTTTCAATATCAATGATAGTCCTTCCGATTCTCATTTTTCTTTCCTCTCTTTCTGTCCTCTTTTGAGGACAGTATTATAGTATCACATTACGGGATAATATTCAAGTGAAAAATTTAAGTGTTGAACACCTAAACTTAAAAATGAAATGCCGCCCGGGAGTACCCGGGCGAGAAGTTGTCTCATATTATAATAAACTGCTGGGCGGTGCTCTTGAAATATTATACCGGACACAAATTAACACGAAATCAGCACCTCCCCGTGCTTGGCAATGTACTCTTCAAATGCGCGAGGTCCCAGCTCGCACATCTGCTGAGTCCAGCTGGTCATCAGATACACCCTGCCAGCTCTTTTACCCAGAAAGCTGATAGCCAGCTTCAACAGGGCACGGCGAGACTTGATGCTCTTCGGGACAACCAACTGTCCATCATTTCCCATAGGAATCCATCCGAGACGATCAGCATAGAACAGGTACATTGTTTTAATCTCCTTTCTTGTTCCTCTCTGAGGACAATATAATTATATCATATATACATATACTGTCAAGATAGAAAGTTTAAGTGTTGACACCTAAACATAGAGACCGCCTCAAGGGCGGTACTCTAACACGATATTATCCTTATCGCCGCCAGTGTACGGTTCTTCACCCAAGAAGCAATAAACCGTGGCGCCTCCACATAACTTATCTTCAATACAATCGTTGAAGATACGGACAACATCTTCCCATTTGTCCCACGAATCAGAGTTAATAACATAATCCTTTTTTTCTTCATTCCATTCTTTCCATTCAACCATCCAACTCATGTTATTTTCTCCTTTCTTGATACCTTATCGGTTCACTATTATGATACTCCTATTAAGGGGTAAAGTCAAGAACTTTTTTCTCTATATTTAGGTGTTGACACCTAAATTCAAGTTTAGGGAAAAGACCGGGCATTATGCCCGGTCCCGGCATTCGCCGGTGTAGATATTGAATTCCTTGTTATCAAGGTACATCTGTTTTGCCAGCTGGTAGGTAAAGCCCCGTTCCCGCATGAACCAGCCGATGTGCTTGATCGTAGTCATGCTGTACAGCCCCGTGCAATGGAGCCAGCCTTCCGGCGTGATTGAGATAATCCGCGTGGTGTAGCTCCACAGCTCAACCGTGCCGTCATCGAAAAAGTTTTCGTGTGCCTGTGCGTATTCGTGCCCTGCTACTGCCTTGCTGTACATATACCGTGCCATGTTCAAATCCCTCTTTCTTTTATTTCTTGTCCCTTAGGACAATTATATATTATCAAATCCCTGTATATATGTCAAGCAATATATTTAGGTGATGAACACCTAAATTTCTTTTGCCCCAAACAAGGGGACGGGCGACTTCCTTAATCAAGGAAGCCGCTGATTTCATAGGTCACAATGGAGGTGTCCAGGGGATTGGGCTTACGTTCAATCCGCAGGTTGTACTTGACAGCCAGTTTAGCCATCTGCTTTTTGGCTACAGCATAGTCCAGAGGGGTGTAAACCTGCAGCTTGCAGCTATCCACAGAGGTGTAGATAGCACCGGTATTGATAGTCGGCAGGGTAGAATAGTTGGTGGCGCTCACGCTGATGTAGGTATTCAGAGTCTTTTTCATGGTCTTTCCTTCCTTTCTGTTCCCTTTTTGGGACACATATAGAATATCACAAATCAAGGTAGATTGCAAGCCCAAAAATTTAAGTGTCGACACCTAAACATTAAGGGCGGGTTATCTCCAGATAACCCGGTACCACTGTTTTTCGGCCCACGCGGTAGGCTTGGTTTTACGAGTTTTGATCAGGCGGTAGTGGTTGCCATAATCAGTTACTTCGTAGATGAGCCAGAGCCCGTCTTTGTTCTGCCAGATTTCGTAGTACTTCATGGTTTTGTCCTCCCCTCAATTTCTGTAATAATTATACACCCAATAAGAAAAGAGTTCAAGCAAATAATTTAGGTGTGAACACCTAAACTAATGCCCTTCCGTAAAGGAAGGGCCACCGCCTTCCCTTAGTCCAGGAAGGCGGTGAGGATGTACATGGTGGAGTCGGAACCGTCATCCTTACCGATCACATCGGGCATCTTGCCAGTGCGGAGCATCAGTTTGGCCAGCTCCTTCTTTGCCTGTGCATAAGGGACATCCAGATGCAGGTCCAGCTTTGCAGCTTCATTACAGGTGTGGATGCGGCCAGAGTTCCATTCCGGAGTGGTGCGGTAGGACATAAAGCTGATGCTGATATAAGTGTTCAGGGTCTTGCTCATGGTTAATCTCCTTCCGGTTTGTGGGGTTTTCCTTCCCCTTGATTTCATTTATAATTATACTCATTTTGGGACGGATTGCAAGCGAAAAATTTAGGTCTTGACACCTAAATTTAGGAAATGAAATAAGGCCCGGTTTCGGGCCTTAGCAAATTAGTTCATAAGTGAAAGTCTGTTTCAATTGAAGATCATCATCATCTACGAACTCATTCTGATCAATGCGTTTCGCGCCGCGGTCAACCATGCGTTCCATGAAGTCAAGCACGGCTTCCACGTCATGTAATTCTTCAGTCTCCAGATGGAACCATGCACCATAATCATAGAGTCGCTGGATGCGCGCGGTATTGTCAGGGAGTTTCACGGTGAAGCGGATTGTAGTTTTCTGGATGCCGTAAGTTTTCATGTTCTGTTCCTCTCTTTCGTTCGTTCGTTTTGGGTACCGGGGTTACCCCGATTATAGCAAAAAGTTGCGGGAAAGTCAAGATGAAATTTAAGTGTCTAACACCTAAATTTATATAAAAATGAAATTGCGTCCCGGTTTCGGGACGCAAGTCTTAACAGTAAACCAGTTTGAAACCTTTCCACCGGAGAACGGAAATCTGATGGCACTGGCGCCCGATCTCCATCGCCTCCCGTTTCGTGTTTACCCGGATGCTGTGGTCTACATAATAGATGCCGCCGCTATACCAGATGCCGCAGTTGCCGCCCATCTCCCGAACAGCTTTGATAGCAGCTTCGGCGGTTGCCAGCTCCAGCCCGTAGTCGGCCACCTGCCAGCCGGACTTGTAGGTGATGATGTGGCCGGCCTTCAGAGTCAGGCCATCGTTCTCCTGCAGTTTGCGAATCGTCCTCACGTTAATCATGTTTGTTGCCTCCTTCATTTGATGCCCAATTATAGCATGGAAATAGCACCCCGTCAAGCGGTGCCGTTTAGGTGTGAACACCTAAATTTTCTGAAGGGTGGGACGAATCCCACCCGGTGGCGATTACTCGCCCACCCACTCCTTCACGAAGGTGTCCTTGGCCATCTCGGCGGCCTTCCTGTCCTTCTTAGTCTTACCGAAGGGGAAGAACTGAGTGCCCTTGTTCTGTCCGCAGTACCGCTTGGTCACGTAGTAGCCCTTGTCCATCTTCACAACATCCACAGTTTTCATAATGAGAAATCCTTTCTGGTTTAGGGTTTTCCTTCCCTTCATCTTACATATATAATTATAGTCAAAAACAAGTTGAAGTCAATACCAAAAATTTAGGTGTGAACACCTAAACAAATGGGCGGGACTAATTAGTCCCGGTGGTACAGATACCACCCGTCACCCACGGCTGCGCTGCGGGCGCACCACCGCGTGAGGGCGCGCTTTGCGCGTGCCTTGCGCCAGTGCCTGGGCGGCGCGCACAGTTCGCACACGCACCCGGCCCACGCATCGCACCCGTCCCACACGTGCCCACCACGGGCGAGAATCTGAGCGGCCTGACGATTGGTAACTTTAATATACATAGTGTAATCCTCCCACTATTTTTTCGTTCCCCTCAAGGAACGATTAGATTATACACCAAAACGGGAAAATATGCAACTTCTAAAATTTAGGTGTTTACACCTAAATTTGAGAATGAAATTTAGGTGCCGGCCTGGGGTGACCGGTGCCTGTGTTAGTCCTCATCAATCAGACCGAACTCTATCATGAAGGACAAGTCCGCATCGGATACGGGAGAAACCTCATCAATGATTTCGTCAAGGATTTCCCACTCTTCCGGATTCAAATCATGTTCCCTGTCAAACTTGTCAAACAGGGCAGCGGCAAGTTCATCGGATTCAATAGCGGCGGCATTCATAACGGCGAGTTCATGCATGGTCATAATGTTCAACCTCTTTTCTTTATTCTCCCCTTAAGGAGTGTCATAATTATCTCATAGATTTGGGAATCCGTCAATAGAAAAAGTTTAGGTGTGAACACCTAAATTTAGGAATGAAATACTCGCACCGGATTAGTGCGAGTATCGCAGAAAGGAAAAATATGAATTAGGAGTTTGTTAGTTTTAGGAGTTCTTCTTCACGGTTATTTATAAGCATTGCAATTTCATTTACTTTTGAAATTCCGTTATCTTGATTAGGATATTCAAAACTAACGGTTACATTATTCTGCATAGTTCCGGGACGAAAAGATACATGAACAATAGTATCTATTGCTTTAGTTTTGGGATGATGTATTGCTGTACTCTCAATACTTACAACCGCCTTTTCATCAAATGCTCTTCCTTCAAAAACTACCATGGATAAATCCTCCTTCGTTTCGGGACTCTTTCGTTCCCCTCTTTGATGATACAAGTATAACCGATTAAGAATGAAATTGCAAGCAAAAAATTTAGGTTATGAACACCTAAATTTTGGGAAAGGAAATGGCGGTTTACCGCCATCCCATTATCTGTAAAAACAGATTGATATTATCAGTATGTCCTTCATACATATAATCCATACATTCATCATCTTCTTCCTGTTCGTTTAACCGGAACATAAGAAGAGTAAGAATATCGCCCTGTTCTAACCTCTCCTCATTTAGGAATTCCCAGAGGTTGCCATTTTTGTCTTGACAGCTTACAATCCAAATTGATGTTTCCAGCTGGGTGGAGCTTGTGACTACAGCCAGCTTGCCGTAATAGTCTGCGCTGGTTACGGGAACGGCTTCAGCTTGTGCGGGAAGAGCGAAAGCGGTGGAAATAATAATCAAACTGGTGATGATAACGGCGATGATGCAAATCTTGGCTTCCTTCATGAGATTTCTCCTTCTGGTTTGGTGGGTTTTCCTTCCCTTATTACGATACCATTATAAGGGCAAGGCCCTATATTGTCAAGCGCCGTGTTTAGGTTATGAACACCTAAATTTTAAGAGGGCACTGTGTGCCCTCAGTATTTATAGCTGGGATAGTTGCGGCGCCAGCTCGCAGCTCGCTTCTCTGCCTGGTGCTCCTGGGCAGCTGCTATGCAGCTGACAACAGCTCCCAGCCCCAGGAGGATGGCACCCGCCCATACCCCCAGCAATGCCCCTGCGACCAGCCCACCGAACAGCAATCCGCCGATAATGCCCACCTTCATACCTACATACTCCTTTCAGATGATACCTATTATACACCCACCGCAAGGCGGCCGTCAAGCAAACGGTTTAGGTGTGAACACCTAAACATATATGCAGTTAGTTATGACTAACTCATGGGTACACCTAAACAAAAGCACAGAAAAAAAAGAACGGGCGCTTTCGCGCCCGTCCGGTCAATACTTGTAGTAAATGCACGGTCTGCCTTTGGTATCCTCAAAAGCATACCACTTAGCGCCATCCCGGGAAAAGCCCATGTTTTCCACGTCCACAAGGTCGTAGATGCTCGTATACTCGGCACCGCAATCCTCGCGCCATTCGGTCACGCTGTCATAGCCGTCTGCATGAGCAACCATGGTTTCAATCTGGACAAAGGTCATGTAAATGCGTTTCATTGTTTTCATCCTCCTTAAATTGTTTAGGTGTCGCTTGGGTGGTGAGGGCGATTACATCGCCCTCACGGTGTCGGTCATGATGGCCATGCCGATGAAGGCCAACTCACGCTCAGCCTTCTCGGCGTCCATCGCCTCGGTCAGCAGGACGTCTCCGATGGTTACATAGGCCATGCCGATGCCGGTAAACCGGATGTCATAGCCGAAAGACTGCGCATAATTCATGTAATTCTCCATGGTCATTGTTTTGTTCCTCCTCAATAAATTTAGGTGTCCCTTGCCCTCACGCTGTGAGGGCAAGGCGGTTCAGCCGGCGCCGGTCGCGCCGGTCAAGGCGCTTCCGGAGTTTCCGACAATTGGTGTGACGGGACAGGTCGGTGGGGTGGATGTAACTGGCGCTCTTCTTGTAGGTGCGGTTCATGTTTTCACCCTCCTCAATAAATTTAGGTGTCCGCCTTGCCACTCTCAGCCGTCAACGGACGTGGTTGCTAATCCCTGACCCGTGTACCCGGTTGCGCAACTGTCGCCGGGCGCTTTAGGCCTTCACTGTCCAATGGAATCATCTCCTTTGTGTTTAGGTGTCCCGGGTTGCCGTGGCTTAGTCAAGCCACGGCTTCCCGGTGAATGTGTAGTATCCGCAACCGGAACTCGCTGCCTGCCACTCGGCGAGGTCTTCGGCGGTCGGCTCCGGCTCGTTGTCGATCGGCAGGCACAGGATGCGGTTCCACCCGTCAGAGCAGGTGTACCGGAACAGGATATGCGTGGGGGTGTGGGTCGGATCGTCCGGGTCAAAGGCGTTGACGATGTGGGTCGCCTTGCTGAGGTCGACCTCGTCCTCGTCCGCCAAGCAGTACCAGTGACCTTCCGGCGACCGCAGGCTCCGCAGGTGAATGCGCTCGTTGAGCATCTCGATGGGCAGGTTCTTCATTGGATTGTCCTCCTTCATGTTTAGGTGTCGCTTGGTGTTTAGGTGTCCCTCCCCGGGTGGGGAGGTCCGGGGCTTCAGCCTCGGATGCTCTCCCGGAATTCCCTCAGGGTCGGCAGGTCTTCCTGCTCGATGAACTCGTAGAAGCGGTTCAGCCGGGCGTAGGCGTACCGGACTTTCCCGGACTTCTTGTCATTCACCTTGGTGACGTAGGGCTGGATTTTCATCAGCCCATGCTTGGCATCGTAGTTCAGCGAACTGGCGATGCCCTTCTTCCCGGTGTAGGTCAGCATGGCGATGTACTGCGCCCGGGTCGCCACCCAGAGCTGATCCATGAAGTTATCCTCTGTGAGGAACTCCGTTTCAGCTGCGATGACAAACAGGTCAATGCCGGGGAAGATGTCATCTTCCGTCCAGTCGGGCTTGTTGAACTTCCAAGAGCCTGCGCCCGTCTTGCTCTCGCCCTTGTGGACGCGCCCGTCATAGCGCAGGGTGAAGTCGGTCTTGTCAGCTGCCCGGCAACGGACGTCCGCCTCCTGCTCCACACCCTTCTTCATCAGATAGTTACGGGCGTAGAAGTCACACCACTTGCCCTTAGCGCCCGTGCTGCCCTTGCCCTGCTCCTCGCGGATACGGGCGTTGAACTCCTTGATAGCCTGAATCTTTTCAGCCTTCGTCATTGTTATCGTCTCCTTTCAAAATTCAGCTTGGTAACGGTATCTCACGATACCTGCTTCTGGCGCTCCAGAGGGTCATGGCGTTTTTCGACGTTCGCTCGCCTCCCGGCATTTGGAATGGTCATCAGCGCTTTCAGCTCTTCAATTGTCAAGGTTCGACCCGGTTCCCACCCGGCTTCAACTGGGGCGACTCTAACACGCCCGGCAACACCCTCCTTTCCCGGTTTGGAACCCTTCCCGGGCGGTTCCCGTTCCCCTTCCGGCAATAATAGAATAACATAGAAAACACCTAAAAACAATATGATTTTTGTTTTTTTATGTTTTTTTTGAAAAAACCTGCAACGCCTTATTTTTCAAGGGCTCCCGGGGCTACGATTCAGGTTCTGAGCGAAAACCGACAAATTATGGACCCCGGGTCTCTCCAATCTCCACCGCATTTTTTATTTTTGAACTTTTAAAAACCCAAATACTTGACAAACAAAAACCAAAAATGTTATAATGTAAATATGGAGGTGAGCGTATGAAAAAGAAATACTCTCTCGATTTTTCAATTGAACGTGATACTGACCGACTCCGCGCAGTTGAAACAATTTTGGATACCTTACCCACGGATCCAACTCCTACCGAACTAGAATAGATGGCCAACTATATTCTGTATGGTAAGGACGAAAACGGTCAGAATTCCATACAACGCAACGAAACTACAGACAAAGACACGAAAAGATATAAAAGTTATAGAACGAAAGATGATAAGGTATAGTCATTGGATGAGATTATGGAGGCCCCGGGTTTTGACGAACAATAGGTGCGCTCTGCCTATAAACGCGAATCTTACACAACCCCAAAACCCACAATCTCCCGCCCCAAATATGATAAAAAGACGGGCGAAATGATTGACCCCGGCGACTCCGATGTCCCTGGCATGGTGGAGCAATGGGAGATTATTGATAGGTGGCAACGTACCCTAGATATCGCACAAGGCAAAATCGTACCCACAGAAAACGACACTCTCATAACCGATTCCTATCGCATTTACCAACTAAAGCACAACCTAATTGACATTAGGAAACATCAATACTATTTAAAAGATTCATATAAACCCACAATTCACTTTTAGAACTTGGACCACCCAAAGCCGCAATTCTACGATTGGTCAGGCGACTCTTTCTACTGGATATCTGAAGAAGAATGGCACAAGCGCGTAGACCACTCCTACACAACTCGCATTTCCACCAACCTTGCAGACTATGAAACACGTGGGGAGGGGGATAATTTAGAGATAAAATGGATTGTGTGTGAGCACAACTTCGATTGGGAAAATTTCCGCCACGTTCGCGCGCTTCTCAACTATTATTGTACACTATATGAGGCCCTTTATGACAAATTAAATACATATGGCCGCACATTGTTATGGGACTTCGATAGATACGCGGAAATGTGTAATTTTAGTGAGTTGCGCCGATTCCTACTTGAGATGCGGAAAAAGGGCATACCCTACGAAGACATAATGAGTGAAATGCAAACCACCTTTGGTATTGAATACTCTCCAAACTATCTAGTCTCAATTATAAGTAATGAGATTCCAAAAAAGATTGCACAAACTGCGCGCATGTATCATTTAGAATAGGATACGCCAGATGAAGAACGTAAAACTTGTATACATTGCGGCCGCCGCTTACCAATTGACCCACTATTCTTTAGCCGCAACAACGCCCATAAAGATGGATTTTCAAATACGTGCAAAGAATGCGACCGCAAGCACCGCATAGAAAAAGGGGTGATTAGCAGTGGAGACCTTAGAAAAAAAGACCCGACGCTGCTCAAAATGCAAACGTGAGCAAGACATCCTCCAGTTTTAGAAGACTCCATCGAAGTATTTTCCTGGTGGACGTTGCTACATTTGTACTCCATGCCTTGAAGTTATAACGCCGCAAGACAATTTGGGTGAAGTTGACCGCCTAATGCGCTGGCTCGACCTTCCATTTGACCTCGACAAGTGGACATAGTTGTATAAGGTTCATAAAGATCATACACTTACAGCATACTTCAATCTCCTTTATGACGCCCACTATGAACCATTACAATGGGCAGATGAAAATGAGAGATGGCGGCAAGCTCGTGCCGAAGGAACCATCGACGATGAAATTAAAGAATTAAATGAGGCTAAACTAAAGAAGTTAAGAAAAACTTGGTCTGGTGCATATAAACAAGAATAGCTTCTTTGGTTAGATAATTTCTATAATCAAATTGTCGCTACTCAAAATGTATCGACACCTATTTTACAATAGGCTGCCCGCAATTTCTGTGAAGTTCAATTACATATTTAGTAGGGATTGCGCGAAGGCGTTGATGTTTCCAAGCTAATGAAACAAGCTGATGATATGATAAAAACATATGGATTTACAGCATCAAATGCGAAATCTGCGGCCGACTTTGAATCCGTTGGAGAACTAATGGTTTATTATGGAAAGAAAGGATGGCATCCAAATTGGCATACCGAACCGCAAGACTCCATTGACTTTATGATGGAAAATATTCAAAATTACTTAAAACGTTTAGTTATTAATGAGGGTAATTTTGCTGAATAGGTTGAAGATAAGCGCGAACGTTATAATATGACAGAACGCCTCGAAGCAGTTGAAAATGAAAAAGTAGATTTCGATGAAACTGCTGATATTGAGTATGAAGGTGATAGTGATCTTGCCGCTGAACTTGGAGAGGGAGGGGGTATAGATGAATGATTTACAAGAAGTTGTATGCCGAGATGGTATACCAATAGAAAAAGGAATAGTTCTTACAAAATCGTATTTGGATGATAATGAGGAATTATTTACAAAGTATTTAAACTTTTGGATACTGTATCCTGATGCATTTTTAGATGCCATACAAGATTCTACGGATGCAATAAACTGGCATTTAAAGCCCTTCCAACGTATTGCTTTGCGCGCGAGTATGCGCTATAGATATCATTTTTGGACAGCAACGCGTGCTACTTCAAAATCATTTACAGCATATCTTAGTGCGCTTGTGCGCGCGGTCCTATTACCAAATTCTACCCTAATGATTGTTTCTGATACGAAAGGTACGGTTATTAAGATTGCTGAGGCTAAATTTGAGGAAATATTTAGACATTGGCCATTGCTTCGTAATGAGTTAAAGACAAGAGCAGATGATG
>Ga0310690_10003192_pt1 | contig 25051 bp, 20 predicted proteins | sample AusTroGonzalo_MG_2_FD_207661 | JGI IMG/M metagenome (GOLD analysis project Ga0310690, IMG submission 207661) | Bovine rumen microbial communities from tropical cattle in Woodstock, Queensland, Australia - Gonzalo_04 (v2) (version 2) | ecosystem: Host-associated > Mammals > Digestive system >... | reverse complement strand
ACTTGGCCTCCATTATGTGTTTGATACCCCGAAAGACCGTCTTGTTTTTGATACAGGACATCAGACTTATGCCCACAAGATACTTACTGGCAGGGCGGAACAGTTTAAGAAGATACGTACCAAAGGCGGAATATCGGGTTTCCTGAAGCGCTATGAATCAGAATATGATTCCTTTGGCGCAGGTCATGCATCTACCGCTCTTTCAGCGGCTGCCGGAATGGCAGCCGCCAGGGACAGACAGAAATCAGACAGGCGTATTGTAGCTGTTGTTGCAGACGGAGCGCTTACCGGTGGAATGTCCTGGGAGGCTCTGCAGAATATAGGCCAGATGCGCACCAATATGCTGGTTATACTTAATGATAACCAGATGTTCATTTCCAAGCGCGTAGGCAGACTTGGCAATCTTCTTACGAAAGCCATGACACTTGGCCGTGTTCAGGACGCAGGCCGTAAGGTGGAACTTTTCCTCAACCGTTTTCAGTACTGGGGCAAGAACGCGCTAAAGGTAGCGAAGCGGGCGCGCGCACTTTTCTTCCCCGGAATGATTTTCGAGGAAATGGGTTTTACATATTATGGCCCGGTGAACGGAAATAATATAACGGAACTGGTTGAAAACCTTAATTATGTTAAGGATCTTAAAGGCCCGGTGCTGCTTCACGTTGTTACAAAGAAGGGCTATGGCTATGACCCGGCAGAGGACAAACCCACGGCCTTTCATGGCGCTGGCAAATTCGATGTTTACACCGGGGAATTTATAAAACCAGGAACCCCGCAGCCGCCTTCATTTACATCTGTTTTCGGAAAAACTCTTGTCAAGCTTGCTGAAAAGGATCCGCGTATATGCGCAATAACCGCCGCTATGCCGGAGGGCACAGGAACGGATAAATTCCGTGATACATTCCCTGAACGTTACTATGATGTGGGCATAGCTGAGGAACATGCCGTCACTTTCGCTGCTGGTCTCGCAGCTGACGGGGAGAAGCCTGTATGCGCTATTTACTCATCTTTCATGCAGCGTTCTTTTGACCAGATGATGCATGATATAGCACTGCAGAAACTGCCAGTGGTGATAGCCCTGGACCGTGCCGGAATTGTCGGCGAGGACGGGCCAACGCATCACGGTGTTTTTGATATGTCTCTTTTCCGTATGCTGCCAGATGTTGTCTGTATGGCTCCTGCTGACGAAAATGAACTGCAGCATATGCTGGCTACAGCACTTGCGCTTGAAAAGCCTGTAGTGCTGCGCTATCCGCGTGGTAAAGGCTTTGGTGTTAAACTTGATCCTGAACCGGAGATTCTTCCATTTGGCAGGGGCAGACTTCTTTCAAAAGGAAAGGATTTCAATTTTGCCGCAATAGGCAATCGTGTTCACCCGGCTGAAAAGGCCTGCGAAATACTGAAGGCCCGCGGCATAGATGCAGGTGTGGCCGATATGCGTTTTATTAAACCTCTTGACATGGAACTGCTCAGGGATATTGCCTCTGGTCCTGTTGTTACTGTCGAGGATAATGCGCTTGCAGGTGGTTTCGGCTCTGCTGTTCTTGAAGCGTTTAATGACAGTGGAATAAAAACAGATATTCTGCGCCTTGGCATTCCTGATATGTGGGTAGAGCATGGAAAAGCCGATGAGCTTTATGCCGATCTGGCCCTGACTCCTGAAACCATGGCTGACCGCTGCGAAACCTGGCTTAAAACCTTGAAGAAGAACTGATATATTAAGGGTAATATTTATGAGTGAAGAATCCGCAGGAAAACAGAATAGATTGAAAACTTCTGATTCTGTGGGTGCCGGTGTGAAATTTCCTGCCGGCAGCAGCGGTCTGTGTCAGGCAGGACTTCAGCTTGAGTCTCTTAACCCCGATCTTGTTCTCAGTGAGGCAGGTGTTGAATCTGCAGTTGTTGTATTCGGCAGTGCACGTATTATGGATTCGGAGCAGCTTAAAACCCATATTGCAGAGCTTGAGGCTGAACTGAAAAAAAATCCTGCTGATGGAAAAATAAAAGAGAAACTCAGAACTGCGGAAAAGATGAAGAATTCCGTAAGGTTCTATGATATTGCCCGTGAATTTGCGGAAATAGCAGCTTCCGAAGAAATATGCCCCGGAAAAAAACTCATTGTTGTTACTGGTGGCGGGCCGGGAATAATGGAGGCTGCGAACCGTGGCGCCTGTGAGGCAGGTGCCAGAAATGCCGGTCTTACCATAGCTATTACCCATGAACAGAAGCCGAATCCTTATATAACACCGGAGTTATGTTTCCGGTTTAAGTATTTCGCCACGCGTAAGATGGTTTTTGTTTCAAATGCGCGCGCATTCGTTGTTTTCCCCGGTGGTTTTGGTACAATGGATGAACTGTTCGAGGTACTTGCTCTCGTGCAGACTGCCCAAAAGAAGCGTATACCGTTAATTCTTGCCTGCAGCCGGTTCTGGCATGATGTTATTAATTTCCAGGCTTTCGCTAAATGGGGCTATATAGCAGAGGAAGATCTGAATCTTTTCAGATTTGCCGATACAGCGCGTGAAATCTGGGATTATATAAAGGATTTCTACAAGGATAAGGATATTCCGGCAAATGCGGTGCAGTGATTTAAATCCCCGCTCCGTTTTCTGCGTTGCGGAGGGCCTGTGAGAAAAGCGGCGGCAGCTGTTTTAACGGTTGCGGCCGCTTTCGTTCTTTTTATCTGTTTTTTTATTTCTGTAAGGGGAGGGAAAACTGTTATGGCTGCTGACGGAAATCCATTTGTCAGGGAAGCTGCGTTCTATGAAAAAAAATGTGGTGGTGTTATATGCCGTCTGTGCCCGCATAACTGTTTTCTGCCGGAGGGGGCGAGGGGAAAATGCCGTGTGCGCATGAATTCCGGAGGAAAACTTAAAACCCTGGTATACGGAAAACCGGCAGCGGTACACATAGACCCCATAGAGAAAAAACCGGTCTTTCATCTTTATCCCGGCAGTCTTGTATATTCTGTTTCCACACCAGGCTGCAATCTTTCCTGCAAATGGTGCCAGAACTGGGAAATATCGCAGATTTACCCGGAGGAGGCGCCTGAAAAAGTGTCTGTTCCGGTGGGGCTTGAGATAATAAAGGAAAATGGGCAGACATACGCGCGCGTAAAAACAGAGGCTGTTTCATATCTTTCACCGGAACAGATTGTGCGCTATGCCCTTGCCACACATTCCTCTTCCGTGGCATTTACATATTCTGAGCCTGTTGTTTTTTACGAGTATATGTATGATACTGCCCGTCTTGCGAAAAAAGCCGGGTTAAAAACAGTTATGGTCAGTTCCGGCTTTATAAACAGGGAGCCGCTTGAAAGACTTCTTCCTTATCTTGACGTGGTAAAGATAGATCTTAAAGGTTTCAGCCGGGCTTTTTATAGAAATTTTGCTGGTGCGGATCTTGAACCGGTAAAAAATACGCTGAAGCTGCTTAAGGAAAAAGGCGTATTGTATGAAATAGTAAACCTTGTTGTTCCCGGTCTTAATGATTCACGGGAAGATATAGATAATCTTGTCTCATGGGTACGTAATGAACTGGGAGAGAATTCAATTTTGTTTTTTACCCGTTTTGTGCCAAATTACCAGATGTCTGATATTCCGCCTTCACCTGTAAGCAGTATAACTGAGGCTCGTGCACTTGCAATGAAAAAAGGCCTGCATTATGTTTATACAGGAAATATTCCCGGGCATGAGGGTGAAAGTACATACTGCCCTGTATGTGGCAGGGTTCTGGTGGAGAGGCGTGGATATTCCATTGTGAAAAATCTTCTTGCCGATACCGGTGGAAAATGTCCTTATGACGGAACATCTGTACCCGGCTGGTGGGGCGAAGGTAAAAAGGGGAACGGCAGATGAACAGGGTGCTTAGGATTGTGTCAGGAATTATTATTGCGGGGTGTTTTATGACTGAAAATATTCATGCACGGCAGATGTATGCGGCGGGAAAGTTTTATCCCGGTGACAGAAATGAACTTGCTGTTTATGTCGATGACGCTTTGAAAAAAAACAATGTAAGGAATCTTTCCGGAATTGTAGCTGTTGTTGCTCCTCATGCCGGATATGTTTTTTCAGGCAGGCTGGCAGCGCAGGCAATATCACCTGTAAACCAGAGCTATGATCTCGTTGTAATAATGAGCACCGGACATACACATGCTGTGAAAGGAGCAGCACTGCTTGTAAATGATGATTATGAAACTCCGTTAGGCGTTGTACCAACAGACAGGGAACTCGCTACAAGACTTATGATAAGAGAACCTCTATTCGAGGATTATCCTGAGGCACACACACAGGAACATGGTATAGAGGTTGAATTGCCTTTTCTTCAGCGCAGACTGAAAAAGCCTTTTAAACTTCTGGCAATGACTCTTAATTATGCCGGTCCTGCGGCAGTAAAGCGGATGGCTGAAGCTCTTGCAACGGAGATAAAAGACAGAAAAGTCCTTCTGATTATCTCTACCGACCTTTCACACTATACCGATGCTGAAAATGCTGAATATTCAGACAGGGCCTTTGCAGAATCCATTAAAAGTATGGATTCTGAATTCATACAGGAGACGTCCCGTCTGATTATGGCTAAGAAAATACGCGGGCTTCAGACTGTGGCCTGCGGTGAAACAGCTCTCATGCTGGGGCTTGAAACAGCAAAATTGCTGGGTGCGCATAGTTTCCGTCTGGGTGAGGTAACAAACTCCTATAAGGAATACCCTTCCGCAGGTGCCCGGGAACGTGTGGTTGGATATATGAATGGCTGGTTTATAAAATCCGGTGAGCCGCCACAGATAAGGATTCAGAAGAAGGACAGGGAATTTCTTTTAAAAGAGGCCAGAAAGGCAATAAGGGATGTTTTTGACAAAAAGGATACTGCTACGGTTGTTAAAAATCCCGTGCTTAATCTGCCAGGTGCCGTATTTGTTACACTTACCATAGATGGCAATCTGCGTGGCTGCATAGGCACACTTCAGCCACAGATGCCTCTTTCTGACGCTGTACGCTACGGTGCTGTTTCCGCGGCGTTCCGCGATCACCGCTTTGCGCCCTTGCAGGCCAGTGAACTGGACAGGGTTAAAATAGAGATTTCTGTTCTTTCAAGAATGAAAAAAACTGATGAAAAAGACATTCAGCCTGGCAGGCACGGCGTAGTTGTCATGCGCGAAGGCCGCAGCGGTGTTTTTCTTCCGCAGGTATGGAAGCAGATTCCGGACAAGGATTCATTCATGGGCGAAGTATGTCAGCAGAAAGCCGGCCTTCCGCGCGACTGCTGGAAAACACCCGGGACGGATATTTATACTTTTACTGTTGATTCATTCGAGGAAACAGAACGCGGAATTAAAAATACATCCGTGAAGGGAGAAAAAAAGGAAAAGCCTGGTGCTGCAGATAATTCCGTAGGTGGGAACAGTAATTCTGGCAGAAAAAGCTCTGACAGTATAAAAAATGCCGGTGTATCACAGCATAAAAAGGAAAAAACAGCTGAAATTCCCAGACTGAAGCCGCAGAAAGGGCATCCTTGGGATTCCCTTGAGAAAGACAGAAAGAAAAAAGAAAAATAGGCTGTGGACTTGTCTGAAAATAAATTTTTAACCACGTGATTCTTTTATTATTCCGCTGATGGCAGGAAATGCGGAAGCAAGTGCAGCAGCCGCCATAAGCAGTGTGCCATTCATTCCTGCATACGGGAATGCCGCTACAGCGGTAATGAATCCGCCGGCAGCTGAACCAAGAAGCTCCGCGGAGTAAAGACCAGGACCGTAATCCGTTTTTTGCGATATTCCACGGAACAGCAGACCGCAGGAAATGCCGGCAGCAGATAGCGAAAACCATATCAGGCCGGCTGAAATACCCCCACGGAGTGATGCGTAAAGACATAATGCTGTTACTGCAGCGCCTGTTATTATTCCCGTTTTAATGCAGTTCCCCGCTCCATTTATCCCTTTTGTAAATGAAATATTGATAAGGGAACCGGCAGCGCAGCCAGCCATAAATACGGCAAAAAGCGCACCAAGAAAAGGGGAAAGTTCTCCGGTAAGCGTCTGATAGCGGAATATAAGTGCTGTTTCAAGCGAAAGTGACCAGGCTCCTGACAGAAATATTACAGTGTTAATTTTTGACGGTGTTTTCATTTTTCTTTTGAAAAAGAATAATAAAATCACAACTGAAATGACTAATGTAATAACAGCGGCCCGTTCCGCTTTTCCGTCGCCTGCACTGTCAAGCCATGAAAGGGCACCGGAAAGATAAGCCTCCGGCATATCATCTGAATTAACCCTGCTTTTCTGTTTTAAGGCTGTCTTTACTGTTTTCTCTGCCCATTCCATGCGGTAACTGTCCGCAAGAACAGGAATATTTTCCGGTATTACATATCTGTTTTCAATTTTTCTTTCCCTGTATCTGTTTATAAGTGCGGAAGCAGAAAAATCAGGCTTTCCGCCTTCAGCTCCGGAAAGAATTATAATAAAATCTCTTCCGGCGGGAAAAACAGATATGACGGGAAAAACTGCTGAGGCCGCTTTCACAACAGAACTGATTGTATTAAGACGGTGCCGCTGTACCGTATTATAGCCGGCCGGGAGACTGAATATAATATGTCCGCCAGGGCGGAGCAGGTTCAGGTACAGCGTGAATGCCTCCTGTGTATAATATCTGTTCAGTGCGGCGTTCGAAGGTGGTGGGAAAGCCATGAAAATAATATCGGCCCTTGTATTCCCGTCTGTTCCATTTTCAGCCGCCTCCGTGGCAAGCGAACGCAGATCCGTGCCCGTGATTTTTATCCCGGTCATGCTGCTGTTTCCCGTTCTTTCAAGCAGTATTCCGCTTTGTTTCATGTCAGGGTCTGCTATTAGAAGTTCACCTTTGGTGCCGGGAAAATGTTTTGTTATCTCTCCGGCAAGCCCGTAAATGCCGGCGCCTGCGGCAATGATTTTCATAGGTGCGTGCAGGGAAAGAAGAGGAATATGAACAGACTCCTCACGGTTTTCAGGCGCTTCCGGGGAATAAATCAGACTGCCATCCGAATAAATACTGCCGTCCGCAGTGAACGCCAGTCTTGCCGCTCTGGTATCAATTACATTCTGTGGCCGTGGGGCGGGGGGGACAAGACGGAAAAAACGGTGGCAGTATGAAATTAAAAGTACCGCAGTTAACAGGAATATGGCTGTAGAACGTAAATAAACCGGGCCGTGTTCAGTACAGCATAGCGGCAGGAACAGCGGGGCTGCCGCAAGTGCAGCGATAATCATTCCGCCTGTTTCCGGATAATAATAGAATGCCAGTGTACAGAATAATCCTGCAGTAGCAGAACCGGCAGCCTCTGCTCCATAAAATCTGGCCGGGACACGGCATAAAGCGGCACCTGCGGCCATTCCGTTCAGTAGTCCGGGAATGGCGCAGAAGACAAGTGGAAATACTACTGCCGCCACTATTCCAGGCCTGAATCCTGCCGTCATAAAAGCCGGTGTAAGGCGCAGAACTGCTATTACCGGCAGTAAAACAGCAGCTGCAGTTCTGGCGTAAAAAAGAAAATCCTCCGGCACTTCCCCGGATTCTTTTCCACAGTTCCGGTTGTTTATTTCCTCTCCAGTCTTCTGGTCTTTACCGTTTTTGAGTTTTCTGTAAAATATAACACCTGTGGCGGTCCACAGTATCCATGCCGCAAGAGCGGTTCCCAAAGCTATTTCGTTTGCCCCGGCAATCTGCGCTGTTTCTTTCAGCAGTATTGTCTGGGCGGCAAGCATGAAAAAACCTGAAAACGCAAAGAAAAGCATAATTTGATATTATGATAATAAAAACAGACGGTCAATTAAATGAAAATCAGCAGATCTGCGGATAGTAAAAAAACAGGGATTCACACATGGCTTATGGCAGGAAATGACAATATTCTGTCGTCTGTTGTTTTTGCCGCTGCTGTTTTTATTCCTGCGCTTTTGTTTTCCATGAAAAGCAATTCCGGCACTGTCCCTGCTGCATATACGGTTTTATGGTGCCTTTTTGCCGGGATACTGTCTTTTTTTATGGCCCTGCGTGACAGGGTTTCCAAGTTCCGGCTTGTTTTTTTTGCAGTATCGGCAGCAGCGTTTCTGCTGCATTTTAAATTCTATGCCGCACATACTTTCCCCGGCCCTGACACACCTCCGTGCCATATTGCCATGTCAGGATCATTCCTGAACTATATTTATCAGCTTTATCTGTCTTTTAAAAGTCCGATACCGTCAGTGTGGGGAAAACTTTCGATGGGTTTCCTGTGGCTTTTCTGCACACTTGCGGCTGGCAGGGCCTGGTGCTCATGGATATGTTTTTACGGTGGCATAGACGATTTTTTCAGTTCAGCAGTTCCACGCAGAATACTGAATATTGATCGTTTTGTCACTAAGTTCCGCCCTCTTTCAGTAGCCCTGCTCTTTGGCATAATGCTTTTCTCATTTGCATATATGCTGCCACAGTACTGTATATGGATATGTCCGTTTAAGGCCGGAGAGAGCTTTTACAGCGCTGTAGGACTGGAAAAAATATTACAGTATGCAATAGCCGCAGTGGCGCTGGTCTGTGCCACAATTCTGCCACTGCTTACAAAAAAAAGAATTTTCTGTTCATTTTTATGTCCATTTGGTGCATGGCAGGCTTTCTGGGGCCATATTAATCCTTTCCGTCTTTCTGTGGACCGTGGCAGATGTGTGTCATGCGGAAAATGTCTGTCTGTATGTCCTTCCGGCGCAGCCTGTCTGAAGAACGGCAGGGCTCATATTTCCGCGTGGTGCGTTATGTGTGGCAGATGCGCGGAGGCGTGCCCTGCAGGTGCTATATCATATACGGTTTTTGGTATGACTGTCAGGGAAAATATTACGGCTTTTGCCAGACTTGTTTCTGTAAAATATGTTTTTATATTCTGCTCCATGCTGCTGGGTACTGTGTTTTCTTCGCTGTGGGGACCGGCTGCCATATATGAACTTTTCTCAGCAGTATTCTGATTCAGGGACTAAAGTCCCTGTTATGGAATAGGACCTGTCTCCTTGCTTTATAATAAAAACAAATATAAAATAACTATAAGCGGCAATCCGCAGGAGGAAACATTAATGAAATTTCTTTCTCTGTTATTCTCTGTTGCAGTACTTTTTCCTTTAAGCGCTAATGCGCTTGAAACATCTTATGAAGCACTTTTAAGGCAGATAACACCTGAGCAGAAGGAAGCGGTGGCAGCGTTGCCTGCGCCGGCGAAAGCCGTGGCTGTACTTCCTGAACTGAAAACTCTTGATGCTTCTGCACGCTACTGGGTTACAGTCAGGGCATCTGACAGCCGTAGCCGCACAGCGCTTCTTGAGGATGGCCTTGATATAATTGATATAGGCAAGGATACGGTTTCCGGTTTCGCTGTATCGGATACTGTGAAAGCATTGTCAGAAAAAGGCCTGGTACTTTCATTCCGCGGAATAGATGAGGCGGAAGGCCGTGATTTTCCCGCATCAGACGCAGCATATCATAATTATGCCGAAACTACAGCAGTTCTCAAGGAACTTGCTGCACAGAATTCCGATATCGCTTCTGTTTTCTCCATAGGAAAAACCGTGGAGGGGCGCGACATCTGGTGTCTGCGCATTAACTCTACTGCAAAAGGAACCGCAAAAAGCAGCAAACCCGGCGCTTTCTATCTTGGCAATCATCATGCCCGCGAACATCTTTCCAATGAAGTTCCGCTGTTTTTCGCGGCCTGGCTTATGGAAAACCGCAATAAGCCGGAAGTAAAAAAATATATAGATACTCTTGATATTTATATCCTGCCCATGCTCAATCCTGATGGTGTGGAATATGATATAGCCGGTGGCCGTTATCATATGTACCGCAAGAATATGAGTAAAAATAGCGATGGTTCCTTTGGTACGGATCTTAACCGCAATTATGACTTCCTCTGGTGTAAATATGGTTCTTCACATACGCCACGCTATGATACATTCTGCGGAAAATCAGCTTTCTCCGAGCCGGAATCACAGGCAATACGTAAATTCTTCGCAGACCGCCCAAATATAAAAACACATATCAGTTATCATACCTACGGAAAGCTTATACTTTATCCATACGGTGGAACTTATGATGAGGTTCCGAGTGAGAAAGACCGCAAGGCTTTTGCAAAAATGGGAGATGACATGGCCCGCATGACAGGATACACCAGTGAGAAATCCAGTGATCTTTATGTGGCCAGTGGCGACAGCTGCGACTGGGCTTACAAGGAACACGGCGTTCTTGCTTTTACATTCGAGCTTGACGGACATAATTTCTATCCTTCAGCAGGAGAGATAGATGCCGTGGTAAGCAAAAACATAAAAGCTGCCATGTATCTGTTGGGCAAAACAGCCAACCCTTATAATTAAATAGAAGGCAAGCGTGTTTTAATGCCGCCCCTGCCGGTAAAGCAAGGGCGGTTTTATTTTAATACAGCATAAATTATGAAAAACAACATGAATTACGGTACATTCCTTGCCGGTTTTTCCGTGACGGTAGCGTTTTTATTCATGTCTGTATGCCTTTGTGCGGTATGTCATGCCGAAGAGGAACTGCCATCGGTTTCGGAAACCTTAATCCGTACCGGGCAGTATCATGAAAATTCCGATGAACCAGATACAGAACACGCTGCGGAAGAAAACAATACCGTGTCCGGGAATACAGATATCAGTTTTCAATCCGTAAATGAGTTTCTTTTAAGGCAGCAGCAGGAACAGCTTATAAAAACGAGGGAGCAGGAACAGAAAAAGCAGGAAAGAAAGGAAAGACTGCAAAGAAAAAAGGAGGAAAGAAGAAAAGCGCGGGAAATACAGGCTGCTGAAATGAATGCGTCTGGAAAATCCGTTAAGGAGGAAGACAAAAGCAGTCATACTGGCCTTGCCGGCAATGTAATGGAACTTGTTATAACGCCTGATGATTTTTATGCCGGTACTTATACAGGAAAAGAGTACATAGGAAAATATTTCATTTTTGATTTGGAACCTGGTGCAGTCAGTGAGCTTCTGCCAGGCATTATGAATATAACGGAAAAAATTCTTACAGGAAAATCTATAGGAAAATCCGGTGCAGGGATAAATGGGAATAAGATATGTTCAGTGTGTACTCAGCACAGAGATGGCTGGAACAATCAGGCCCATACGGGATTTATTGACTGGAAAATTGTATTAATGCGCTTAAAACCTGGCTGTTCTCTTCCTTCTCCTGAGCAGGGGCTTCTTGCGGTATGGATAGCACCGCCGGATCTTCCTTTTGTCCATATTGAGGAATATGACTGTAATAAAAAGGTACCTGTATCTGAGAATATGTGTACTGGCTGGATTCAGTATTATATATGCGATTAACCATTTTTACCAAAATATTCCTGCAGTCCATAACCTTTGTGTTCCTTTTATGCGCATGCGGAGGCGGTTCTGACAGAAGTTCGGATTCCGGCGTTGAAAAAGCGGAAATACCACAGATAGAATCTTCTGTAGCGCCATCCGGAATACAGGAAGAACAGGAAGAAAATGAAACGGCCAGCGCAGCTGATGAAGAAAATATGTCCGGGGGAACGGAAGACTGGGCAGAGGCTGAGGTTGTTGTTGCTGGTGAATCTTCTGAAGAAGATGAAAATGTTCCCGCTGAATATGCTCTTGCCACAGAAAATAAATCAGATGATAATGCTGCTGTGGATTTTCAGTCGGTAAATGAGATGCTTGTCAGACAGAAGCAGCAGGAACTTAGGCAGGAGCAGAAAGAGAAAGAAAAGAAAAACAGCACGGATAAACAGAATAACGTTGCAGGTGTGTTAAAAGACGGTAACTGCTGTAAAGGTTCTTCCGGAAAAAAATACGACGAAAAATACAAGCCAAAGCTGACCCATATAGGACTGTCATATCTGTTTTCATCATCCGGTATGCCTTCCGTTTTCAAAAGTCAGTCCGGCGGCAAATATTTCAGGTTTGATCTTCAGCCTGAACTGGCAAGACAGAAAAAACTGGGGACTATAAACATAAAGGCGTTTGCCGAAAGCAAAAAGAGGCGTGGAAAAATAGAACAGGAACCCCATAAAAAACTTCAGCCACGTCATTTGAAAGATCTGAAAATTGAAAATAAAATTGAGAATCTTTACAAGGGGGCCACTGAAAACACTCTCTGCACAGTATGCCTGCAGAGCAGGGAGGCCCAGGGCAGGGGACATACCGGTTTTTATGAACAGAAAATAGTATTGATGCATTTGAAGCCTGGCTGTCCCATGCCGTCTCCGGAAGAAGGGCTTCTGGGTGTATGGGAGGGAGATGTAGATCCTTCCTTTAGCCATGTTGAGGAGTATGACTGCACGAAAAAAGTCCCGGTGCCGGAAGATATGTGTACCGGCTGGATAGTGCGGTATGTATGCAGATAAATATAATAAAAAGTAGTACAATATCAGAAATACCAGATTTTTTCTTATATAATTTCAGAGAGGTGCGTAATGTACAAGATTGTAAACAAAAAAAGCCTTAATCCAACAGTTACACTGATGGATATAGAGGCTCCTTTCGTGGCCGCCAAGGCAGAGCCGGGCCAGTTTATTATACTGCGCGTTGACGCAGACGGCGAACGTATTCCGCTTACCATTGCCGGGTACGACAGGGAAAAAGGCACAGTAAGAATAATATTTCAGATTGTAGGCGCTACAACGGCTAAACTTAATCACAAGGAAGCCGGGGACAGCATTCAGGATTTCGCCGGTCCTCTTGGAGTACCAACACACCTTGACGGTCTTAAGAAAGTGTGTGTGGTCGGTGGCGGTGTAGGCTGCGCCATAGCCCTTCCGATAGCGCAGAAACTGCATGAACTCGGCTGTGAGGTAACTTCAGTAATCGGCTTCCGCTCAAAGGATCTTCTCATTCTTGAGGATGAGTTCAAAGCCTGTTCTAAAACCCTTCATGTTATGACCGATGACGGCTCTTATGGCCGGCACGGGAATGTATGCGTACCGCTCAATGATGCTTTTGCCGCCGGGGAAAAATTTGACGAGGTAATAGCTATCGGCCCCCTTATAATGATGAAATTCGTAGTGGCGGCGGTAAAGCCTACTGGCATTCCCTGCACCGTTTCCATGAACCCCATTATGATAGACGGAACCGGAATGTGCGGCGGATGCCGTCTCACCCTTAACAGTGACGGTAAAAAGGTTACTAAGTTCGCCTGTGTGGACGGTCCAGATTTCAACGGTTATGAAGTTGATTTCGACGAGACTATGAGCCGCGGATCTATGTACCGTGACTTCGAGAAACACGCATATGAAGAGACCTGTAATCTCTTCAGGAAATGAGGTAATAAGATATGGCTAAATTAAATATGAATCCTAAAAAGAACCCTATGCCTTCACAGGACCCGAAGGTAAGGGCGCACAATTTCAGCGAAGTTGCTACAGGTTATTCTCAGGAAACAGCGATGGACGAGGCCCTGCGCTGCCTTAACTGCAAGGCCATGCCGTGTTCCACTGGCTGCCCTGTGGGAATACATATCCCTGAATTTATTGCAAAAATAAAAGAAGGCGATTTTGAAGGTGCCTATCAGATAATAAGCAGAACATCATCCCTGCCTGCAGTGTGCGGACGTGTTTGTCCGCAGGAGACTCAGTGCGAAAGCAAATGTGTACGCGGAATAAAAGGCGAGCCTGTGGGAATAGGCCGTCTGGAACGCTTTGTCGCGGACTGGCATAATGCCAACTGCAAGGATAAACCGGCTGTTCCTCCGTCCAACGGGCATAAGGTGGCAATAGTAGGTTCCGGCCCTTCAGGTCTTACCTGTGCCGGCGATCTTGCCCGCAAAGGTTATAAGGTAACTGTTTTCGAAGCCCTGCATACAGCGGGCGGTGTTCTTGTTTACGGTATTCCGGAATTCCGTCTGCCCAAGGCCATAGTTCAGAAGGAAGTGGACAATCTCAAGGCCCTTGGCGTTGACATGGAAACGAATATAATAATCGGAAAGACTCTTACCATAGACGAGCTTTTTGAAAAAGGATATGAGGCCGTGTTTGTGGGAAGCGGCGCCGGTCTGCCTAATTTCATGAATATTCCCGGAGAATCACTTAAAGGTGTTTATTCCGCGAATGAGTTCCTTACCCGTTCCAATCTGATGAAGGCATATAAAGACAATCCGGTAACACCTATAATGAAAGGCGGTAAGGTTGCCGTTGTAGGCGGAGGAAATGTGGCCATGGATGCTGCAAGAACGGCACTGCGCCTTGGTGCGGAGCATGTTTACATTGTATACCGCCGCAGCATGGAAGAACTTCCGGCGCGCCGCGAGGAAGTGGAACATGCCATGGAAGAGGGCGTGGATTTCCGGCTGCTCAACAACCCTGTTGAGATTTACGGCTATAATAATCCGGAAGACAGGCGCGATCCGAAGAACGGCTTTGTTACCGGCATGAAATGCATAAAGATGGAACTTGGCGCGCCAGATGAAAAAGGCCGCCGCCGCCCTGTTCCTGTGCCCGGCAGTGAATTTGACCTTGAGGTTAACACTGTCATAATAGCCATAGGTACTTCGCCGAATCCGCTGATAAAGTCTACCACAAAAGGCCTTGAAGTGAATAAACGTGGCGGAATTATAGTGGAGGAAGGTACTGGAAAAACCTCCAGGGAAGGCGTGTATGCCGGCGGAGACGCTGTCACAGGCGCTGCTACAGTGATTTCGGCTATGGGCGCCGGAAAAACAGCCGCAAAGGCCATAGACGAATACCTTAGTGGAAAATAAACATAAAACAGATACTGTTTTATCTTAAACCACTATGTAAAAAAGAGCCTGCCTTAAAAAGCAGGCTCTTTTTCTGCTCAAGAAAAATTCCTTTTCTATTGAAACCAGAAAGATGGTCTGTTATCCTAATAATTAGGATATTGTGGCTTCATTATGTTGTTTTATATGATTGAGGCGCAATCAGGAGTGTTTTTTTATGAAATTTATATTATTTATTCTCCCGCTATTAATGTGTGTCATGCCTGGTATTCTATGCGCACAGCCATATAACCCGCAATATAAGGCTCAGCTGGATAAGCAGAAAATTATTAATAGCAACTTTGATGCAAAGACAATATCACAGAATGCAGTGAAAAACCAGAATATGGCAAGTCAGGTGCAGATACACCTTGTATCTGTCAAATCTGTTGCTGATAAAATAGGAAGCAATGATATAACAAATCTTTCTGTTGCTATAAAACATGCACAGCTTCATCTTGATGTACTTGCCGGAAAGGTTTTTGGTGAGAGCCAGGCAAAGGCTGTGACAATGCTTGGAATGCTCGGCTCCGGTGATTCCGCGCTGGTAGGCAACCAGAACTATATTCCTGGTATTTTCTCCACTCTTATCAATACATATACAAAAGGAAAAACACAGCAGACATATATATCTTCTCCTGGAACACAAACCCCTCAGGTGAAGGAGTCGCCGTTTCAGGTAAAACGGCAGTCCCTAATCTCAATTGCCCTTATAGCCAATGCCAACTATTCAATGCCGCTTCAATATAGTGCCGGAACAATAGGCGGATATGCATTGTCTTTCCTTTACAATATAGTTGTAAATGAAAAAGAAAAATATAGTCTTAGACGCGAAGCAGTTATAGCTCTTGCAGCTATAAGACAGCCTTCAGCTGTTGATAAAATAAGCCGCTGCATTACTTTTATAAACAAAAATCACATTGGAATGGATGATGATTCTTTTTTGTTTGACAGGGATGGTAAACTGTATGATTCTGTGGAACAGTCTGAAGATGAGGATGAGGCTTTGCTTACGGCTCTTATGATTGCCCTGGACGCACAGATGGATGGTCCGGGAAAAGACGACGCTCTTGGAAAACTTAAATGGTATGCCGGGCTTGGTTCGTCACAGCTGAACTATATTAATTATTCCGCATTTAAGTTACATACTGACTATTCTGACAAAGGCGGTAATACAACAACATATCTGGCTGCACTTTATCTGCTTTCCGAAAGAGGACTTGTTCCTTCCCTTATAAAACAGGATCCGGTTAATACAAACCGGTATTATGAAGCCAGAAGGGAATCAAAGAGAATAGAATATATAGTTGAAAATCATGGTGTGGATATGTTTAAGGAATATGAGTGTTATACACGCCGTGCTTTTTTCAACAGTTATAACAAACATTCAAAATGGGCAGAATACCGCCAGAGAGGATTTATTACCAGTGAGGGCCAGTCTGTACAGGAACCAATATCATTTGATCAGTGTCTTAAACAGAAAACTGATGAAATGATGTTTGAGGTGATGAAATTTCTTGCTTCCTGGTGTACCGGTGCTTTGATTGAGGAAAAAATAATAAAGGTTTCCATTAAAGAAGGGGCAAAAGTAATTTTTAATTATGCCACAGCCAAAAAAGTTTCAGACACAGCTATTAAGGCTTATGAAGCATATTCTAAATACAGCAGCGCCAAATCTTATGCAGATTTAATGATTACGTTAACAAAAACCGCTGCAAAATGATATGACCCTGGAACTTAACCTGTGATAGTTCTATCCGGCTTCGGTTACGCCTGTTATTCTGCGTATTATCCTTACGGCTGATACCAGGGTTCTGCCTTTCGTTGTTATATACAGCCGTCCGTTTTCCAGGCGCAGAAAATTGTTTCTTTTAATTGCCTCAAGCCGTGATACAATCGCCGAATCACTGCCGAATATCTGGCTGAAATCATCAGCGGCAAGTGTTCCGCCACGCTTAGCCATGAAATCCAGCATTTTCAGTGTTACAGAGTTCATAAGGTTCACAAAGAACATCATGTATGCCAGCCACAGCGTTAAAACATAGTAAAGCACCACGATATTTACTGTATGTGTGCATATCTGCCTTACGGCAAGACAAAGCATAAGCAGAAAGCCGCAGGCAAGACCTCTCGCCATATATTTTGGCGTTCCGGCAATACGGCAGATTATTAAATGCACGAAAACACCGGCGCTGAACCACGCCACGGAAATTCCAATCGCACACAGAGGGGAAACAGCTGAAAAATAAGAGTTCATAAACGCTCAAGCCCCCATATTTTCAGGATTATATTGCCAAGGGCATTAAAGAATTTTCCTCTGCCTGTAATCTTAAATATATTCTGTGTCTCTTCCGCGAGCCCCAGAAATTTCATCTGCTCAAGTCTGTTAAGCCGTACGGCGTCGGCATTGCCTGAAAATTTTTTCTTCAGTTCTTTTTCCTCAATGCCTTCGGGCATTTCAGCCGCCTCCACAACAGTTACGGAAACACTTTTCTTAACGAGACCTATCAGCGCCATAAGATAAATCTGCTGTAGTGTTACGAATAGAAAAATGCCGCCAATGAATGCTGCCAAAATCTGAATACTGAAAACGCGCCTGAAAATGCAGTATGCTGCAACGGCAGCCATATAAACAAGCAGAAAAAAGAAGTTTGCCTTATTCATTCTTGCATGGCATGAAGCTCCTGCCGCCATTTTTTTTATCCGTGCTGTTAACAGAAAGATTAAAAATACAGCAGCGGAAGCGTAAATAATGAAATTGCAGTCCGGCTGCCCGAAAAAATCGAGTATGTTCATAAGTAAATTATACAAATTGCCCTATATTTTGTTTAATTATTATATGGACCGGTTTACATTGTGCCTTGAAGATGGATTGCTTGAAAAACTTGACGGAATAGTCGCAGAACGCGGCTATCCCAGCCGTTCACAGGCCATGGCAGATTTCATACGCCGTGCCATAGTAAAAAAAGAATTCCGTCGTGGCGCCTCCTGTGTGGGCACAGTTTCAATTATGTATGCCGCTGGCAGAAAGAGCCCGGCTGCAGAGCTTGAAGATGTTCTTGTCACCAACTCAAGGCTGATAGTATCACAGCAGACAGTGTTTATTAACAGAAAATCAGCCCTGCTTGTAATTGCCGTGCTTGGAAGGCCGGTGGAACTTCAGGAGTTCGCGGATTCACTGCGTGCCGTAAAAGGCGTAACGCACGGTTCATTCTCAATAGTTTCGGATATGTAGGCGGCTGAACACGTCGCGGCGGGAACATCATATATGTCATATCAGAAAAGCAGTCTTTTGCGTTTTTTTCCAGACGGAATCATTAAACAGGCGGCAGAACGGTTCGGAACGCCGCTGTTCCTTTACTCAAGGGAACTGCTTGAGAAACAGGCCGATAGTTATATAAAAGCCTTTGCAGGAACAGATACGCTGTTCTGTTATGCCATGAAGGCAAACTCAACCCGTGGCCTGTGCACTGTTATTGCGGCAAAAGGCTTTGGCGCCGATGTGGTAAGCGGTGGTGAACTGTTCCGTGCCCTGCGTGCCGGATTCCCGGCTGAAAAGATAATATTCTCCGGCGTGGGAAAGACAGAAGATGAGATCAGGTACGCCCTGCGTGAGAATATCCTTTTCATAAATGCTGAATCATTTGAGGAATTAAGACTAATTGAGAGCGTGGCGCGCAGTATGGGAAAAAAAGTACGCTTTTCCATAAGGCTTAATCCCGATGTGGATCCGCATACACATGCCTATATAAGCACCGGTAAATCCGGCAGCAAATTTGGGGTTTCCTTTGACGAGGCTTTTGAAATGTACAGGTATGCCGCCGCCTCGGGAAACCTTGTTCCTGCTGGCGTACATTCGCATATAGGTTCGCAGATATCCTCCGGTGGGCCGTATAAAACAGCTGAAATCCGCGTGGCTGAATTTATCGACAGGCTTTCCTCACTGGGCATTAACCCCGGATATACCGATATGGGCGGCGGCTGGGGTGCTGCGGAAGGTTTTGAAATGAAATCCCCGTCTGAACTGCGCGAAGCCGCAGAGCCGTTTCTGCGGCGCGGAAAAAAACTTATACTTGAACCAGGCCGCTCCATAGCAGCACCGTGCGGAATACTCATATCGCGCGTTCTGTACCGCAAACGCAGCGGAAGCAGGAATTACATAATAACAGACGGTGGAATGAATGATTTCCTGCGTCCATCGCTTTATGGCGCGGAACACCCTGTGTATGTTCCGGGAAAAGCCACCGGTGAAAATTCCGTCGGGAAAACTGAAAATATGCTCTGGGATATAGCAGGACCGGTATGTGAAAGCGCAGATTTCCTTGCCAGGAATGTTATGCTGCCGCCGGTTGAACAGGGAGAACTTGCCGTGCTGCTTTCCGCCGGGGCGTACGGTATTTCAATGAGTTCCAATTATAATTCAAGGCCCCGTGCAGCAGAGGTTATGATTGAAAACGGTGAATTAAAACTGTTGCGCCGCCGGGAAACCTTACAGGATATTATCTCCGCCGAAGTCTGCTGAAATATGCAGAAATCTGCCGGCTGTCGTCCGCTGTAAAAGCCGTAATAACAATTCCCGCTTCATAAGGCCGTATAAAGGCAGACATAAAAAAACCGCGGTTTACGCCGCGGTTAAGTTTAATTTATAAATCTGGTGGACGTAAGGGGGATCGAACCCCTGACCTTCTGCATGCCATGCAGACGCTCTCCCAGCTGAGCTATACGCCCATAATATACTGCCTTCTACTGCGTTAACTACATAAATATTATAGCACAAGAAGAAAAAACAATGCAAGTGTACCGCGGATTGCGCGCGGATTAATGCTGCAGGTTATCAGCAGGTTAAAATTAATTAAAGGTCTGTTTTAAGCCAGATCAGTATCAATATAAAGTGTGTTTTTATCCTGATTTGCAGGTAAAATACGTCGGGATATTCTTTGATAATAAAAAAACTTGCAATTTCTGTTTTTTTTGTACAATAAACAGTCTGTAAATGTGATACCAAATGGGAGGGATATAACTATGAATTTTAACAAGGAAGAAATTTTTATCAAACGTGGAGCCAGAAAAAACTGGGCACCGGATATGAGTAAATTGCCGAAAGAATATCCGACAAAGGAAATGTTCCAGAAAGAACTGGAAAAGCTCAAGGCTGCTGATCCTGATATCTATAAGGATCTGGTAGAGAACCCATTACGGTTTGCCAAAAAAGCTAAAGCAATATCCTCCATGTTGGGTAACATTGTCCGCAGCACTCTGAAAGATACCATTGGGGATGAAGAAAAACTGGCACATTATATAAGGTCAATACAGTACCTTAGGGAGATAATCTATACCGAGTGCCTGGAGAATGCGTGGGATCTTGTAAAACTGATGAAAGGAATTCATGAATGATTAAAGCAACAGTTTTACTGACCACGTGGAAATGAATATTTCAAAGTTAATTCGCAATTGTTAAAATATGTGGGATAAGGGTAAATTATATTTGAACAGAATTTTAAGAGAATTGATAATGAAATCTGGAAAGATGCCGGAGTTTCCTCGGAAATTGACTATGTGGAGCAGACTTCATGGCTTTTGTTCCTGAAATACCTGGAAGATCTGGAAAAAAACAAATCACTGGAAGCACAGCTGAACGGAAAGGAGTATGTACCCGTCGTTGATCCAAGGTACACATGGAGTGCCTGGGCATATCCACATACAAAAGACGGCAGTCTGGACATGAACAAAGCCCTTACCGGGGATGACCTGCGTAATTTCGTAAACAATGAGCTTTTTCCGTATCTGCGCGGGTTCAGGAAACGTGCGGACAATGCGGCTACGCTCGAATACAAAATCGGGGAGATTTTTACGGAACTCAATAACCGTATACAGAGCGGATATATACTGCGCCGTCTTATTGACATTATCAATGAAATGCGTTTTCAGACAGAGGAGGAAAGGCATGAGCTTTCTGCCCTGTACGAAGACAAAATACAGAATATGGGCAATTCGGGCCGCAACGGAGGCGAATATTATACTCCACGTCCGCTTATACGCACGATTATCAGGGCCATTAAGCCCGTAATTGGCAATCGCATTTATGACGGTGCAGCCGGAAATGATAACCTTGTAAATGCTAAAATAGATTTACAGGAGGGTTGTTATGATTCTTAAACCGGTTATCAGCAGTCTGCTTTCCACTGATCTTTACAAGTTTTCCATGGGACAGGTATATTTCCACCAGTTTAACAAAGACAAAACAAAATGGTCCTTCAAGTGCCGCAATACTGATGTGAAATTCACACCTGAAATGGTTGACGAGATACGCGCGCAGATAGAACATTACTGTTCGCTGCGTTTTACCGAAGAAGAACTTGAATGGCTTCATAAAAAACAGCCCTGGATACACAGCGATTACTGCGGTTTTCTGCGTTTCTGGCACCCACGTGCTGAGGAGATAACGGTAAAGGCGGAAGGCCCGTGCGGCCTTTCAATAGAGGCAGAAGGTTCGCAGGTCTGTGTTTCTTATTATGAAATTCCTGTGCTTGCCATTGTGAATGAGGTTTATTTCAGAATGGCCTATGATTATGATGTGCTGTACGCCTCATTTAAGAGAAGGCTCGAGGAAAAAATATCCCTTCTTGAAAAGAATGAATATGAAACGGGAGTGTGGTCGGAGTTCGGAATGCGCCGCAGGCTTTCAGACGAGGCACAGGATTATCTTGTTAAAACACTCGTTGAAAGAAAACTTAAAGGTTTTGCCGGCACTTCAAACTGTTTTCTTGCTAAAAAATATGGCATTAAGGCTGTAGGAACCATGGCACATGAATTCATTATGACCGTGGGGCAGGGACATCATGAGTACAATCCTGCGTACAGCAATAAATTTGCGCTTGACGCGTGGGTTAAGGAGTACGGTATCCTTAACGGCATAGCGCTTACAGATACAATAACTACGGACTGTTTCCTGCGTGATTTCAGGCTTACATATGCCACACTGTTCAGCGGAGTGCGGCATGATTCCGGCGACCCGTATGAATGGGGCGAAAAAATGATAAGGCATTATGAATCGCTCGGCATTGACCCGCAGACAAAAACACTGCTGTTCAGTGATTCGCTTGATTTCCGGCGTGCAACTGATATTTTCAGGCATTTCAGGGGCCGCGCGAAAATAGCTTTCGGTATAGGCACATATCTGGCGAATGACACTGACGTGAAACCGCTTAATATTGTAATGAAAGTTACGGAGGCCAACGGCCAGCCCGTAGCCAAGGTTTCCGACACACCTGGCAAGGGAATGTGTAAGGACAGCGCTTATGTCGACTATCTTGAGCGTACGATAAAATGGCGGCTTGAGCATGAAGCGGTTTAACAGTATAAAAAAGGGTATTACATAATGAACATGGAGGAAGCATGAAATTTGTTATTACTGTTGATATGCAGAATGATTTTGTTACCGGCTCACTCGCAAATAAAGATGCGCAGAAAATAGTTCAGCCGCTTGCGGAATATTTAAGAAAGGCAGAGGCTGAAGGATATAAGCTCATTTTTACGCAGGACACACATTCTGAAGATTACCTGAACACTCCGGAGGGTAAAAAGCTGCCTGTTCCGCATTGCGTCAAGGATACGGAAGGATGGAAAATCGTACCGGGACTTGCGGAATTCAGCGGTGAAAGGGTTGAAAAGCCTGTGTTCGGTTATTCCGGCTGGGAAAATTTCTTTAAACGCACATACAATGCCGGGGCTGACGAAGTAAATGAGATTGTTCTTACAGGAGTATGCACTGATATATGCGTGGTTTCAAACGCCCTGCTTCTCAAGTCTGTTTTCCCGGCAGCTGACATAAAGGTAATTGGAAATCTTTGCGCCGGACTTACACCTGAAAAGCACAGGGCCGCGCTTGATGTTATGAGCAGCTGTCAGATAGATATTATCTGAATACCCCTGTTTCTTCTGTTTGTCTGTCTGACATATCCGGGATATTCTCAAAATCAGTTTCCGTCTGTTTTACGCCTGTTTCACCTGCGTTGTTTACAGTGATATTTCCGGCTGTCCCGTTATGCGTTCCCGGTTCTGGCAGATTATTGTCTTTTTCTTCCAGGCTGCTTTTCAGTTTCATTGTCCTTGTGGGTTCATCTATTAAATACACATTTGAGTCTTCCGTGTCAGATTTGTTTTTCAGAACCTTATCCAGATATTCAAGCAGGCGGGGTGAGAAGTAATTTCCATAGAAAGTGAATGCCTCAACATGCCCGGCGGGAACGTCCCAGAACAGTTTGGGTTCCGAAGCGGCCTTGTAAAGTTTTTTGCCCTGCGAATACGGAACAATGGTATCTTTTACGGAATGAATGAAAAGTTTTGGAACTTTTATATTCTTTATTTCTTCTTTCGGGGAGAAACTGTTTGATATTGATACTGACGGAAGCCACAGGAATGGCCATGTTATCCAGTGTTTTGCCAGCACTGCGCGTGCCTCGCCTTTGTATGAATAGAAACTGCCTTCCAGAATAATAGCTGCGGGCTCGAAACCGCTTTCCGCCACGGCAGCAAGCGCCATTGCCGTGCCAAGACTCTGACCATAGACTATTACTTTGTCAATGTTCACACCTGGCATGTCTAGTGTGGTTTGCAGTGCAGCTACGGAATCCAGTACGGCTTCCGGGACACTGCCCGCTCTTCCTTCGGAGGCACCATATCCGCGGTAATCAAATGTAACAACATTGTAACCATGCGCTGCTATCCATGCTATGCTGCGGTAATGAGATGTCATGTTCTGTCCGTTTCCATGAAAATGAACGATAGTGCCTTTTGTTACAGCAGTTCTTGAAGGAAAGAACATTCCGGTAAGATTTGTGCCGTCTTTTGATTCGAATGTAAAGGCCTCGTCTATATAACCTTCATCAGCCGGGTTTGAGTATGCATATCGTGTAGGTGCGAAAAAAAGATGTGTGCATCCGGTAAGAAATAGCGTGCAGAAGCAGAGCAGAAAATTAAGCAGTATGTTTTTTTTCATAGGGGTGTCTTTTGTTTGTTGTTAACTATACGATATGTCAGGGTGCGGGTACAAACTGTGTTATGTAAACGCCAGTTTCCTTGTAATGTCTTCGCCAGCCGTATATGGCGCGCATGGCGGTGTTTCTGAAAATTCTGAAAGATATTCCGGCACTGCCTGTCCACAGTGGACGTGAATAACCTGAAAAATAGCTGTAATATCTGGCTTCGGCGTTGAATCTGAATCTGCCGGCAGAAGCCAGAACACCGGTTTTGCCTCCTCCGCCCACGCGGTAATTACTGTCACCGAGGGATGGACCGAAACCGGTTTCAAGCCCGCCTAAAAGATAGAATAAGGGCTGCGTGGGCGCAGGTACCCTTGCGGAATAACCTATTGAAACATACGGGGTGCCTATAAGTGCGTTTCCTGTTTCCAGTCCGGTTTCGCGCGCCTGCTCGAAATTTATACCCACTTCCCATGATTTCTGTTTCTCCCAGCGTGTCCACGGATTGAAGCTGGTTACACGTACAAGAGCTCCCTGTTCAAGGAAAAGCCTTCCTGTTTCCGGTGTATATCTGCCACGCAGGTTTAGCATTTCCAGGGCGGAATCATCAAGATATCCGGCCGGATCGTCCAGCAGGTCCTGAAGCGCGCCACGCATGGCGAATTCATAAGATGGACCGTTTTTATGAAATGCCGCGCCTGCAGACAGGCGGAAGCTGTCATGCGCCTCAAGTATGGATACCGGCTGTTCAGGCCTGCCCTCAAAAGTGTTCTGCTGTCCAAGTTTTGCCCGTGCCGAAAGAACGGGCATGGTTCTGCGGTCCGCTTCCTGTCTGCTTATTTTGCCGGAATGGTTAAGCCAGCTTATATAGTCGCCTGTATATTCCAGAACAGCGGCCTTGCGGCTGTCAGGCATATCTGATATTTCCTCAAATCCCTTCTGCTGTTTTTTTTGAGAAGCTATGTGATAGGCGGCATCTTTTTCCTGTTTTGAAAGCAGACTTCTTTTCCATTTTACGGTATTTAAAAGCGAAGGACGGTATACCGGGGCCCCACCGAATGTTTCTGCCACAAGGGAAGCGGTGTCTGACGGTATTACTGCAATGTGAAATTTGTCCTGAAGTTTTATTCCCGGCCTTACTGTCTCAAGAAATGGAAGAAGCGCCCATGAACAGTTTTTTGAGAAAAAAAGGTACGGATAGCTGAATCTGCCCATTTCCCAGGCACGGCGCAGAAGCGTATTCATTTCATCTTCTGTAAGATTAAGCGGGAATTCCCACAGGTCACGGCTGCCGGCATTGCGGTATTCCTGTACCTTTATATAATATGGCGCCGT
>Ga0310690_10003191_pt1 | contig 25067 bp, 17 predicted proteins | sample AusTroGonzalo_MG_2_FD_207661 | JGI IMG/M metagenome (GOLD analysis project Ga0310690, IMG submission 207661) | Bovine rumen microbial communities from tropical cattle in Woodstock, Queensland, Australia - Gonzalo_04 (v2) (version 2) | ecosystem: Host-associated > Mammals > Digestive system >... | reverse complement strand
TTAAAGCCATCTAAACAAGAGTGTGGGTTATGCTTTGCAGTAAATCCCACAAAAAAAATAGAGGTTGGATAAGCCTCTATTTTAATAACTCAGCGGAAAGTGAGGGATTCGAACCCCCGGTACGACGTAATGCGTACACCACATTTCGAGTGTGGCTCTTTCGACCACTCAGACAACTTTCCTTCGCGTTCGGCAAATTACGCTTCCGGATGCATCCTTGATGCATTAAGCGCATAATTGCCTCCGCTCTCCCCAAAACCAATCTGGCGATTGCTTTCGGGGCCCCCCATAAGGGGTGCTTTGGTCAAAAGCGAGCGCAAAGATAGTATAAAATTATGATATATGCAAATCTTTTTGCAAAAAAATGCAGTTTGGGCTGCATTTTGTCTGCTTTTTGCACACTTGGTGTTGATAATTGCTACCCATCGCTACCTGTTGCGCCACCAGGTGAGCTGGCGTTTGGCGTAGTGGCGCGTGTTCTGCTGTATGAGCGCCACTGCCTCGTCCAGCGAGCACCTGCCCAGCAGGTACGGTAGCAGTTCCTGATAACCGACGGTGCGCAGACTGTTGGGCAGTTGTGCAAATACCTGCTCGTAGGGCAGCGAACGGTAGTTGTCGCCGACGGTCAGCCGGAACGCGCGGTCCGCCTCGTCCACCAGACCCTGGTTTACCATATTCAACACGCGTGCGTTGATACGCGCGTACAATTCCTCGCGCGGACGGGTGATTACCTGCCGCTCGACGGTGAACGGCCTTTCTGCAGACTGCTGATGGCGTTGCCGTAGTGCTGAGTAGGTACCTGACGTAGCACGGCAGACCTCCAGGCAGTGCATCAGCCGTTGCGGGTTCCGTTGGTCCACCTCTGCCCAGTAGTCGGGGTCAGCCTCCTGTACCGCCTGCTGCAGGGCTTCCAGACCATGTGTGGCGTAGAGTTGCTGCACCTCGCAGCGGATGGCTTCCGGTACGGCAGGTATATCGTCCAGTCCCTTGCATACGGCTTCGATATACAGCATACTTCCCCCGGATAGTATCGCTATGGGGCGTTCTGTTGATTGGCTCAGAGGATTAGTGGGCGAGAGATTCTCGCGTTCGGCGATGAGCCGGCGGATGACTGCCAGTGCATCGCGCTCGAACATGCCGGCGTTGTATATCTGCTCAAGGGAGTGCGTGCCTACGAAATAATGCTGTACACGCCGTTGCTCGTCAGCCGTAGGCGCTGCGGTGCCGATGGGCAGGTCGCGGTATATCTGGCGTGAGTCGGCATTGAGAACAGGTATGCCCCATTGCTCAGCCAGACGGAGCGCATACTCCGTCTTACCGGCAGCCGTCGGCCCGCATATCACCAGCAATTTGTACATAGGAAGTTCTCTTATTTCCGAGGTCCCCAAAGAAACCAGCGTAGCGTTTCGAATTGGGGCAGAGCGACCGCGTTGCCGAACGCTTAAAACATTGTTCCGTCTTCGAAAGAGAGGTCCTGGAAGCCTTCGGCGTCGATGTCGTCGGCATCATAACCCGAGCCGTAGAATTCTTCGTCAAGGTCCAAATCGCCCTTGCCGTCCTTGCCGAGGATAGCGTCCATGTTCTCCTCGGTCTCCAGCTGTTTGGGCGCCTTGCCGATGCACTCGGTGCACTCCACGCCGGTCATGTGTCCGGGCTTTATCTCCTTCAGGTTGCCGAAAAAGCAGCGTTCGAACATCGGGTCGAAGATATAGATGAGCCGTTGCCCCTGTTCGGTCAGCAGGTCGCTCAGATGCGTCTGCTCCATGGTCATGTTGTCGTAGTCCAGACCTTCACCCATCTCCACAAGAGTGACCTCCTGCTCTTTCTCCCAACGGTCGTTGCATGTGAAGAACGAGGTCATCTGGTCGTCAGGGTACTCCACCGACTCCAGAATAGCCTTGTGCAGCTCCAGGAATGTGGCGTCACTGTCCGCCTCAAACACGCGACGGAACCGGTTCACCTCGTCGCATGAAAATGCAATACGATATATCATTTTTTTTGAAAATTTTTGTGCAAATCACTACAAAAAAAGTGCCAAACGGCTAAAAAAGTTACATTTTTGACAAAAAATGCACCATGTTGTTGCATATATCATTTTTTTTTCGTATATTTGCAGGCAAATTGTAAATTGCATAAATGTGCGATTAGACCCTGCGGCAATCCGTCGGGTTCTCAAAGGTCGAAACCACATTATAACGAAATATCTATAATATAGCCTATGGATCTATTTGATAAGTGTAACTTTGATCTGTTGAACAAAGTTCGTGATTTGGGTATTTACCCCTATTTCCACTGCCTGGAGTCGCGCCAAGGTGCTGTGGTAACCATGGAAGGCAAGAGAATGATCATGTTGGGAAGCAACAACTACCTTGGTTTCACGGAAGACGATGAAGTGGTGAGAGCCGGCATCAAGGCACTGGAGAAGTATGGCACGGGCTGCTCGGGCAGCCGTTTCCTGAACGGTACACTGGACCTGCACCTGCAGTTGGAGAAAGAGTTGGCAGCCTTTACGGGCTACGAAGAGGCAATGTGTTGCTCCACAGGTTTCCAGACCAATCTGGCAATCATCTCCGCCATTTGCGGCAAGTCGGATTATATCCTCAACGACCGCGAGAACCATGCATCCATCTATGACGCCTGCCGTCTGACCTATTCGACCGTGCTGCGCTACAAGCACTCCGATATGGCTGACCTGGAAGCCAAACTCCAGACCATCCCGGAGAGTGCCGGCAAACTGATTATCACCGACGGCGTGTTCTCCATGCGCGGCGATATATGCAAGCTGCCGGAGATATGCGCACTGGCTGAGAAATACGGCGCACGCGTGATGGTGGATGACGCACACGGCTTCGGCGTGCTGGGCGAAGGCGGCCGCGGTACGGCATCGCACTTCGGACTGACCGACAAGGTGGATATAACAATGCTCACCTTCTCCAAGTCCCTCGCATCCATCGGCGGCTGTATGCTGACCTCACACCGTGTGGCGGACTATGTGCGCCACGTGTCACGTCCGTTCATCTTCTCGGCAAGTATGACGCCGGCTTCTACGGCAACCTCACTCACCGCACTGCACCAGCTCATCAAGGACAACAAGCGTCCCGAGCGTCTGAACAATATTGCTTCGTACTTCCGCAAACGTCTGAAAGAGAACGGCGTGAAGATCATCGAGGCTCCGACACCTATCGTGCCTATCTTCACCTACAATACGCTTGACACGCTCTACTTCGGCAAGGCGATGTTCGATGCCGGCGTGTATGTCAATCCGGTAATCGCTCCGGCTTGCGTCGAGGGCGAGTGCCTGCTGCGCACCACACTCATGGCTACGCATACCGAGCCGGTTATTGACGAGGCAGCGGAGATAATAGCCAAGATACTGAAAGCCGGTGTGAAGATTAATGGATAAGACTTTAGTCATAACCGGCGGCAGTTCGGGAATAGGGTTAGCTACGGCTAACCTTTTCCGTGAGAAGGGCTGGCGCGTGTTCGAGCTCAGCCGTCACGGTGACAGCCATGACGGAATAATGCACATTGATTGCGACGTGACCTCGCAGGAGTCCGTGCGTCAGGCCGTGGCGGAAGTGCTCAGGCAGACGGAGAGCATTGACGTGCTTATTTCCAATGCCGGTTTCGGTATTTCCGGCGCGATTGAGTTCACCGAACCGGAGGACGCACGGCGTCAGATGGACGTCAACTTCTTCGGCGCGCTGAATATCACCCAGGCGGTGCTGCCGTCCATGCGCGAACACCGTGAAGGACGCATTCTATACACTTCCTCGGTAGCCGCCGTGCTGCCTGTTCCCTATCAGGCGTTCTACTCGGCGTCGAAGGCGGCGATCAATGCCATGGCGCTTGCATTGGCCAATGAGGTGCGGCAGTTCAATATACGTGTCGGCTGCCTTATGCCGGGCGACGTGGCTACGGGGTTCACCGCCGCACGCGACAAGTCGGAGAAAGGGGCTGAGGTCTATCAGAACATCAGCAAGGCTGTGTCCGCCATGGAGAAAGACGAGCAGAACGGGATGCGTCCTGAACAGATGGCGCAACTCTTCTACAAGATGGCTACTCGCCGTAGCCCAGCACCCTACTACATCGGCGGGACGGTCTATAAGATTTTCTGCTTCCTCAACCGCCTGCTGCCCACACGCTTCGTCAACTGGATAGAAGGCGCTATGTATTAGATACTTTCTATAAGGTTTTGCTATCCGAATATAGTAAAAGTTTACAAATTGCCGCAGAATCTCCGTTTTTCTGTGGCAATTGTTTTGTGTTTTCAAATTATTTATATAATTTTGTATCCGGTATTTGTCTATGTGGCCGCCATTTGCCACAATACAGGTATGCAGATATATAATTACGATTATATACAATTTTGTTTAACTAAAAGTTTTAAGGTATGAAGAAATTAACTTCTATTCTTTGCGCTCTTGTAATCGCATTGGGCGCAATCGCAGCCCCGCAACTTCCCAATCGGAAGGCTTCTCAGCCTGAGAAGCACGGCTTTGAGTTTGCTAAAAAGATTATTGCTGAGAAAGCAACTTCAGCCGAGAAGGTTTCTGTAAAGAAAGCTACTCTTAAGCAGGCTGAGGCTACTCAAGTGACCATTGTTGACTGCACGGCAGAGTACATTTCTTATTACGGTGCGTTTGTTTACACATTGATTGATGAGAATGAAGTCGAGTATTACTTTGCTTTCCCCTCAACGGGTGAGGATGTTGTTGTTAGCGGCACGACTTACACGTTGGAGGACATGGAAGCAAGCGACTGCTATTGGATTGATTGGAACACTTGGGATTATGCCTCCTTTACTGCAGTTACTTTCCTTAAGACCGAGGATGGCAACGGTGGCGTAAAGATCGTAGTTAATGCTACCGATGAGAACGGAACAGAGTTCGTTTTGACTTATGAGTTCGTAATCAGCGGTGAGACCGTTGAGATTGTACCTGCTGAATCAGTAACCAAGCCCGAGTATTATGAAGCAGAGGAAGAGGGAGAAGACGGTGACTGGTACTTCAGCGGTCATACTGCCAAGTATGAGTTCGCTCTTGACCTGTACGGCGCAGCCGAATCAATGTTAGGTGAGTACGCTTTTGCTAAATTCTATACCTATTACACCTATGTATATGATGTAGAGAATGAAAGGCTTATTTCTCCCAAGGATGCCAGTGCAGCCATTACTGCAGGTGAGAATGACACCCTGCTTATCAATGCAGAGATTCTTGGTAACGATGGTGTTAAGTATGTGATTAAGGCGTTCTATGCAGCACCTTCTGCACTTGCTCAAACAACGATTACGGCAACTAACCTTACCGTTGAAGAAGGAACATATTCCGCAGGCTGGTATGAGTACCCACAATATACATTCAGCGCTTCTGATGCTCAGAATGAGATTGTGTTCTCATGGATTGATCAGGAAGAAACCGGCAGTTATATCGGCGATTTTGCAGTGGCTAAACTCTCGTCATTTACAGTTACTCCTGCCGGCAAAGATTATACCTTCCCCTTCAGCGGTAGCGTTACGATTGCAGAGGCTGATGGCATCATTACGATCACCGGAACTATTCTTTGCTTCAACAACGTTGAGTACACGCTCAACCTGAGCGGTGCTGCACCTGAAGAGGAGAAGCCTGTAGAGTTGCCGGAGGGTGCTGAAGTGGTTGAGTACTCGATGAGCTACGTCGATTACTATGAAACTGAGGCTTCCAAGCCTGTCAATGTGGCTGTAGTTGGCAATCAGGTTTACTTCCAAGGTATGAGTGATGCGCTGCCTGAGGCTTGGGCTGTAGGTACGCTTGAGGGCAACACTGTAACATTTGCTGCCGGCCAACTCATGGGCGAATTTGGTTCGTATGGCGATGCTATATTCCCCTACGGCTCAGCTGCTGTATTTACCTTCAATGCGGAGGCTAACACGTATTCCGCTACAGGAACAGTGTTTGGCACAGTGGGAAATTACTACGATGGTTACTACACCAATCCTGTTCTCTCACTTGTTGTAGAGAAAGTTGCTACACCTGCTAACCCTGCAATCACCGAACTTAAGAACGGAAATTATGGTTATTACATTGTATTCTCTGTACCTACAGTGGATGCCGAGGGTAATGGTATGCTTTCTTCCAAGCTGGCCTTCCAGTTCTTCACTGATATAGAGCACGATGTTCAGCCGCTCGTATTTACGCCTGCTACTCACAGTCGCCTGACGGAGGATCTGACGATTATACCGTTCGGCTTCACTGAGGATTATGACTTCTACAACGGCCAGATCTACCTCAATGACCTCTACTCTGCTGATTGGAACAAGCTTGGTATCAAGTCCATCTACACCGGTGGTGGTGAGACACGCGAGACAGAGATTCAGTGGTTCGACATCAAGGAGTACTCGGATACCTCAGTCGAGAATACCAGTGATGCCGTTAAGGCGGCTAAGCGCATCGAGAACGGTCAGATCGTTATCGAGAAGAACGGCGTACGTTACAACGTCCTTGGTGCTGAAATGAAGTGATAAAAATCACAAATAATGGAAAAAAATGACATGCGCGCTTGCGTATGTCATTTTTTTTTCGTACCTTTGCATGCGAAATATAAACCGATGTGAATAACGAACGAATACAGATTAGTATGAAACAGATTACGTCAATTGTTCTGGGAGTGCTGCTGGCCGTGAGTATGTATGCCGGCACTCCGACAGAGATACGCGTGGAGCGGATACAGTTGATCACCCAAATACCCGGTTGCATTGTATATGGATTGTTTGACGATCCTACGGATCGGGTATTTGAGTTCCCGATCAAGCTGGCAGAGGGAGAGAGTGATGTGGAGCTGGGCAGGACGTACACGCTGAGCGAGATGAACACCGTCTATACCTATTGGATGAAGTCGGACTATATGACGCATGCCTTGTACACCGAGGCGACGTTCCGGAAGACGGAGATTACTGAAGACCTTATAAAGATTGAGGCTACGGCGACCGATACAAACGGAGACTCATGGGTACTGACATACGACGAGTCGCAGGAAGAGTCCGGTGTCAGCCATACGTATAGTGCCGCCAAGCCTGCCAAAAGAATAGAAAACGGCCATGTAATCATTGAGAAAGACGGTATTCGTTTCAATGTACTTGGTGCAGAGATGAAGTAATCAGCTAAAACCGATATAAACAACAAAGGTCTGCTTGGATGCAGGCCTTTATTGCTGTTGTCTGTTGGTTTGTTCGCGCAGATAGCGGTGCACCAGATGGGTGGGGAAGCCCATGACGGTGTAGAAAGAGCCTTCGATGCGGCTGGCGGCGATGTAACCAATCCACTCCTGTATGCCATAGGCGCCGGCTTTGTCAAGAGGATGGTAGTGCGAAACGTAGTAGTTTATATCTTCGTCGGTAAGGGTGTCGAAGGTGACGTTGGTGCAATCGACTTGGGTGGTAAACGTTATTGCGTTATCGCGTGATTGCGTGGTTCCGTGATTCCGAGTGTGAGCGCGATGGGCAAAGGTGACGGCGGTAAAGACCTGGTGGGTCTTGCCGCTGAGGGCGCGGAGCATGTGGCGGGCATCGGCTTCGTCACGGGGTTTGCCGAGCACCTGACCGTCAAGCCAGACGATGGTATCGGAGGTGATGAGCAGATCGTCGGCAGCAAGCTCGTGCGTGCGTGTGTACGCCTCCGCCTTCGCGCGCGAAATATATTTAGGTATATCTCCGCCCTGAAGGTCGGCCGGATAGGACTCGTCGGCATCAATGCTGACATTGGTGTGAGGTATATCCAAGCCGCTGAGTAATTCACGCCTGCGTGGCGACTGAGAACCAAGAATTATCTTCATAGCAGTCGGTTAACTACAAAGCTGAACAGGACGCCCATGAGCAGGACGAACTTCATGACGCGCTGGGTATTCTGGTAGTCGGATGATATGCGTGCGCTCCAGAGCAGCCACAGCACGCATGCTATCGGCACAAGCAGACCTAACAGGGCATACCGTGTGGTAAGCGGAGACGGGATAACCCGCCATGCCAGCCAGCAGACGGCACCCGCCATCAGTGCGAGCAGGACAGTGACGATAATCTTTGTCGGCTGTTCGCCGAACACAACAGGCAGCGAGTGGCACTCCAGTTCGCGGTCACCCATCTGGTCTTGCATATCCTTGATAATCTCGCGAATCCATGTGCCGAGGAATGCAAAGGCCGCAAAACCTCCGATCCATATGTAGATATCGTGGGGCAGAGTGGTGTACTCGAGCACGTTGATGCCGTTGACATTGGTGTAGTGCATCTTGAGGTACGCCACGTTGCAAACAGCTACAAGCAGCGGACACAATGCTGTCACCAGTGCGATAATTAGGTTGCCGATAATCAACTGGCGTTTGTAGGACGCCGAGTAGAACCACAGCAGACCGGGTACAAACACAAAGATGACTGCTGCCACCCAGCTCCGTACGCACCATGCAACAGCAAGTCCGCACAGTACGCCTGCAATCGTCAGCACCTGAAACAGGCGCATCGCCTGCGGCTTGCTCACGCTGCGCGTGACAATCAGTCGGTCCGGACGGTTGATAGCGTCAATCTTCACATCGAAATAATCGTTGATGACGTACCCCCCGGCAGCCACCAGCACCGTGGCTATGACAAGCATAACCAGCAGCCACCATGGCAGCTGCTCTCCGAAATATGCCGCACGGAGAATGGGTGTTGCCACCCATTTCTCCATTACGAACAGAACGACAGCCGTCATGAGCAGGTTCTGCCAGCGGACAAGCGTCATGTAGTCGCGAAACTTTTCCATTTAGTGTAGTTTAAGTATGGCTCCGGTCCATGCAGGCAGAGTGACGCGGAACGGTGCAGCAGACATCAGAGGCCCCTCGTACGTGGCACCGGACAGCAGGTCCACGGCATGCACGCTGAGTTTCTCCTCCATTTGCAGGTATATGAACGCGTCCGTAGGGATGGTGATAGGTATATCCATCTGGCGGTCGTCGAAGTTGACGACGATGAGCAGCGTCTCCTTCTGATGCTTGCGCAGGAAGGCGAAATGCTTATGCCGGTTGAACCCTTCGCCCTGGGCGTACTCCAGATCGTACATCTTGCCCTCGCTGATAGCGGGGCTGGTCTTGGCTATCTGCAGCAGGCGGCAGTAGAACGCGCGCAGTTCGCGCTGCTCTTCATCCAGTCCTGCTCCGTCAAACTTACCTTCGTTCGTCCATGCCTGAATGCTCTTCACACCCCAGTAGTCGAAGATGGTGGTGCGCCCGTCCATGCCTGAGAAACCTTCGACATCCATGCCCTTCTCGCCAACCTCCTGACCGGAATAGACCATAACAGGATTGGTGCCAAGAGTGGCAGCGATGATCATCGCTGGCTCGGCGCTGCGGCCGTTGCCGCAGAAGAAGCCTGATGCCAGACGCTGCTCGTCGTGGTTCTCAAGGAAGTACAGCATTTTGTCCAAAATGTCGCCGTTGGCCTGCCACTGGCGGGAAATGCCTTCGGCAGGATAATCCTTGCTGGTTACGCCACGCAGGTAGTCGTACATGCCTACCTTGTCATATAGGTAGTCAAAGCCTGCCTCGATATACTGGCGGTAGATTGCCGGTTCGTATATCTCAGCGATGAACTGCACGTTCGGGAACACGGCACGCACGCGATGGATAGCCCAGTCGAAGAACTCCACGGGCACCATGTGCGCCATGTCCACACGGAAAGCGTCAATGCCTTTGCCTGCCCAGAAGAGCAGGATGTCGCACATCTTGCGCCAGGTGTCGGGAATAGGGTTGAACTGTTTCTCGCATCCGCCCATGTAATGCACGCCGTAGTTGAGCTTGACCGTCTCATACCAGTCGTTGACCGAAGGATGCGCGGTGAAGCAGTCGTTGCCCGTGACTTTGGCCGGGTACTCCTGATAACCGTTGATGTCGAACGAAGGACTGAACGATTCGCCGGGAATGTAGTAGAAGTTGTTCAGCGGCGAGAACGCCCATTCGGGATGGTCCTTTTCTCCAAGGTCCTCAACCCCTGCGGGACGGCACAGCGACTTGTACTCGCGTGACACATGGTTGGGTATGAAGTCAATGATCACCTTCAGTCCTGCCTTGTGGGTGCGGGTTATGAGTGCCTCAAACTCCGCCATGCGTTTGTCGGGGTGAACAGCCAGATCGGGGTCGACGTCATAGTAGTCGGTTATGGCGTACGGGCTGCCTGCTTTGCCTTTGGTGATGGACGGGGTGTTCAGTTCCGCCGTGGCGTGACGCAGCACGCCTGTGTACCAGACGTGCGTTGCGCCAAGCTCCTGGATGCCCTTGAGGGCTTTGGTGTTGATGCCGGCGAACGTACCGCAGCCGTTAACCGCCTTGTCGCCGCCGGGAACACGCGCCGTCACATAGTTGGTGAACCAGCGCGGGAAACATTGATATATGATTACTTTACTCATGAATACTTGCTTTTGCAGGGTATTGGAAATTCTGGAAATACTGGAAATGCCGGATGTACCGGAATTCCGGATTTTCGGGTTTTCTGTTTTTTATCCTACAAGGGCAGCTGTATCACTTGCAATCATCAGTTCTTCGTCTGTCGGTATAACCACCACCTTCACTTTCGAGTCAGGAGTGGAAATGATTGCCTCCTTGCCACGGATCGTAGCGTTGAGGGCCTCATCGACCTTCACGCCCATGAACTCCATGTCACGGCAAACGGCAGCACGCATCGAAGCCTGGTTTTCGCCCACACCGGCGGTGAAGACGATGATATCCACGCCGCCCATGGCTGCTGCAAAGGCGCCGACGTACTTCTTAATCTTATAGTTGTACATGTCAGTGGCGAGTTTCGCGCGCTCGTTGCCGGCAGCCACTGCCGCCTCCAGGTCACGCATATCCGAACCTACGCCCGAAACGCCGGCTACACCGGACTTCTTGTTCAGCAGGTCAGACATCTCGTCAGGATTGAGGCCGAGCTTCTTCTGCAGGAACGTAACAGCTCCGCCGTCCACGTCACCGCTGCGCGTCCCCATCATGATACCCTCGAGCGGCGTCAGACCCATCGTGGTGTCCATGCACTTGCCGTTCTTGACAGCAGCCAGCGAACCGCCGTTGCCGATGTGGCAGGTGATGATGCGCTGCGATTTGTAATCCACGCCGAGGAACTCGCAGACACGTGCGCTGACATAACGGTGTGACGTGCCGTGGAAACCGTAACGGCGTACGGCGAACTTCTCATATGCCTCGTACGGCAGGGCGTACATGTAACTGTAAGCCGGCATCGTCTGATGGAAAGCCGTGTCGAACACGCCTACCTGCGGCAGACCGGGCATCAGCTCCTCAACGGCACGAATACCCTTGAGGTTGGCCGGGTTGTGCAGCGGAGCCAGGTCGCTGACCTCTTTCAGCGTCTGAATAACTTCCGGCGTGATCAGTACCGACTGGGCGAACTTCTCGCCGCCGTGTACGATGCGGTGACCAACAGCGTTCACCTCTTTCAGGCTCTTGATGACGCCTATCTCCGGGTCGGTGAGCAGAGAGAAGATGAACTTCACGCCCTCGGTGTGCTCGGGCATGTCGTGCATGATCTGCTTCTTCTCGCCGTTAGCGAGTTTGACTTTCACAAACGCACCGTCCAGCCCCACACGCTCTGCACCGCCGGAGGTCATGACACTCTGGTCGTCCATGTTATACAAGGCATACTTGATAGAAGAGCTGCCGCAATTTAAAACTAAGATTTTCATGGTGTATGATGTTTAAATTATTAATTACTTCATTGCCTGGTTGGCTGTGATGACTACCATCTGCACGATGTCCTGCACCTTGCAGCCTCGGCTCAGGTCGTTGACCGGTGCTGCAATGCCTTGCAGGATAGGACCTATGGCGTCAGCACCGGAGAAGCGCTCCACAAGCTTGTAACCGATGTTACCTGCCTGCAGGTCCGGGAAGATGAGTACGTTGGCGTGACCTGCCACCTTGCTGCCCGGAGCTTTCTTCTCACCCACACTCGGTATAAGGGCTGCGTCGGCTTGCAACTCACCGTCAATCTGCAGTTCGGGAGCCAGCTCTTTGGCCATGGCCAGGGCTGCGGTCACCTTGTCCACATTCTCGTGCTTGGCAGAGCCTTTGGTGGAGAACGAGAGCATACCTACGTGCGGCTCGAAGCCGGCGATGCTGCGTGCTGTCTCAGCCGTGGAGATGGCAATCTGCGCCAGTTCTTCGGCGTTGGGGTTGGGGTTGACTGCGCAGTCGGCGAACACAAGCACGCCTTCCTCACCCAGATGCTTGGCGGGAGTGAGCATCAGGAATGCGCCGGACACAATCTTGCAGCCGGGTTTGGTCTTCAGTATCTGGAAGGCGGGACGGATAGTGTCAGCCGTGGTGCCGCGTGCACCGGCTACTTCGCCATCGGCATCGCCGGCCTTGATCATCAGACAGCCCAGGTACAGCGGGTCCTTGGCTTTCTTGGCGGCTTCTTCCTCGGTCATGCCCTTGGCCTTGCGTAACTCGAAGAGCAGATTGGCGTAATCCGCCATCTTTGGCTCTGTCTGCGGGTCAAAGATAGTGGCTTTGTCAATGTGTGCATAGCCTTTTTCCGCAGCCATGCGGCGGATTGTGTCAGGGTTGCCGATCAAAATGAGCTTGGCGAGGCCTTGCTCCATGATGATGTTCGCTGCTTCCAGCGTGCGGGGTTCGTCTCCTTCAGGAAGAACAATGCGCTGCGGATTACTTTTTGCGCGCGCATACATGTTATTCAATATGTCCATAGTAATGATGTTTTGATGACAATTTGTGAATTTGTACTACAAAGTTACATATAAAATTGCAAATTTGCAAGTACTTTGCGTTTTTTTTATGTTTTTTTGCAATTTTTTTTGATTTTTCTTGCATATATCAAAAAAATGTTGTACCTTTGTAGCCGATTTGTGGAATTTTGCAAATACTTAAATAACCATGCGCATAAAATCTTTACTATTGACTATTGCCTTGTGCGGTGCTGTGGGTGTTTCCGTGGCGCAGGAGAAGGCGGCAGTTGACACCACGGAAATGGGTGTGCATCCCTACAAGGAGACCCATAACTTGACGTGGAACACCACAGGTTTCTCGCTCATCTTCCATGGCGGTGTGAACAGTTTCCGTGGCGACTACCCGACTGACCGTTTTGTGAACTTCGGCTATCCCTCCGCAGGTATAGCACTGGAGTACAACTTCACTCCTTGTTGGGGTCTCGGTTTTGGCTATAATTTTGCCATGCCGATAGTTAAGACCAAGAAGGATGAACCCGCTTTCACGGATGTGGATGGTGTTTCTACCCTTTCAGTGGCCAAAGGCGATGTGATGCATAAAGGAATGATGCATAGCGGTCAGGCTTATGTTACCTTTAACCTTATCAATGCATGGTTTCCTCGCGCATGGTCTGATATCTTCGGATTGAACCTGTTTGCCGGTTTCGGTGTATCGTTCTATAAGAACAGCGTATCGTTCCATGACACGGGAGACATCAATCCGGCAACAGGTAAGGAGACTGATCCGCGCAAGTACGTGAAGGACGGCGATGACGCTCATGCGCATGACAAATTTGAGAACGTGGGCTATGTGCCCCTCGGTGCATCTGCCGAGTTCAACGTTTCACGCGACATAGCTATCGGTGCAAGATTCCAGTATAACATGTTCCTCAACGACTATGTTGACAACCGCTATAACAGCAAAGCCAACAAGAGTAACGACGGTATGTACGATGCCGAGATCCTGCTCCGCTGGAAGATTGCCGCCAAGAAGAAGAACCACTGGAAGAACGTTGCTTCTACAGAGGTGCTTGAGGAGAAATACTACACCTCGCATCCGCACCGTCGTCCGGGACGCAAGCATGCAGTGGATACGCTGGTTGTATATCATCAGGATACATTGGTTATCATCCACCGCGACACCGTATTCATGGGTGGCTTGATGGAGACGCCTGTACAAGAGAAGCCGATGGAGGTTCAGCCGACGAATACCGGCAGATGTGACTTGGAACTGTATCCCGGTTGGGAGTCGAAAGCAGATGCCGTAGTGGTGGAAGGTCAGTCACTGAGCCAGTTGGCACGCAAGTACTACAACAATACGTTCTGCTGGGTATATCTCTGGATTGCGAACCGCAGTATTGCTCCTGACCCGAACATCATAATGCCGAAGTGCGTACTGAAAGTGCCCAAGCTGAATGACTGCCAGAGGTCAATCACCAAGCAGGAAGCCAAAGACATGTGCGCACGTTATCGCGCTGAATAACAAATCAGGTTCCCGAAGCCTGCATAATATATTCGGGATGGTCTCATAGCTCAGTTGGTTAGTAGCACCTGACTCATAATCAGGGGGTCCTAGGTTCAAGCCCTAGTGGGACCACAGTAAAGCGGAAGTCATCGACTCCCGCTTTATTGTAATATTTAGGGGCGGATTTTATGCAAAATTGTGAAAAGTCGTAAAAAAATAAAAAAAAATCGTATATTTCTCATGTTTTTTTCTTTTTTTTTGGAGATGCAGATTATTTTACGTATCTTTGCGTAGTTTTTAATGCAGAATATAATAACTATGAAACGCGTTATACTCCCGCTTGTGGTTACTATGCTGGTGGGTTGTCATCGTCCGACAACCGTTCAATCCCCGGACAATTCGATAGAAGTATCATTCCGGCTGACCGATGCAGGCAGCCCTCAGTACAGCGTGATGCATGACGGCGTGACGGTGATAGACTGGTCGGCGCTGGGGCTGCAATGTGCCGAGCAGGATCTGACGCAAGGCTTCACTCTGCAAGGCGTTGATAGCCGCTACTATCATGACACATGGGAGACAGTGTGGGGCGAGGAGCGTGAGATCAGTGACACGCACCAGGAGATGACCGTCCATCTGCTCCATGCATCCGGCACGGAGATGGATGTCATCTTCCGCGCCTTTGATGACGGGTTCGCTTTCCGTTATGCTTTCTCAGAGCAGGAGACCAAGCGGCTGACCATCCTCGACGAAACCAGTGAATACCGCTTCACGGGTGATCCGGTAGCCTGGTCTATTCCCTGGAGGACGGAATACTACGAGGGATTATGGACCAAAGCTCCGTTGTCGGAGAAGACGGACACCATGTGCTCGCCTGTCACGCTGGAACTGCCTGGCGGCGGATATGCGTTTGTGCATGAGGCGGCACTGCGCGATTATCCTGCGCAGAACCTCTATATGTGTGACGGGGCGCTGCGTACGTACCTCACGCCGTGGCTGGAGGAGAACGGGCGTCATGTTGAAAGCCGGAAGACCGCGGACGGCACGGGAGAAATAAAGGCTTATGAGCAAGTACCCTTCCCCACGCCTTGGCGCATGGTTATTATTGCCCGCGACCTGCGGCAGATGACCGCCTCGCGCATCATGCTCAACCTCAATCCTCCGTGCCGCATATCTGATACCTCCTGGATCAAACCGATGAAGTTCATCGGCATATGGTGGGGAATGCATATCAAGACAATGACCTGGGAGCAGGGGCCAAAACATGGTGCTACTACCGTAAACATGGAGCGCTACCTTCGCTTTGCGAAAGAGCACGGCATAGAAGCCGTACTGGCTGAAGGCTGGAACCTCGGGTGGGAGGACTGGAAGCACTTTGACTTCACAATACCTTATCCGGACTGGGACATGGATTATTTGAGCAGTCTGGCGCAGGAGTTGGGTGTGGCGATAGTCGGTCATAACGAGACCGGCGGCAATGCAGCAGACTACGAACGTGAGTTGGACACTATCTACCGCTATCATGCCAAGCATGGCATTCACGCCATCAAGACCGGCTATGTATCACCTGTCATCCGTACGCTGGATGGCTTGCAGTGGAATAAGGGCCAGTCGGGTGTCCGCCATTACCGTAAGGTGATAGAGACGGCTGCCAAGTACCATATAGTTATCGACAATCATGAACCGGTGATGCCTACGGGTCTGCAGCGCACTTATCCGAACCTGATGACACAGGAGGGTGTCCGCGGTCAGGAATGGAACGCCTGGAGCCAGGACGGCGGCAGCCCGTGCGAGCATGTGACGGTGCTGCCCTTCACTCGCATCATGGCAGGACCGGTGGACTACACACCGGGCGTGTTCTGCTTTGAGAATCCTGTTATACCTACGACACGTGTACACTCGACACTGATGAACCAGCTGGGACTGATGGTGTGCTTCTACTCGCCGCTGCAGATGGCGTGTGACCTGCCGGAGCATTACATGAAGTATCCCGATGCGTTCCGGTTCATCGAGCAGGTGCCTTGTGACTGGGAGCGTTCGCTGCTGGTAGATGGTGCGATAGGTGACTTCTGCATATTTGCCCGTCAGGGAAGAGGGACAGATGACTGGTATATAGGCGGTATATCTGATGAGGAGGAGCGTGAGGCGGTTGTGCCGCTGTCCATGCTGGATGAGGGAGTTGATTATGCGTTGACGCTGTGGCGCGATGCAGAGGATGCCGACTGGCAGACCAATCCCTATGCATACAGAATAGAGGAGCGTACGGTCAGCAGCACGGATACGCTACGTATCCCAATGGCCTCCGGCGGCGGTTTTGCCGCAACGGTCAGAAAAGGCGCTGAAGTTCGATAAAAAGTAAAATACCTAATAACCCTAATAAACATGAAACCTAAATTCCTACTAATGTCGCTGTTGTTCACCAGTCTGGTAATGACAGCTCAGACGCTGGACGTAGAAGGCACTGTGAGCGACAGCAGCGGTGAAACGCTGATAGGCGCCGCTGTTGTAGTGAAAGGAACGACGGTGGGAACCGTCACCGATTTTGACGGTCACTACCTGCTGACCGGCGTGCAGGCGGATGCCGAGTTGGAGTTCTCCTACATGGGCTACGAGAACCAGACGATAGCCGTGCAGGGCAGGTCGCAGATCAATGTAGTGATGGCGGATGCCGGTTTGCAGGTGGAGGAAGTGGTAGTAATCGGATACGGTAGTCTGAGCAAGAAAGAGGTTTCCAGTTCCATCGTCCAGATTGACTCGAAGAATTTTGTCAAGGGACCGATGAACAGCCCCATGGAGATGCTGAACGGCAAGGTAGCCGGTCTGACAGTGAACAGCACGAGTGCTGCTGACCCGAACGCATCCACCTCTCTGCAGATCCGTGGTGCGGGTTCGCTGAGCGGCAGCAATGACCCGTTGTTTGTCATCGACGGTGTTGCCGGCGGTGATATACGCAACCTCAGTTCGCAGGACATTGAGTCCATCACCGTACTGAAGGATGCCGCAAGTGCGGCCATTTACGGTACGCGTGGTGCGAACGGTGTCGTGCTGGTCACCACCAAGAAAGGTACGGCGGAGCAGGGACATTTTGACGTAACCTACGACTCCTACTTCGGCACAAGCATCGCCAAGCCTCATGTGGCAGTTCTGTCCGCCGACGAGTTCCGCCGTTCGCGCCGCGGTACCGACTATGGTGCTGAGACCGACTGGTACAGCCGGATTACGCGCAAGGCGTCGTATGATATCAACCAGTACCTTAATGTGTCGGCGGGAACCAAAGGCGGAACGTATACCGCCAGCCTCAACTACAAGAACGCCAACGGCCTGGATATAGTTAGCAAGCGTCAGGAGTACGGTGGCCGTTTTGCCATGGAGCAGAAGGTACTGAAGGACTACTTGACTATCTCCGCCGGTCTGTCTGGCAGGCGCGTTGACGAGACCTGGGGTGACAACAGCCAGGTTGACGCAGCATTGGGAATGAACCCGACGATGCCGGTGTATAATGCCGACGGCAGTTATTACCAGCCTACGGGTGTGACCGGTGCGGTCAATCCTGTGACCCGACTCAAAGAGACGGAGGCGAACGGTCAACGCCTGTACCTGCTGGCAAATGCCGGACTGAAACTCAAGCTCTATACCGACGAGCATCATAACCTGAACACCTCCGTCAGTTACTCGTTGGACTACAACGACCTGAAGTCCAATACATATGCGTCATCGAAGTCAAACGAGAGCTACTGGGGTGGATACAAGGGGCGCGCCAATGTCAATTACCAGAAGTGGCAGACCCACCATCTAGACTGGCTCATCAATTACGATTTCCAATGGGACGAGCACACCTTGCGCTTTGTGGCCGGTACATCATGGGAACAGTCTCGCTGGGAGCAGGTGGGTGCCGAGAACTACGACTATACGTTTGACAATACCAAGTGGTACGATATGGCTTCTGGCACATGGCTGGCAGACGGCCTGGCGAACATGTGGACAGGGCAGACGCAGTCGTCGCTGTTCGGCTTCTTCGGCCGCGTGAACTACAACTGGCGTGATATGCTGTTCGTGAGTGCAAGTTTCCGCCGTGAGGCAAGTACTAAGTTCGGCGTGAAGAGCCGCTGGGGCAACTTTCCTTCGGCAAGTATAGCCTGGGAAATGACAGAAGCCGGATTTATGGAACCGGCGAAGGACGTGCTCAAGAGTCTCAAACCGCGTTTCTCGTTCGGGGTGACCGGACGTGAACCGTCCAATCCGTACCAGTCGCTGGCGACCTACAGTTCCCGTTACCAGTATTTCATGGACGGCGGATGGGTGACCGGCTATGCTCCGTCAAGCAACGCCAACCCCTTGCTGAGTTGGGAAAAGTCCGTATCGTACAACATTGGCGTGGACTTTGACCTGTGGCACCGGCTGAGCGGCAGTGTGGATTACTATATCCGCCAGTCGCCTGACCTGCTGTACAGCTACACCGCACCGCAACCACCGTATGTGTATGAGTCGGTGCTGGTGAACGTGGGAACGACCACGAACCGCGGTGTGGAGGTGAGCCTCAATGCCGATATACTGAAGACGAAGCATTTCCAGTGGAACAGCGGCATCAACTATGCCTACGGGCGTACTTGGCTGACCAAACTGTCGAACGAAGTGTACCAGGCTTCGTTCCTCGAACTGTACCGGAAACCCGGTGTCGGAACGTCGGAATATTTCTTCCGTGTAGAGGAAGGCGGCGAGATTGGCCAGTTCTACGGCTATGAGTTCGCCGGAGTGGACAAGGACGGTGATATGTACGTGCTGGACAACAACGGCGAAGCCCAACCCATCAGTGCCGCCGACCCGTCGTGGAAACGCAGGATAGGCAACGGTGCACCGAGGCATACGCTGAGTTGGAGCAACCGGTTGGAGTTCTACGGGGTGGAACTGTCCATCCTATTTACGGGAGCGTTCGACTATCAGATATTCAACATGCGCAAGTACGGGATGGGCCTGCAGGGCAGCGGTACGGACAATGTGCTGCGCACTGCCTATACGACTGACAAGGCTGTACGTACGGGAGGCGGTAGCATCTCCAGTTATTTCCTGGAAGACGGCTCGTATTTCAAGTTGGATAACATCACTCTCGGCTATAACTGGACCTGGAAGGACAAGCTGGTGGACGGATTGCGGCTGTATGTGGCAGCCAAAAACATCGTGACCATGACGCGGTACAGCGGCAATGACCCGAGTATTGTTGCCGTGACGGGCATCACGCCGGGCGTGGATGTCGCGTCGGCGTATCCTACGGCCACGCAATTGTGTTTAGGTGTAACTCTCAAACTGCATTAATGGTATGAAAAATGAAATCAGACACTATATTTCGGGCATTCTGATAGCCTGTACTATATCGGCCTGCAACCTGAACGAACAGGTATATGACCGTCTGGATGCCACTGTCTATTATCAGAACGAGGCTTCCATCAAGGGGGCAGTGGCTGCCATCTACGGCAATGCCGCCATGAGTTATCTGGAATATTTCTGGTACTTGCAGGAGTTCTCGGCAGACCAGGTTGCCTGGCGCGTATGGAACGGAGGCCTGTGGGGCTATGACGAGGGGGAAAAGACAGTCATCTCCACCCACACATGGACAGTTGACTCCAAGATTATCCGAACCACATGGGAGACGGCCTGGGGCACAATAGGCCTTTGCAACACGCTGATAGGCGATCTGGAGAAACTCAATGCCGGCGAACTGGGAATGACGGATGCCAAGTTGCAGTCGTACATCAGCGAGGTCCGCACATTGCGCGCGTGGGCGTACTATAATTGTTATGAGTTATGGGGCGGAGCAATCCCTCTCTATACCAGTGCTGACGTGAGCACTATCCCGGGGTCGGCGGATGAGGACTTCCAGACCGGATGCCGGAAGGTGTACGACTTTATCTGTACGGAACTGGACGAGAGTTATCCGTACCTGCCGCAGGAGGACGGCAGCAATGCGACCCGTAACCGGATGAACCAGGCGGTGAACCGAATGATCAAGATGCGTATGCTCCTCAATTCCGGGGTGTTTACCGGTACCGCTCGCTTTGACGAGTGCGCCAGACTGGCGCAGGAACTGCTGGACGGCAAGTTCGGCACCTACAGCCTGGCTGCGGACTACAGGGACATTTACCATGTGACCAACACGACTTGTCCGGAGGTGGTGATGGCATTTGCCATGGAGAACGGTCAGCTGAATGCCGGATGGATGCGTGATATGCCGTTCCTGGCCTATACGTATTCAGAATACTTTGACTTCAGCAGCACGCAGAGCGCGTGGAACTGCTGCTGTCTGGCTCCCTCCTATGACAACACAGGTACGGTCAACCCTACACTGGGCTGCTCGGACGGCGCAAGATGTTTCCTTGAACCTCCGTACAACGACCGTCTTGGTGCGGTCTATGAGCGCTTTGACGACAAGGACATACGCAAAGGCAATTATACCTGGGAGAACGGCAACTACAGCGGCATCTTCCTGCGTGGGTTGCAACGAGCCAAATGGGGTACGGGTGACGTGCTCAAGGCCGATGCCGACCGCGACGGGATGGATCTGTACTATACCGATCAGGTCGGGCAGTTTGAGGGGGCAACGACTATCGGACGGACACTCGAGCCTGTGATGTCACCACGATGGGGGCAGACGAACTCCGGCGTACGGCTGGTGCGTTATCCCATCTATCCCGAGAGCGAGGGTAAGGACTTCCAGGACATAGATGACGTGGAGTTCCGCTGGGCTGAAGTCTATTACACGCTGGCCGAATGCAAACTGCGTGCCGGTGATGCCGCCGGAGCAGAGCAACTGGTACAGCAGGTGCGCAAGCGCTATTTTGCAAGCGAGGCGGATGCAAAGAGATACAAGTACTACACCTCGGTAGATATGGCGTGGATGCTTGACCAGTGGGGACAGGAGTTCCTCTGCGAGGGACGCCGCAGACGTACGGACCTGCGCCGCTTTGACAAGTTCACGCAAGGGCAGTGGTGGTTCTTCGGAAGGGCTACTGACGGCAACTATCCGGCCAAACGTGACCGCAAGTACGAGTGGTTCCCTCTGCCTGCCTCCGCATTGAGTGTCAACCCGGGGCTTAAGCAAAACCCGAATTATTAGTTCTTAAATTGTTGCGACTATGAAACAGTTATCATTTGTGTCCATGCTGTCGGTGCTGTGCTGCCTGTTTATGGCAGGCTGCAAGCAGGCCGAGATTGTCTATGACCACGAGCAGCCGCAGTTTGAAATACGCTCGAACGCCATTCTGCTGGAACTGATTGTTCCGTCCGGAACGGCTGCAGACGATGAGATATTTATCTTCGGTCCGTTCAACGGCGAGACGGAGACAACGGTTACCGAACAGTTGGCATGGAAGATGGAGAAAGCCGCCCGGTCTGACAGAAAATGGGGTATATACCTCTTCCCGAAGGATTTTGCGGAGGGCAAGAGCCTGGCGGACGGTTTCTCGTTTGTCAGCAAGAAAGCCGGTGCAGAGCGCGATGTCAACGGTAAGGCTGTGACGCACACGCTGGATGCAGGTGTCGGTACGCGCACGAATATCTGGGCCGACCGTTGGGCTGCCTATTTCAGCGGAGACGAAAGACCTGTCAAGCATGACGGCTATGTGGTGTATGTGCAGGACGAAAGCGGTTTTGCCGATCTGCATCTGTACATGTACGGTGACATCAACGACCTGAACGGCGGATGGCCGGGAATGGCTCCCACAGGCGTGGAGACACTGAACGGAGTGGAGTACAAGTACTTCGATATAGGTGCGGACAACAGCGGACTGAGCGAGACGCTTATCTTCAGTGACAACGGTTCCAACCAGTTGGCGGACTACGGTCCGGTGACCTTCAGCGAGAACATATTCCTGCATATCAAGGACGATGGCAGCATCGAGAAGGTGGACGGCTCGTCCGCTATCGTTCATGACGGCGCTGTAGTCTATGTGCTTGACGGAATAGGCTGGGGAATGAGCACGACACTCTATATGTGGGGAGACGTTGACAACCTGAACGGAGGCTGGCCGGGAATGAAGGTCGGAGGTACGGTGCAGTTCGGCGATTATACCTATATGTACTATGAAATGGGCGAAGCCAACAAGGGCCTCTCGGAGCACCTCATCTTCAGTAACAACGGTGCCGGCCAGTTGCCTGACTACGACGGCTACGTCATTGGCGAAGATATCTATCTGTACATTGCAGCAGGCGGAGTGACGGTTATAGCCGATCCGACCAGCCCGGGTGATGTTGTATGGTTTGACCCGACAGCCGCGCCTAAGGAAGAGGCTGTTATTGACCTGTACCTGTACAATGCTACGGAAGGCCTGTCTCCTGAGCATCTGTATGCCTGGGGCTCGTCAGAGGCCTTTGGCGGATGGCCGGGACAGGCGTTCGAGAAGATGGATACTGTCTATGTCCTGGGGATAGAGTTGCTGCACACCACCATCAGCGGGCATGTGAGCGACGAGTGGAACCTGATATTCAATAACGGAGCCGACGACAAGGTGCCGGACTATACTATCCGGGCTGAAGAGCCTGTCGGGGATTTCTACCTTAAGATTACCAACACCGCAGTTTCACCGCTACAAGTAGCGGCACAAATCCAAAAACACTAAAGCCTTATGACAAAACTCTCTATTAGCAAGCGGTCCGTATTCTTTCCGGTGCTATGCATCGGTCTGTTCATAGCCTCATGTACACCGCGTGAGGTGCCGGTTGTCACTCCTCAGGGGCAGGAAGCCGTACGCGCTGCAGCCGTTACGGTGGTGTATGAGTGCAACGAGCGTCTGTTCTCCGAGACCGACGCGTTCAAGACCATTGAGGGCTACGTGCCCGAACTGGAAAGGATGGGCGTGAACGTGCTATGGCTTATGCCTATCCATCCGCGGGGAGCCGACGAAAAAGCCATTGGCTCGCCCTACTGCGTGCAGAACTACCTGGCTATCGATCCGGCGTTCGGCACGATGGACGACCTCAAGCATCTGGTCAAGACCTGTCATGACAGGAACATACGTGTCGTACTGGACTGGATAGCCAATCACACCTCATGGGACAATGTCTGGGTGACCGCTCACCCAGACTGGTACGAGGGACCGTCCACAGCCGACGAGACCGGATGGGCGGACGTCACTTTCCTCAACTACAGCCTGCCGGCTGTGCGGGACACGATGAAGGCTTGTATGCTGTACTGGGTCAAGGAGGCGGATATCGACGGATTCAGGTGTGACTATGCCGGCGGTGTGCCTCTTGACTGGTGGAAAGAGGTCAACGAGGCTATTGCGTCCCTCAAACCCAATGCGTTCATGCTCGCCGAGACGTCCGACGCAAGGCATTACGACGCAGGCTTCAACCTGTTGTACAGCTGGAGTTATCTCTATGCTCTTGAGGACCTATACAGCGGCAAGGGGTCGTTCAGTGCCCTGCAGTCCGCTTCCAACTCCGAGTACACCGCCACACCGGCGGACAAGGAGCGCCTGCGATACATAACCACCCATGACGAGACGGCGGAAAAGGCTCCGGCATCCGTCTTCCGCGATGCGGCAGGCGAACTGTCGGCGTTCTGCCTCACTGCGTTCATGGGAGGCGTGCCGATGATTTACTCGTCGCAGGAGTTGGGCTATATGAACAGCATCAACTTCTTCAACTACAATGTGATGGATTTCTCGTCACCCAACGCTACCCGTGACGCTGTTGCGGCTATCGTGCGTGTATGGAAGCAGACGCAGGACCTCCGTGGCGGCGACAAGACGTTCGGAACACTGGCGTCTCGTGTGCCGTATGTCGAGTATGTGTCCGGCGATGCGGCACTGCTTGTCATCTGCAATGCCGCTAACAGCGAGCAGGAAGTCAAACTGCCGATGCGGTACGAAGGACTGGAGATGACTGATCTGCTCACCGGACAGAAGCAGACTCCTGACGCGGTCATGACGCTCCAACCCCGTGAATATCGCATATACAGAATATAAATCCCGTGATAGACTAACCAATTAAATTGTGTGATTATGAAAAAACTTTTCGCATCTTTGTGCCTTCTGGCACTCTCGTTGACAACGTTTGCAGCAACGTTCAACATCTACATTGACAACCAGACCGGCTGGGAGCAGACTGCTCTGTACGGCTGGTATGACGGTGGTGCCCAACCTTTGGGGGGCTGGCCCGGAATGCAGGCTACTACCACCCAGGATAAGTATCTGGTGTTCACCGTTGAAGAAACAATCGTTCCGGTCAATCTGATTTTCAACAACAACGGCAATGGTATGCAGACCGCTGACTTCTCGTTAACCGAGGCAAAGGACATTCATCTGGTAGCCGCCGACGGTGCGCTGAAGCTGGAGGGCACACCCGAGCCGACGTATAACTATTACATCTACATCGAGGACCAGACCGGCTGGGATGATTTTGCGCTCTTCGCTTGGTATGCCGGCAAGTCTGAAGCCAGCATGTTCGGCAGCTGGCCCGGCAAGCGCAGCACGGAGACAAAAGTGGTGTCAGGTGTGACCTACAAGGTTTTTCCGGCTCCTGATGACGTGTTCCCCTCGCATCTGATTGTCAACAACGGAGGCAACGGTACACAGTTGGCTGACTATGACGTAACCGAGGCGAAAGACTACTATCTTGTCGCATCCTCAACAGGTGTGCGTGAGGCTGGTACGCCGGAGCCCGAGTTTGACTATTTCAATGTGACTGTGGACAACCGGACCGGCTGGGACAACTTCTATATGTACGCCTGGGGGACGTATGACGCATTCGGCGCATGGCCGGGCACAACCGAGGCGGTTAGCCAGTTCCGTGTGGAGAAAAACAAGTCCATTACTCTCAACCTCATTTTCCACAACAACGTGGGTGAAGGTCTGGAGGGCGACCAGCGTGTGCTGTTCACT
>Ga0310690_10003190_pt1 | contig 25068 bp, 18 predicted proteins | sample AusTroGonzalo_MG_2_FD_207661 | JGI IMG/M metagenome (GOLD analysis project Ga0310690, IMG submission 207661) | Bovine rumen microbial communities from tropical cattle in Woodstock, Queensland, Australia - Gonzalo_04 (v2) (version 2) | ecosystem: Host-associated > Mammals > Digestive system >... | reverse complement strand
AAAAGTTGGGACAAAAATATCAGTTTTTGTCCCAATAATCGAAAACACCTGATTTTTACGGAAAACGATGGAAAACGGATTCAGACTTTGTAAGTGATTGATATTGTTTTCATTAGGTGCGTAAGTTGTTGGTTTTGTGGGGGTTATCCAGCGCTCTTGTTTTCATATTTTCAGCCCCCGCCCGAGGCACAAAAAGAGCAGCGATGTCCGCTGCTCTTTTTGCGCCTAACTATTTGATTTACTGGGGGCCTAATCCCCCAGACCCCCTGGGTCGCTTCGCTCCGAAAAGCGGTTATCCACCAAATTTGGTCACATTTGGTCGCATTTTAATTCAAACTATTCACCGTCCTCAGTGCCTGCGCCCGACGTCAACGTCACTGAGAGTATTTCTGGATTATTAAAGAAACGAGGCACTCTGGTACTTTCTTTGGCCAAGCCTCTGCTGATAAGCAACGATGTCCGACTGTTCAGCTCATGGATACCTGTAGTATACTTGGGGAAAAATCCTTGATCTGGTGCAAACAGGCCGCTATTCAACAAATAGGGTATCCTGACCTGGCCTCCGTGTGCGTGACCAGAGATGACAAGGTCAACGGGAATCGCTGAAAAGAGTTCCGTCAATTCCGGTCGATGGCTTAGCAATATTGAATAATGATTTGACGGAAAAAGAATGCTATTGGCCTGACTTTTCACAGCTTCCATTCCCAAATATGTCGGGTCATCTATGCCCCCTATGAATATCGTATCTTTACCGATATGAACTTCTTCCCCTGTGCCTTCAAGGACACGCACGCCATAACGGGTTACCATTGCTTTGATTGAATCGATTTGGCCGCTCCAGTACTCATGGTTTCCGCTCACATAATAGACCGGCCAAGCTTCTGATAGTTGGCCGACAAGGTCATTTGACTTGTCAAAAGGTAGTTCGTCATCGTATATGTCTCCGCAAAGAAGCACGACATCCGGATTTTCCTCTAATATGATTTTTAGTATCGGTTCACTATGTTCACCATATCTGCACCCATGGAAATCGGCAACGACTACTATTTTAACTCTGCCGGTGATCTTATCGCTGTCGATAGTGTATCTCGTACATACTATTCTGTTTGAGAAGCCTAAAACCAACGTGATGATTATTGACAGGATAAACAGAACGAGTAGAGGTTTCTTCAAAAAGCGGATGCTCATATATGATATCGTGAAGATGTTTAACTATACAGTTCCTTACAAAAGTAATCCAATTCCAGAGAGTATAGAACTTCTCATTTTACATGTCTTTGATAGTCCATCTTCTCGTGGAGAACACGATCCACCCAGATGGAACCATCCTTGTGCTTTTTATAGAAAACAATATGATGCCCGACCTTGAAACCAAAGAGCCCGGGCTTTACGACATTATATTCCTTTTCAAGGAAAACAAGCAAATTATTCAGTCCTTGAATAGCGGTATATATTTGCCGATAATAGATGACCGCCTGTTCTTCAGACCAAGTTTCTACTGTGTAGTCCCAAATGCTGTCCAAATCGGCAATGGCCTTTCTGGATAATCGAATCTTAGCCATTGTTCCTCCGTTTTGCCTTCAACTCCTCCAAGTGGGATTCGAAGTCAAAGTCTTCGACATACCCGCTTGCTTCACCTTCCTCAATGGCAGCACGGAGAGCTGCTATCTTTTGCTCATCCTCCTCCAGCCTTCTGAGCCCGGCACGAATCACCTCACTAGCGTTCGTGTAACGGCCGCCAAGGACACAGGCCTGGATAAATGCGTCAAAATGAGATCCTAATGCAACTGTAGTTGTTTTCATTTCAATCTATATTTGCCACGAATATAAGAAATATTCTTATGCCGCACAACTATTTTCACTCCACAACTTTGTGGACCACAAAATTGTGTACCAAATCACATTGATAGATTTTTGGTCGCATTTGGTCGCATTTTCCGCTCACTATTTGAATACACCGCTGAGTAATAACAACCAATTGATAGACAGATCCTTCAATAGCCACCAAGAATACACGATAGTCACAAGTCTTCTAGTTCCCCCCCCGAGGCACGAAAAAAGGCCGCATTCATGGCGGTCATTGGGGTCAGTCGATTCGATTCGTGTAGAGGTGATGTGGGGGTTAGCACGCCTGGCAATACAACATGTTGATAACCAGCCTATTCAAGAGCGCGGCGTGTTGACCCCACTCAAAAATCAGACGGGTTAGCACGGGGGCGTGCTGAGCCCCTCTATTTTTGGAGGGGATAAGCACGGCGCATTTCTTAAATCATTGATTTGCAGATTATTACAAATCGATATGTACTCCCCCCCCCAAGGGCTCTACCTCTCATAACCATGGACTAACTGCCACAATCACTATACCTTCCACATTCGTTGGAGCATTGAGAATGAGTTTCTGGAGTTGGTGCTCTTCCCGATAGAATTCACCTAAATGGTATCAGATCGAACACTGCTGTTTTGAAGGAAGAATGGGGGGCTCGGTACTCATCTTAGTCGAGTCCCTTATTTGATTATTGTGCGAAAAGGGTACAAGGACCTGATTTGCACACGGGAAAGTCATTTCCAGCAAAATTACCCACTTAAATTTGGTTTATATTGTAAACTTGTTTATATTTGCATCGGGATTGGGACAGACTGCGCAGCTGCGCCTGGTCCCTAAAACGGATTAAACAATGGATACAATGGAACAGAACAAAGAAATGACGGCTTCCGAAAGCCTGCAGCTCATCACCGAAACGCTGAACAACAGCCGCAAGGACATTCTCCGCAGCAATGCCAAGTACTATATGGTCTGGGGCGTGCTGCTCACCCTTTTCTCCCTGGCTATCTACATTTTGTGGAAAACGACCGGCCGCGCAAACTGGAACCTTCTCTGGTTTGCCATGCCGCTGGTGGGATTCCCCATGGACAGGTGGATCGGAAAAAGGGAAGACGTTGTTCGCTCCGACAACGTCATCAGCCGTATTACCAGGGGCATCTGGCTCACCTTCTGCATCTTTTCCTGCTCGGTTGCCCTCTTCAACATTCTCTTTTCTCTCCTCAACACGAGTCCCATCGGGGCCATCGCCGTCGGCACCAGCCTGTCCGGACAGATTATCCTCCTGTTCGGCATGGCCGAAGCAATCACGGGGGTTGCCCTGAAGAACCGGACCATCAAGATTGCAGGTGCCGTGACAGGGATCGGTGGCCTGGCCCTGTATTATGGAATCGGCCTTTACGAAGAACAGATGCTTCTTTTCACCTTTGCCGGTATCGTCCTTCTCATCACCGGAATCCTCGTAAAACGCCAATACCGGTAGCCTTATGTTCCCCAAGTTAGACCCGCTCCTGCATTCGGAGCTCCGGCTGGCCGTGATGTCCATCCTGGCCGGGGTCGATGAAGCCGATTTCACCTACCTCAAGAAGCAGACAGGTGCCACCTCCGGAAACTTGAGCGTACAGATCGACAAACTCACCGCCGCCGGATACATCACCGTCGAGAAGGGCTTCAAGGGCAAGATGCCCCGTACCACCTGCCGGATCACCCCGGCCGGCCAGGAAGCCTTCAGCAATTATGTAGATGCATTGAAAGAATACCTGACTGCAGGTAAATAACCGATCGAACGATGAAAAAGACAGTCAAAACCATTCTATGGGGCCTGCTTGCCCTCGTACTCCTTCCCGAAGCAAGTGCCTGGGCGCAGCCCAGCCCCAAAGAGATCGCCGCAGCGTCCGTCAGAAAACTGGACGAGGGCCTCTACTATATGGAATACAAAGGAGATGACGGCTTTACCGGACTGATCGAGAGCGGAGGCGGCCGCAGCGCAGGAGAACTGACCGGATACGTGATGCGTTTCCTTTTCCAAGGACTCCGGCAGCCGCAGGCCGGGGAACCTGTTCCGGCACAGTTCGGCTGTTCCGCCCTGACCGCCCGTACGCCGGAAGGCGGCGTCCTGATGGGCCGCAACTTCGATTTCAATTCCGCCACCGGAGTGGTCCTGCATACGGTTCCGGAGCAGGGATATGAGACCTATACCACATTCAACACCGACTTCCTGGGCTTCGGGGATGGGTGGCTTCCGGAAGGGATGCAGAATCAGTTCATGGCGCTCGCCACGCTGTTCTTCGCCCTGGACGGCATCAACGAGAAGGGACTGGCCGTGGCGGACCTGATGGCCGGGGATGACGCCCAGACGCATCAGGAAAGCGGGAAACCGGCCCTGACCACCACATCGGCCATCTGCTACCTCCTGAAGAATGCCGCCACCGTGGACGAGGCGCTGGACCTGCTGCGGGGAATCGACATGCACTCCGACATCGGCGCCGCCCACCATTATGCCATCTCCGATGCCTCCGGCCGGAGCGTCGTGGTCGAGTACGTGGACAACCGGATGGAGGTTGTTGAATCCCCTGCCGTAGCCAACCACTACCTCTGCGCCGCCAAGCTGAATGCGGGGTTGATCGAAGGAGACCACCGGTATGAATACCTGTGCAGCCAGATCGGGGCAAACGGAGGCGTGATGGACCAGCGGCAACTCACGGAAACCATGACTGCCGTATCCCAGCCTGAGAAGGAGGGCACTTTTCTAGGCACCGCCTGGACGATGGTGATGGACCTTACCCACCCCTCCGTCACCTACTACTCCCGCCGGCACTTCGACAAGCCCTTCCATTTTGCGTTTGACCGGAAATAGGGTCAACGCACGTCTCAATAGGTCGATTTGATCCGCGAGGCGGTCAGGGTGATGTCGCGCGTGGCAGGGGCCGGAGCCGGATTTCCCTGGAAGCGACGGGGCTGAGGGGCTACGACCGTGACGGTCAGTTCGTTCCGGTCGGAGGAGAACTGGAAGCGGAAGCGCTCCTGGCAGCCATTGTTGAACAAGGAGAGGTAATAGGCCCCCAGTTCATCGGCCCCGGTCCAGGAGCACCAACCTGCGGTGGTCACCGGCGTGGTATTCATCGTATTGGCATAGACGGTCCCCCCGAAGAAAAGCGTGCGGTCCGTGCTGCCCATCATCCATTGGTCCAGGCCGAAGGGGATGTTGTGGATGGCTTCTCCCGTCTCCATCGTCAGGAACATATTCCCCTGCGCATCAAAGCGGAAAGCGATACCGGTGAGTCCATAAGCGTTCTGGTGCATCCGGTAACGCAGGGTGCGGGAACGCTCGGACGGTGCGACAGAGGGCTCCGGGAAGGGATGCTTGAGTTCATAACCGCCGATGGCCGCCTGCAGGTCAAAGCCTTTGTCCGGCTTGAGCCGCTTGTCGTTCATCCGGTCCACCAGATTGTAAATCAATTGATTGAAACCAGCCTCATCGCCGATCTGTCCGTTGGAGGCCACCACCACGTCGTACTCGGGGATCACCATGATCAGCTGGTTCTGCCCGCCGATGGCCCGCCAGGAATGATGACGGCCCATCCACACCTGATAGCCATAGCCCTGGCCGGCATCGTCCTTGTTGTTCTCCTCCTCGGAGAGTTCCGGACGCTGGTAGATGTGCGGTGTGGTCATCGCCTCCACCCATTCGCGGCTGAGCAACTGACGGCCCTGCCACACACCCTTGTTCTTCAGGAAAATGCCCATCTTGGCCAGGTCGGAGGTCTTGCTGTGCATACCGCCGTTGCCCATGCTCCTGCCGTCCAGGTCCATCTCCCACACCACATCGCGGATTCCCAGCGGATCCAGCAGCCGGGGCTTCAGGTACTCGTACAGCGTGAGCCCCGTCACCCGGGTGATGATCTGGGAGAGCATATGGGAACAGGTGATGTTGTAGGCGAATGACGTCCCCGGCTCATGGGCATAGTCCATGGCCAGGAAGGAACGGACCTGGTCGTCCCCGGAGCCCGGGTATTGGGTGCGGGCATGCCCGGCCGACATCGTCAGGAGATGTTCCACCGTCAGGCGCTCCAGTTCTGGAGCCGTCTTTTCAGGCATCAGGTCCGGGAAGAAGGAGGCGACCTTGTCGCTGACTTTCAGCAGGCCCTCCTGCACGGCAAAGCCCACGGCGGCGCCGGTAAAGGTTTTCGTGGCGGAATACATCGCGTGCGGGTACTGCGGTCCGTAAGGGGCCCACCAATGCTCGGCCACCACTTTGTCGTGGCGCAGAAGCATCAGGCCGTGGACTTCGTAACCGCCCTCATCCAGGGCGCGGAACCAGTCTGCGATGGCCGCCGAAGGGATTCCCTCCGCTTCGGGCGTGCTGCGCACAAGGCCATCGTCATACACCTGTGCGGCCAGGCCCATGGCGGCAAAAGCCGCAACGAATGCAAGGATCAACCGTTTCATTTTCTATAATCGCTGTCAAGGGGAAGATTCGTGAAGGTAGGAGTGGCGACGGCGGGGGGATCGAAGCCGTCAGCCCGGCCGAAGACGGTAAAGTCGATGATCCCGAGCGGCTGGGCCTTGGGCCAGTCCGTCACCGTCAGACGCACGAAACGGGCACGGACGGGCGTGAAATCCTGGTAGAAGGTGTCACGGGCGACGGTGTTGTCCGTGCAGTCCAGCACCGGGGTGTATTGTTCCCCGTCCATCGACACTTCCAGCCGGAACTTATAGACCGGCAGCGGACCGCCGCGCATCCCGAAACCGCGCCGCGCGCCACTACCGAACAGAACGCGCATTCCATCGACCTGGAAATACTGCACGACATCGAAGCGGGTGGCCGGGGACAGTTCTACCGTCAGCTGCGGCTGAGGATCATCGGCCGCGGGGCGCCAAAGGGTACCACTGTAATCATCGACAGCATAGGCGGCCGGGAAACCTTCCTGCTGGGAAGAGCATTTGGAGAGGGCGTTCATCGCCAGCATCTTGTTGATGGTCACCGGGATGGAAACCGGTCCGGCGGGCTGTCCCGGCGCAGGCTGCGGAGAATCGGTGACGGTGACGCTCATCAGGCCGTCTTCATCGAAACGGACCCTGTCCATGCCGATCCGGCGTCCGCCCGGCGGATTGGACAGCACGATGGTGTAGAATTGCCACCACTCCCCGTCCGGGGCCTGTACGATGGAGCCGTGCGCCGTTCCGGTCACCAGGCCTTCCGTCTTCCGGAGCAAGGGATTGTTGGGCGCATAGGTATAGGGGCCCAGCGGCGACGTGGCGGTGTAATATCCTTCCGCGTAGGTCTTCCACTGGGTGCCGGAAGCGGAATACTCCAGGTAATAGATTCCGTTGCGCTTGATGACCCAGGGACCTTCGATCCAGGCCACGCCGGGATACTCGTTCTTCTCGCCATAACGCTCCCAGGCATGCATCGGATTGAAACCGAACAGATGGACGGGGTTGCCGGCGAAACGCGTAAGGTCCTCCGGATCCAACTTCACGCCGTAGATGCCGCTGATGCCGCGCCCGGGCCAGAAAAGGTAGGGCTGGTTGTCATCATCGACAAAGATCTTGGTGTCGAAACCGCCGTTCCAGCCCAGTTCCACCGGCCCGGTTTCCTTGAAAGGCCCCAGGTCCCGGAAAGGTCCCAGCGGGCTGTCGGACACATACAGGTTGTCGCTGTTGCCCGAAAGGTAGAACTTGCCGTTGTACTTGACGATGTCCGGTGCGACCGGGACCCCCTGGACGGGATGGAAATCCCAGTTCAGAAGGTCCTCGGACACCCAGGCGCCGCCGCCTGTGCAGTACATGTAGTATTTGCCGCCTTCCTCCAGGACGGTGACGTCACCGGAAGCATTTCCTCCCAGGCCGATGGGCATGGGAAGCGGGTTGCAATAACGGGGACCCTGGGCTCCCGCGGCCAGGGAAAGGCAGAGCCAAAGCGCCGCCGTGAGGATGGTTTTCGTCCGCATCATCGTATGGGTTTGTACAAAGATACGAATTTAAACCGGGGTTTCCTTACCTGCCCGTCCTAGATTTGCTTTTGGGGGATGGGCAGCTCGAAGTCCAGGTCCTTCGGGCAGAACAGGTTGGGCCATTGGCGGTTGAGGCGGAGCCAGCGGCTCCAGCCCACGGCCTGGTCAAAAGCCAGTTGCTCGTACGTGTCGGCCAGCGTGGAGGCCCAGGTCATCCTCTCACCGTAGACCTCCATCCGGTAGTGCTGCGGGTCATCGGTCGGAAAGAGATAGAAGAATTGCATCTCGCCGTCGGGGGAATAAACGAGATCTCCATACGGGACCTTGGCACCGGTATCCGGGTGGGTAGTCCAGAAGACATAGGAGAAAGTGCCCAGGGTGCCAAGCATCACGCTGTAGTCCACCATGAATTCGTGGACGGTGAGGTACCGGCTGAAGTACTGGCTCACAATGCAGTTGTTGAAGGCGTCCTTCATCTGTTTGGAGAAGTCGCCGCCATAGACCTCGGGCAGGGCGGTGACAATGGATTTGACGTACTTGATGGCGTCATAGTTGGGCTGGTTGATCTGGATCTTGAGGGCGTGGGCCGTGCAGTCGTCAATAGCCTGTTTCTGGGCCTCGGTGCCGTTCGTGTAAATATCGCACAGACGGTCGGTGAACTCGCGCAGCATGACGCCCAGCTGGGCGATACCGGAGGTGCGGGTGACGGTCAGGTCGCTATAGAACGGAACGGTCTCGTCTTCTTGACAGGCCCTGTCCCAGCTTTCCACGGCCGCCTTGCAGTAGCTGTCCAGCGCCTGCTCGATGTTCACCGAGGGTTGGCCCAGCAGTTTGGGCAGCATACGATAGGCACCGTCGATGGAGGGTTTTGAGTAGGAGGGGGCAATGACGTAATCGCAGAGGTCCTGCAGTTCAAACTGGTACTCCAGGCAATTCATCATGCAGGCGTCCATAAAGATGGTCTCCATATGGACACCGGCCTGCCGGATGGCGCGGGTGAAACTCTTGGCGGTGAAGTGTTTCATGGAACCGTCCACAAGGTTTCCGTCGTCATATATCAGACCGCGCGTTGAGACGGCCTCCGGCAATTCGTCAACAGGCATATAGCATCCGCCGTGGTCGTGAACGATCAGCATATATTTCTTGGCGGGATAGGCTTTTGTGGCCCAGTTGATGAAGTGGGTCAGCGAGTCGGGGCAGGTGAGGTCGGCATTGCCGGCCCCGTAGAAATTGGCCCGCGAAAAAACCTGTTCCTGGAAGGTCTTCGTGGTGTCAACGGCCCAGCGGACGGTCCTGCCGCCGAACGTCTCGCAGGTATTGTCATCGTAATCACCCATATCCTCGGTCTTCATATTCTCTGCCGTGGAGAACTTGTACTGCACCACCACGTTCACCCGCTTGAGCGCATCGGCTCCGGCCTGGTAGAAATCCCCGATCTTGGACAGGTAGAAGTATTCCCGGTTGCCTCCCCCGTGACCGTAGTACATGATGGTGTACTCGGCTTCTGACTCCGGTACCGGGATTTCGGGGTCGTCCTTGGTGCACGATGTCAGCACCGTCAGGGTCATCAGCGTGAAGGCCGCTGCGGCCAGAAGAATCCGTCTCATCTTATTCCCAGTTACCATTTGTCACTTTCCCGTCGGCATCAATGGTGAAGAGGGATGTCACAATGCCGCCTGCATTGCGTTCCGTCCATTCCTGCACCTTGGATCCCGCCATATCCAGGCCCCTGGTTTTGCTGGACATGATGGTCTCCCCCACCTTATTGCCGGAAGAAGTGACCGCATTCCCATTGTAGCCAAAGACACAAGAAACCGTGAATTTCTCCAGGCCGGAGGGGTCCGTACCCGGCTTCACCTGTGCTTTCAGGCGGACACCGAACGTGGCGGGCAACTTGGTTTTCACGCTCTTGGTCCAATTGTTCTGCGTCATCTGCTCGCTCTTCACCTGGCCGTCGGCATCGTAATACTCGACGGTGAGCGTAAGCTGGCTGAGCATCTGGTCATTGACGGAAAGCGTGTAGCCCATGACGGCAGCGGCCGGCTTGGTATCCTCGACAGGTGTTTTAACGTCATCTTTCGTGCAAGAGACCAGCATCGGAAGGGTCATTGCGCAGCAAAGGACGGCTGCGAGCATCATCAGATTCTTTTTCATAATGGGTATTGTTAAGTTGTTACATGATTCCTGTACGTTCTATCTTCTCCCGCAGTTTTTCGTTCTCGTCGATGAAGCGGCCCAGCGTGGCGTTCTTGTCCCCGATCTGCCATCTGTAATAGATGATGACAGCAACGAGCATCAGCACCACCACGATCATGGCGGCGGCGAGGGCGACGGTGATGATGAGGGTCGTATCCATACATTTTGCTCGTTGATTCCGGCAGCAAAGGTATGGCAAAAGGGGCGTCCCGCTGTGCCACCCCTGCAAATCATTGTGCCAATTCTGCAAAAAACGCCATCAAGCCCTATTTTCCCGCCACTTTTCGATAATCCGAGGGGGACATGCTGTAGGCCTCGTTGAAGAGACGGTAGAAGGTGCGGCGGGAGAGGCCGCAGAGTTCGGCGATGAGGGCGACGGAGTCAGGGGTCGTAGCCAGGAGGCGGGCCGCATGGCGCAGACGATATCCGTTGATGAAATCCGTAGGCGTCTGGCCGGCGCATTCGCGCAGGGCATCATAAACATAGGTACGGTTCGTGCCCGCCAGACCGGCCAGCGTATCCTGGTTGGTTTCGGGATTGGTGAAGACTTCAGGGTCCGTCATCAGTTCACACAGCCGGCGGTAGATCTGCTGATTCTGCGAAAGGGTTTCGGCAGGCTGCGCCTGCAAGGCCTGACGCTGCAGGATCTCGGCCTTTTCGCGCTGCTGAATCTCCTGGTACAGGCTGCGGTTCTTTTCCGTCAGCACCTTGTTGTAAATGCGCGCGCGGACGAGCAGGTAAGCGACCAGCAGGATGATGATGGCCGCCGCCAGGAGCATGATGCGCTGGATCCGGGTCTTGGCTTCTTCGTCCTTCAGCTGCAGTTCCTTCTCCTGGGTTTTCATCTGCTGGGCCCACATCAGCGCCTCGCTACGGCGTTCACGCTGCGTGAGGCTGTCGGTCAGGACCACATACCGGGACAGCTGCTCATAGGCCTCATGGCCCCGTCCCATCCGGTCCAGGCCGAAGGCATAGGTATTCACAAGGGAGGCGTAATGGGTGGATACAGTGTCCGCGTGCTCCCGGTAATACGGTTCCAGGACGGCGTATATCTGGTTGACACGCTGGGCGTTCCCGGAGATGATATAGTAATGGAGGATGTCGTGCAAATGGTCCGGCGACTGGCTGGCCTGGGTCTTTTCAAAGGCCTGCGCGCTGCGGCTGGCCGCGGCTTTGTCGCCGAGCATATACTGGGAATAGGCCAGCAGGCTGTAAAGGGAAGCGCGCTGCTGGTCGATAAAGCCCGCGGGCGCGGTGGTGTATTCCTTCTCGATGCGGTCCACGACCTGCTCACGCTCCTGTGTAAGCGCCACGGCACGGGCATAATCCTCGTTGTTGATGGCCATGCGCGCCATGCTGCCCAGGAAGTAGGTCAATGTGGGAAGGACCTGGATGTTGCGGCTGGAACGGGCCAGTTCCAGTGAACGGTCCAGGTACTCGGTCCCGCTGCCCCGCTGCAGTTTCTCCATGGTCTCCCCGGCGGCAAAATAGAACTGGGCTTCCTCGCCGGTCCAGCCGTTATCGTGGGAAATCCGGGCCCCGTCCAGGGCATAATGGATGGCATCCTGATAGGTCTTGGGGTCCGTTTTGCCCAGGTCCACCAGCAGATGGTAGATCTTGACATGCTGCAGGCTGTCCGCCACCGGGTCCTGGTTCTCCAGTACCGCCATGCAGTACTCCCGCGCCTTACCGATATCTTCCTTGGAGCCGTTCGACAGGTGAATCTGCGCACGCATGAAGTTGGCATAATTGACATCGGCCACTCCCCGCATCTGCGCGGTGTCCACCATCGCGAGGGCCCGTTCCGGATCCTCGAAAAGATAGTGGCGGATGCTTTCCCACTGGTAGCGGCTGTCATCGGCCGTGTTTTCGGCCTGCTCGCGGGGCGCGCAGCCCAGAACGGCCAGGGCGGCCAGGAAGATGTACAAGTGCTTCATAATCGACCTTTTATGCGCGCAAAGGTACAAAAAAATGATCTTTGCGCGCATAAAAAAACAGTCGATTAGTGTCAATGGAAAACCAAAGAGCCCCTACTCCTTCTTCAGTTCAGTCGCCGGATTGGTCCTGGCGGCCTTGAGGTTTTGCCACAGGACGGCGAGGAAGGACATCGCGAGCGTGACGAGGACCGCTACGGCGAATATCCAGCCATAGCCCGATATCCGGTAATGGAAGTCTTCCAGATACTTTCCGGCCAACCATACGGCCACCGGGACGGCGATTACGCAGGAGATACCGACGAGGACCATGTACAATCCGACCGATTTGAGGGTTTCGCCTTCGACGGTGCTGCCGAAAACCTTGCGGACGGCGATGTCGTGCGTCCGCTCGGAGGCGTAGAGGGCCGACATGGCCAGAAGGCCCAGCAGCGCGACCATGACGGCAAGGAACATGAACAGTTCGATCAGGCGCATGTAATTCTCCGCCGCGCCCAACCGCGCATCCAACTGATTCTTTATGTATCCACTGAGTCCCGGGATACCCTCGTATCCGTCTCTCTCCATACTGAACCGCTTGTACAGCGCCTGAAGTTCCTTCTCTGCCTCCTTGCGGTTCCCGTCGATCCGAAGAACCCTGAAATGTGAGTTCAAATCGCTATTCACGCTGAGGATGCCCAGCAAGTCGTCATTGACATGGGCGGCATCCGTCATTGCGAAGTCCTTGACGACACCTGCCACCGTTCCCTGGAACCACTCTCCCAGGATAGCCGGCATCCGGGGCTCAGCCGGATCCGTTCCGAATCTGCGGAAGGCCGATTCCGAGAGCCAGTATCCCTCTCTATTCGGCGCGTGGAAATCCTCCACGACTTCGAAGCCATACATTCGGAATGCCTCCGGACCACAGTACAGGAAAGCACAACTGACCGTGCCGCCCGTCTCTTTATCCTGCATGGACATGGTCATATAGGGCTGACCCGGAAAACCGTTGGCCTGGTCCATTTCGGAGACGAACGGCAACGCCTTCAGGGCATCCTCGTGGCCCGTTCCCTGTACCAGGTGCTGATAGTAAAGGCCATCGACATTCGCTCCGAGCGGCCGGTGAATCATGTGGCTGTACTGGCGCTCCATGACCAGCGAGAACGCAATCAGCAGGACGGACAAGCCTGTCTGGAAAACGATGAATATCTTGGAAAGGATTCGTTTGGAGGCCGTGCGATAATCGCCCTTGATGACTCGGATGGCGTCGAAACGGGACGCGATGCGGGAGGGGATCCATCCCGCGACCAAGCCGATCAGCAGCGAAAGACCGATGACCAAGGCGACCGTTCCGAAATCCCAATGCCATGCAAAGGGAACGGAAATGGGCGAATGGGAGACATGGGCATCGACATAGTGCGTAAAGACCGGCCGGAAGGCATAGGCCAGAAGGACCGCCATCACCGTACAAGCAGCCGTGAAGACAAGGGATTCTTTGAGGAAGCCCCACACAATCTGTTCCCTGGATGCGCCCAAAACAGTCCGCATACCCATCTCTTTCACACGGCGTCCAGCCAGCGCAGAACTGAGATTGATGTAATTGAAGATGGCGGACAGCAGGAGCAGCAGCACCACGGCCGACAACATTTTCAGGAGAGACTGGTTGCCCTTCAGGAAGACTTGGTCCCCATGGATCAAATCCGAGAAATACAGGCGGTCCATCCGTTCGATGGACCCGTTTTTCATCGCCCTCGACTCATCGCGCCCCCATTCTATCCTGTGATGGGATTCCAGGACGGCGTCTATGTCAGCCATGAGTTTTTCCTCCGGCTCGTCGCTCCGGACGATACAGGTGCATCCGCCTGTATAACCCCGCGTCAGTTCTCCGTTTTCCTTGACCTGCAAGAGAACCAGTTCATCATCACGGAAGATAGGAGATCCGAGATCCTGGAAAATGGCGACCACGGTATACGTCTGCTCGTCGTACGCCCAGACCTTACCGATGACATCTTCTCCTGGGAACATCTCCCTGGCGAACCGCTCCTTCATAGCTACGGTATTCGACTCCAGCAGTGCGTCAGGATTTCCGGCCACCCATCGGATCGGGAACATGTCCAGGAAGTCAGCATTGACCCCGGCTATCATCGCCTCATGAAGAGAAACCTCCCCTACCTTTCCCTGGATTCCCAGATACGAATAGGCCGAGGCCTTTTCAATCTCGGGGACATTCTCTTTCAACAGCCCCGCCAAACCGGTCCGGGGTCCCATCTCCACGGAGCCATAGGTCGTTCCGACGAGATAGGTATTCTTCCACTCCGGATAGCCCTGGGCCGCCTTCCGCTGCTGCAGTACATACGACCCGATGAGAATCACGAACGCCAGGCTCACCGCCAGCCCGATGAATTCGATGGCGGTGTACAACTTGTTGCGGGAAAGGAATTTGAGGTAGGATTTCATACGCGACTATTCATTTTTCAAGGATTCCACGGGATTCGCCCTCGCGATGCGGAGGCAGTTCAGGACCACCACTCCCAGCACGATCAGCAGCACCAGGATGGCTCCGCCCAGGAAATACAACGGATTCAGCGACACCTTTTCGGCAAACTGCTCCAGCCACTTGTGGGCCACGAAGAAGGCGGCTATGCAAGCGATTACGGCCATTACGGCGGACAGGATCATGATATCCTTGGCGAATACGTTCAGGATGTCCCGCGTGGTGGCGCCGTTGATCTTGCGGACAGCCATTTCCTTGCTGCGACGGAGACTCTCGTCCCTGATAAAGCCGATGAGTCCGAGCAGGGCGATCAGCAGGGAGAAAACGGCTCCCAGCGCCATTGTATTGCGCATTTTCTTGCTGTCGTCATAAGCCGCGCGCATCGCTTCTTCGTAGGAGACAATCTCGATGTCCCGGCCTTCGAGGGTCTGTTCCAACGCACTTCGTACCTTATCCAGTACACCATCCCCTGTCATTCTGAAGGAGCCGGAGGCGACCGAAGAATCTATCTTAAACAGGATATGCGGCATGTAGTCCGTGCCAATCTCACCATGGAACATGACGCTCGGGCGCGGATCGACACCTTGCAGGTTGCCGATCAGGTAACTCTTATACACGCCGGTGATGGTAAAATAATAAGGGATTTCGTCATCCGTCACCGGACCATGCTCAGTAATGAAGACCTGCTTGCCCACGGCGCCGTCACTCCAGTCCGTGAATTCGGCCATCCTGGCCACGAACTTCTCATCCACGGCGATCTCGAGGTCACCCCTCGGGGCGCGGCCGTCCACGAACGGAATGCCCAGCAATTCAAAGAACCCGTCGGAACTGTCATACTGGTCGGCAATGTTGAACAGTTCCCGGCTGTCATCCGGAATATGGACATTGTTTCCGCTGGCACCCCGGTAAGGCAGGTTATAGCTGGTGGCCACGCCGGTCACCTCCGGAAGTCCTTCCAGCATCTGGACCGCCCTGACATGTTCCTGATAGTCTCCCCCAAAGATATCGACATAGAACAGGTTCTTGTAGTCGTAGCCCGGATTGCTGTGGGACACCTCCTGATACTGCCTGCCGATGATGAGCATCATCACCACCAGGAATACATTGATCAGCACCTGGACTCCTAAAAGACCCAGTTTCCAGTAGCGGGAGTTCTCCGTGTAGTTCTTCAGCGCGGCATCGACAGGAATCCTCTGGAACAATTCGGCCGGCACAACAATCGAAATAGCCAGCACAAACAGGATGAGGGCGACGATGGCCACCACGCTCTGCGGCACCAACAGCGTCTGGAACGGCACGCCCAGCAGATTCTCCACCAGGCTCCGGCCGGCGAAAACAATCAGGGCTGCCAGGACCAACGACAGCACGATGTGGAGCAGCGCCTCCTTCGACAGCAATCTATAGATGTGCTTTCCTTCTGCGCCATAGCACTTCCGGACACCCACTTCCCTGGAGCGCTTCACCAGGGATGAGATGACGATCAGGATATAGTTCAGCAGGGAGATCAAGATCAGCAGCGCGGCGACAATGGACAGCAGGATGACCTGTGTCTTCACTTCCGGATGGCTCGTGTGCAGCTTGTTGAACGGCTTCAGATAGTACCTCAACTGCAAACCCAGTGCTTCAATCTCATCTAAATGCTGGTGCGCCTCCTGCATCTTCCGGATGGCATCGGCCAACGTGTTCGGGTCCACGCCCGGGAACAGCTTCACATAACCCCTGTACCGGTCGTTGCCCAGCCAGTTGGTGGTACTCCACTCGTTATAGGATGCCATCGACAGCAGGATGTCATAATCCAGCGTCCCGTTCTTCGGGAAATCCTCGAAGACGCCTTCGATAGTAAACTTCAGATCGGGCACATCCTTGTTGCAGATTTGCTTGCCGATGCACTCCTGCACTCCGCCCATCTTCCCGGCGAACGAGCGTGACACCATCACCGACCCGAACTTCGCGAGTGCCTTGACCGGATCGCCGGCCAGGATCGGCCGGTCAAAGACCTTGAAGAAACAGGTATCGGCGCAAACGAGCGTGGCCTTCAGCTTGTGTCCGTCCTCATCCAGATAGGTGTCTCCATTGAAAACATAGGTCGTGCGGGTGCCGACCTCCACCCCCGGGACCTCCTCCATGAAGCCCACAGCCACGGCGCCGCTCACCTGCCCATAATCGTTCTCATCGCCGTTCTGCGAATACCAGGTATAGATGGAATACACCCGGTCGATGTCCTTGTAAAAGCTGTCGTAGCTCAGTTCAAAGAACACCTTGGCTATGAGCACAATGCCCACGGCCAATCCCACACCCAGGGACAGGACCTTGATTAGTATATCGTTTTTTGATTTCATAACGAATCTCGTCATGCCCGGCCCCGACCGGGCATCTTTTTACAGTTCATTCTTGACATCGGAAACAATCTGACCGTCAAACAGGTCAATCGTCCGCTGTGCCTGAGCCGCATCTTTCTGCGAGTGAGTCACCATCACGATGGTCGTGCCTTCGGCGTTGAGTTCCTTGAGCAGATCCATCACCTCCTTGCCATTCTTGGAATCGAGGTTACCGGTGGGCTCGTCCGCGAGAATCAGCTTCGGGCCGGCGACGACGGCGCGGGCGATGGCCACACGCTGCTGCTGACCGCCGGAAAGCTGCTGCGGGAAGTGGTTGGCACGGTGGCTGATGGCCATGCGCTTCATAATGTCCGTGACTTTCTGCTTGCGCTCGGCAGCGCTGATGTTCAGGTAGCGCAGCGGGAGCTCGATGTTCTCATATACATTGAGTTCGTCGATCAGGTTGAAACTCTGGAACACAAAGCCGATGTTGCCCTTGCGGAACTTCGTGCGCTCCTTCTCCTTGAGGTTCGCCACTTCGGTGTCCAGGAGTTTGTAACTGCCGCTGGTGGGATTGTCCAGCAGGCCCAGGATGTTGAGCAGCGTGGATTTGCCGCAGCCGGAAGGGCCCATGATGGCGACAAACTCGCCGTCCTTGATTTCGAAGGAAACGCCGTTGAGCGCCGTGGTCTCGATCTCTTCCGTCCGGAAGACTTTGCAAAGATTGCTGACAGTAATCATAGTGGTTTGTTATTTAATTTGTTATTATTATTCGTTCTTTAATGCTGCAATGGGATTCGCATAGGCGGCCCGCAGATAGTGCGACAGCACAACCAGGGCGCATAGCGCAGCCACAATTATGAGTGTCAAGGTAAACACGCCCAGCGAGAATCCCACCCGATGCGAGAACTGCTGCAGGTAGTACCGCACGATCAGCCAGCCGATCGGCGCTGCTAGCACATAGCATATGGCCACCGTCCGCAAGTATATCCCAAGGCCCTCCGAAGTAATCTGAGGGATTTCTGCCCCCAAAACACGCTTGATGGATATTTCCTTCCGTTTGTACTGCACATCCATCAGCACCTGGCCCCAGATGCCAACCAGCGACACCAGCACCGCCAACAGCGAGAACAGCCACACGGCCAGCCTCAGTCGCTCTTCGCCGCTGTATAGATTCTTGCCGATGGCATCATAGAACTGTACCTCGTAAGGCATCGTCGGATCCATATCCGTCAGGATGGTCTGGATCTTGTCCACGGCCGCAAAGCGGTCGACGCCCTCGGTCAGACGAATATATGCGAACGGCATCGAATGCCCCTTGTTGGTATTCACTTGGAAAGCCACAGGAGAGTCCGCCTTTCGCATCGATGTGATATTCACATTATTGATGAAGCCCACAATGGGCACTCCGTCACCGAAATTACCGGCATAAACCCGTAGTTCTGCGCCGTGGGCCTTCAAGTCCTGCGTGAACAGGATCGGCCCGAACTCGCCTTCATTGAAATCCCGGCCTTCCAGCACCTCCAGCCCGAGCACTTGCGGTAAGTTCCAGCTGCAGTAAATCATGCTCATCGACACCTCCCCGTCGCCGAAATCCGCACCCTGGGTCGAATAAGTATCGGACCCGCCGATGAGATCGTTAGCGTAAGCCACATCCTTCACCTCTGGAAGCGCACACAATCTTTCCCGAAGCCAGTCTGCCTTTTCCCGGCTGTTTTCGCCGCCGATATTTACCACGGCAAGGTTGTTTTTGTCGTATCCGCAGGGATATTCCTTCATGAACCGGCTCTGCCGCTGCACGAAAAGGACAAAAACCAGCAGGGCGATGGAGACTACAAACTGCACGCCCACAAGCACCGAGCGCAGCGTCTTTCCGGACTTTGACAGCCCATAGTTACCGCGAAGGATAAGCGCCGGTTGCCCGGAGGTCGAATAGATGCCTGGCCAGATACCGGCAATGATGCCTGTGGCCAGCGCCACCGTTCCTACGAAGATCAGAAGCCCCCAGTGCTTGCTGAACGTAAACGCCTGCATCAGCACACCCTGTGTGGCCAGTGCCTCAGATACCGGTCCCAGCAGCAGGGCGGCTACCGCAAAGGCGCAGATGCACCAGATCACGGCTTCAGCAACCACCAGCGACCGCAGGCGCGCCGTCGATGACCCCAGGATCTTCTGCAGATTGACGTTCCGAATGCGCAGCGGCGTCAGTGCCACATAAAAGTTCGTGAAATTGATGAGACCGATGGCCAGGATCAGGATGGCGATTGCTATCAGCAGAAGCAGCTGAGACCGGCTGCCGCTCTTATAGACGTTCCCCTCATTCCGGAAATAGATGCTCGTCAGCGGTACCAGCTCGATGGGGGTAAGCCAATCCCCGTGCGGCGCAAAGTCGAAGTGGCTGTTGAATTCATCGGCCACGGCCTCTGCACTGCCAGCATCGTCCAACAGCAGGTAGCAGATGAAATTAGCCCTTCCGTATACTCCCTTCTGGATATCCCCAACCGTCAGATACAGGTCATTGCCCAGTTGCGTATTGGACGGAAAATCCTCGTAAACGCCCATCACAGTGACTTCGCGAGGTAGTTCCATATATTTGGCATCCGTTTTCAGCAGCTTGCCTATTGCCGCCTCACCGGGAAACAGGTTTTCTGCCAGTGATTCGGGAATAATCACGGAATTAGGGCTCTCCAGCGCATGGGAATCGCCTTCGATCATCTTGATGCCAAAAACATCAATGAAGCCTTCAGACACAAAGAGAAGGTCCCGTTTGTAACCCACCGGAGTCTCGCCATCCTTTGCCGCAGAGAAATAAATCTCTCCCATAAAAGGCATTACCGTGCATCCTGCCTCGATGTGGGCCGATGAAGCGATGATATCATCGGCAAAGCCTCTCGGGAAGATGTTCCGGAAGAGCGATTCATCGCCCTTCTTGTCAGCCCGGAACACCCGGTCTGCCGTGGGATGACATTTGTCGAAGGACAGTTCGTAATCTGCCTGCAGGAAAATCAAGGCAAACGCCACCAATGCAGCCACCAGGCCTGTGAAATTCAGGATCACAGCCACAGGATAGCGGCGTATCAGGCTTTTGAGATTCTTTAGTATCATAATCTACTCCTTCTTTAACTCTACCGCCGGATTCGTCTTCGCGGCCTTGAGCACCTGCCAGATAACGGAGGCAAAGGCAATGACTCCGGAAAGGAGTACAGCCACCACAAAGATCCACCAATAGCCTTCCAGCCGGTAAATAAAGTCTTTCAGGTATTCCTGGGCCGCATAAACAGCTATCGGAATGCCGATGACGCAGGCGATGCCAACGAGCACCATATAGTCCCGGATGGTTCTCCGGGCTTCGGAATCTACCGTGCCGCCGAAGACCTTCCGGACGGCGATGTCGCGGGATTTCTCATCGGCATAATACGTGCTCATGGCCACCAGCCCCAACAGGGCGATGATAATGGACAGGAGCATGAAGATTTCCATCAGTCGCATATTGTTCCGGATCGGCTTAAGGGCATCCACATAGAAATCGGCTATGAAACCGTTCTGGAGCTCATAATAAACCATGTTGTCTTTCTTCCAGGTCTCGTAAGTTACTTCGATTTGTTTCTTTGCGGCTTCAGGCTCGCCGGTTATCTCCATAAGGATTCCATAGGTATAAGGATACGTTTTTGGGATATCCTCCACGAGTACAGCCATATTTTCATTTGCCCCCATATTGTTCAGGGATACTGGGAAATCTTCGATAACGCCCCCTACATTGTCACAGTTTCTCATCCTCTGGCTCAAGACTCCAATATCATGGGACGCATCGGTATAACCTGATGCCGCGAAGGCTGATTCCCCGAACCAGACCGTGTTATTGATGGGGGCGCCGTAATCCGACCGTTTTTCAAATCCAAGCATTTCAAAGGCATCCTCGTCCATGTGGAATACCCTGTAAAGAATATCCTTGTCATCAACCGTTTTACTGTACTGTCCGGTTCCCGGCATCCCCGGTACGCCAAATGCAAGACCGGTACGTGAAACAAAAGGTAAAGCTTCCAAAGAATTCCGCAGGGACTCAAGACCGAATGACGCAGATTGCAGAAAGTATTTATTGCCGATATCGGCATGGAAAGGCCTGTTCAGCGATTTATCATACTGAGCTTCCATGACGATGGCCATGGACATCAGGAAAACAGCCAGTGCATTCTGCAGGACAATGAAAACTTTGCTGAAAGTCATTTTGTTATGCACCCTGAAAGTGCCCCGGACTACATCAATGGGTTTCCATCTGCTGGACAATAGGGCCGGAAGGATACCTGCCAGGACGCCGGCAAGCAAAACCAATGTCAGGAAGAGAGTGATATACTTGGGCGTAAACTGAATCCGGATCGCAATGTCCGGGTCATTCAACAAGCGGTTGATGCCAGGCGTCCACCATATCGCCAGGAGAATGGAGACAGTAAAACAGACCAGCGTAAAAAGAATGGACTCTGCGATTCTCCGGCCAAATACGGACCCCTTGGATTCGCCAACGAGCATCCGGGTAGCCATCTCTTTGGCCCGTTTGGCACTGAGTGCCATGTTCAGGTTGATATAGTTAAGGATTGCGCTGGCAAGAAGAAGGAGGACGGCGACAAGAAGAAGATCCAGCGTCCGTTTGTCACTGTGAGAAATATTACCGCTGATGGTGTCTCCGTGAACATTTCCGAAGAGCAGTTCATCGAGCCTGTAAACATGTACACCCTTCAGGAAGATGGATCCGTAAAAATCGTACTGGGTTTTACATACGGATACAGCTTTCTCTTCCAAAGCATCTCTATCGGCCCCCGGGCGTAGTTTTACGAAGGTGTAGACGCTGCCAAACTGGTCGTTCGGGTCGGAAAACCCTCTGATGGGGCCGTCGATGGAAAGGACGATGTCGGAGTATTCAAAAAGCGTGGACTTCCAGTCTTTTATGATGGCTGCTACGGTAAAGGAGTCTGTTCCCAATGTCCAGATGTCTCCGGTTTTCAAGCCTGACTTTCGGGAGAACTCTTCGCTGATAATCATATTGCTTGCATCCGAGAGGACTTCCGGACCACCTTCAACAAACTTCAGATTGGGAAAGATCTCAAAGAAATTCTTATCGGCGGTTACCACTTTCGCTTGGAGAGTCCCATCCTTGGGCGTCATAATCATCTCCACGGGAGACAGCACACCTGCCAATTCCACCTCCGGAGCCGCGGCTTGAATGGCATCTCTGAAGGTGTAAGTGAGGCCCAGCTGGTCTGAATGTCCATCTTCTACCATGGCAAAAGTATAGACATCTTTCCAATTCGGATTCTCGTACTTGACTTCGAACTGCTGCACAACGTAGGAGCCGATGATGATCACGAACGCCAGGCTCACGGCCAGTCCCACCGCCTCGATGGCGGTGTATAATTTATTGCGGGATAGGAATTTCAGATATGATTTCATTCAACAATTGTTTATATTTGTATCGGTTCTTATTATTGTTGGCCATGAGTGATGATTTGATTCTTGTGCAAGACCTCATTTACGAGGTGCGGGGGATGAAAGTGATGCTGGACTCTGATTTGGCAAAGCTGTATGGGATAGAAACGCGGACTCTTAAGCAATCGGTCCGTCGCAACCTCGACCGTTTCCCGGAAGATTTCATGATTGTTCTGGAATTAGAAGAATATAATGCCATCATTTCTTCAAGATCACATTTTGTGACCTTGAACAAATCCAAGCGAGGAACAAATGCCAAATATAGACCATTTGCTTTTACAGAGTTAGGCGTTGCGATGCTTTCCTCTGTATTAAATAGTGAGACGGCCATACAAGCAAACATTGGCATCATGCGTGCTTTTGTACAGGTTAGAGAATATCTTTTAGCAGCATCTTCCATCTCTGCTGAAATGAAGGAACTAAGAGCTAGAATTGACCTACTACAACACCAACAGGAGGAAAACCTCGGTGCAGTCAACGATCTTTCTGAAGATGTCCGCAGTGAAATCGACAACCTATATATGGCTATTGCCGATCTCTCATCCAAATTGGAGGAAAAGAAGAACGAACCCAGGCGAAAGATTGGTTTCCAACAGAACATAGGGGACTAATTACTCTTTCTTCAACTCTATCGCCGGATTGGTCTTTGCCGCCTTCAGCGTTTGCCAAAGGACGGTGCCGAAGGCAATGGCCAGGGAGATGATGACAGCCACCACGAACACCCAGCCGTAGCCTTCAGCCCTGTAGGCAAAGCGTTGCAGATAAACCTGGGCCGCCCAGATGGCCAGCGGAATGCCAATAAGGCAAGCCACGCCAACAAGAATCATATAGCTTCGGACATTCCTCCTGGTTTCGTGCGTCACATCAGAGCCGAAGACCTTCCGGATAGCAATCTGTTTCGTGTTCTCGTCGGCAAAGTAGGTGCTCATGGCCAACAGGCCCAGCAGGGCTATCAACACAGAGAGAACGGCGAAGAGTTCAACCAGGCGCAGCGTTCTCTTGACCGGGGCGAGCATTTTCTTGTTAATGTCACTTACAAAGCCATACCGCCAGGCTGGCTCTTCCACTCCGGCAGTTTCCAGACGATACTCCCTGTAAGCCTGCCGGATGGCTTTGTCGTATGACTCGTCCTCTCCCGTGGTGCCAATCAACATACAATTGGAATAGCGGAGTTCTTCTGCCCGGGTAACGATGACTCCACCATTGGGGTTCTGACTACTCTCCGAAGCCGGCCGGGTTGGATAATCCGTCACCACGCCACCAATGAACTCCGGCTGGGCGCCGTTCATGTTGATTCTTCTGGGGAATACAGTAGATGTATCCGATACCGCTGCCGCGTTGAAAGCACTGCGGCTCATCCAAAGCGAATGCGTCAGCGGATGGCCGAAATCCTCCTCCACCTCAAGCCCTAGCAGTTTGAAATAGGTGGAATCACAGACGATGACGGGCATATCGACGCGATGCTCCTCATCCACTTTGATTCCCATGGTCATATTGATGAGTCCGGGAATACCGCGCCCAACACCAGCTTTTGTCACAAAGGGCAACTGTTCCACCTTGTCCTTGAAGAGTTTCATCATATCGTAGTCGCGGGCAGAGTACTCAATGTAATAGAGATTCTCTGTTGCGGAGTGCATCGGCCGGGTGAGCATATGGCGCATCTGCACTTCCATCACCAGCGCCAGGGCAATCAGGAATACCGACAAGACGTTCTGCACCACAATGAACACCTTGCTCAGTACCATTTTGCTGCGGCGCCGAAGCGTCCCTTTGATCACGTCGATGGGTTCGTAACGCGAGGCTACGATGGCCGGAAGAAGTCCACAGAGGGTGCCCAAGAACAGGATGCCGGCGATGTATGCCAGGATATACCCGGGTGTTATCATAAAGGATAGCCTCACGCTGGTATCGCCGATGCCCAGCATCACCTCGTCTGGATCACTGGTGGAAACGAGGCTGTTCATCATCGGGACCAGAAAGTCGGCTAGTAGCAGTGCCGCGGCAAAGCAGACGGCGGTGAACGCCACGGATTCTCCGATGTATTTCCAGAGGATGCCCGTTTTATCGGCTCCAAGCAGGCGCCGGGTGGCCATTTCTTTGGAACGCTTTCCCGTCAAAGCCAGGCTCAGGTTTACATAGTTGAAAATGGCCGACAGGAGCAGGAGAAGCACAACCACAGTCAGGAGCCTGAGCATCTGGGCGTTACCCTGACGGGTAAGCCCGTTGCTGTTTCCTGTCGCAAAGAAAGCCTCATCCATTCGGTAAGCTTTCCAGGAATCCACCTTTTCCCCACTCCAGATAGCGTCGTAGTTCTTGTGCAGCAGCGCTTTCACTTTGCCCCTCACCTCGGCTGGATCCGCATCTTCTCGTGCGCGGAACCAGGTCGTGTAGTTGCCTATGCTGCCAAAGTTCCGCTCCTGCGCTGCAGCCCAGGTCCCCGAAATGTGCGTAATGATGTCGTAGGGCATAAAGAAGGTCCCGTCAAAATCGGCAAAGATTCCTTTAATGGTACGGTCCGATTCATCCACATTGATAGTACGCCCAATAAGTCTTCCTCCATCTATGGATAGTTTCCTGGCCAGTGATTCACTGATGAGGACATCATCCTTGCCCACAAAATCTTCCGCACTGCCTTCTACAAGATGGTATTCCGGGAATACCTTGAAGAAGTCGGCATCGGTCTCCATTCCAGAGCACTGGAGCAGATCATCGCCCTCACGGATGAGCGGCTGCCACAGCAAGGCCACGCGGCTTGCTGCCTCGACCTCCGGGATATTCATCTCCAGTTCCTCCTTGTCCCAATAGGTCAAGCCCAGGAAGTCATCACTTCCCAGAACAAATGTCCGCTTCCAGTCTGGAGACTCATGCGCCACCTCATACTGCTGCACCACAT
>Ga0310690_10003189_pt1 | contig 25078 bp, 40 predicted proteins | sample AusTroGonzalo_MG_2_FD_207661 | JGI IMG/M metagenome (GOLD analysis project Ga0310690, IMG submission 207661) | Bovine rumen microbial communities from tropical cattle in Woodstock, Queensland, Australia - Gonzalo_04 (v2) (version 2) | ecosystem: Host-associated > Mammals > Digestive system >... | reverse complement strand
CCTATAACAATCATTAAAACAATCATTCTACTCATCTTTCATTTTCCTTTCTGCGTTCTCTTTTTGCATCTCTTCATAATCAGAGATACAGTCCTTTACATAACTACTCGGATGCTTGATTTGTTTTAAAAGCTCGTAAACCTCTTTATAAGTCCAAACCTCACCGATAACCTCACTTATACACCATTCATTTGTACCAAGTTCATCACAATAAAAATCGACTATCTTATCGCACTGAGGACAAACTTTCGATGAGAAAAAATCACCTTCATAGACTCCTGCATATTTCACAAGCTCCTCACCCTTTTCTATAATTGAGCCGCAGCAATCGCAAGTATGCTCTTTACGTGTCTTTTTTATTAAATGATGACTAAAAAAATCACTCATGACTTTTATTCTCCTTTTCTTTTAATGCTCGTTTCCAAAGTTTGTAATAGCAGTCAGGATTTTTTAAACACTCCGGACTTGCCACATTGACAGGTTTGCCGTCTATAAGTCCATGTGCAAGGTTTAAGCATCTGCACAAAATGACATTATCCTTTTTCATCGCAAACTCACAAACCATTTACACTCCGCCTCTGCTCTTGTATGCGTGGTATCTCAAGGCAAAAACCAAAACTACAAAGAATATTAAATAGCTCATAATTTTCCTTCCTCTCTGAGTTTTTTCCACTCAAAATATTTATCCTCAATTATCAGGATTCTCTTGCCTCTCCTCGTCATAGCCATATCAAAGCCGTTCTCATCTTTACGAAAAACCAACATTCTTAATGCAGGTACTGAGGGGTCAGGATGATAGTCATTCCACCTTGTAAGCGGTATCTCTCTTGACTCTTTTTTCTCTCCAGGTATTAATAATTTTTGCAAACCTAATACCTCAAGGATTACAAGTTCTACACCTGCACCAAATTCTTTTTTTGCTGCTGCAATTTTGTTATCTATCAGTTTTTCAATAGCATCAGTCTGCATCACCATACTCCGTCATTCTCTCGTCTTTTATTATTTCTTTAACCTGCCGAGTAATCTCTTCAATGCTATTGCCGTAAATATCATAGTAACCAACAGGAGTGAGCTGATACCAATACAGTTTATAAATATCTTTTGATGTATCAATTTCTTTTAATTTTTCTTTGTCATAACCATCATAACCATTAACTGTCTCATATACTGATTTATGGTCGTTTACCATAAGAGCATAGTTACCTTGTGGAGCAGTATATTTTTTCAAAAGTTTAAATAAATCAGTAGTCGCATCAGATTTTTTATTGCCGTTTCCGATGCCGTAATATTTCTGCACACCTGATATATCTACTCTCTGCTCAATAAAATGCTCGTAGTCTTTCAAGTGTTTTAAAATATCAGCCTCATCCATCTCAGTCAATTTTGATTTAAAGCTGCCTGACTTGTTGCTCAAATTTTTCAATCGCCTTACTAATATGTCTAATCTCAGTGTCATCCTCGTCTCCTTTCTCTAACTGTTCTAAAAATGCATCTAACACTGCTATAACAGATGCTTTTAAGTTTAAAAACTTTGAATTGATAAGCAAATTTTCATTACATTTTGCTTTTAACTCTTCCTGAAGAGCTACCACAATTTTGCAATTATCTTGAATATCACAATATTTACCCTGGCACATTTTGACAATCTGCTCCTTTCCTTGCAGCAGTTAATCTCGCAACAGTTCTATTTAATTTTGATACCCTAATTTGTTTTACAATATCCTCATTTTGAAAAATGCGTTTTAACTGCTCTAACATAATTTCTACATCAGCCATCTCTTCTGAGATTGCTACAAGTTTTTTCTTGCCTCTCAGAGCTTTGCAAAGTTCTTTTTGCAGCTCAGACAACTCTTCAACTGCTACAATTATCTGAGCATTTACACCATAAAACTCTGCAAGTCCGTCATATAATTCATTTATATTCATGTCATCTCCTACAATAAAGTTGTGTCATCAAGCCAACTCATTAATAAATAAGTGATTGCAATACCTAACATCATACCGAGCCAAAAATTCATCTTTTCTCCTTTCAGTTGTCTATACTCTTACTCTCTTTTGTCGCTTTTAGCGAGTTCATAAATTTGATATATATTCTTTGCAAATCCGTCATACTACACTCATCAGCTATTGCACATATAAGATTTATTGCAGCAGCAGAGTTTTTCAGTATCTCATTCTGCATCGTTTCTGCATATACGACTCTTGGATTTATATTCGATAATCCGTTCATAATGCACCCCCAAAAATATTCTGCTGACCTCTATTATAAAAATCCGAAAATACTATCTGCTCAGGCAAAAAATCACAACAAAAATAATCACTCATGAAATTTATACCTTTTCCTTTTTGTTGATTCTTAAACTCCATTCTTTTATCGAACATTAAGAGCTGCAATTTTCTTCCTGAAGATTTGAAAACTTTTACCGGAGTTGCATCATTCAACCATAAAATATTCATTAACAGGGCAAATGGTTTACCAAAACTCAAAGCTCTTTTAAATATCTCAGTCTTATTTGTAAATGGCGGATTACTTATCATGACATCCCACACATCAGGCTCATATTTAAAAAAGTCTTGTTGATTGTCAATATGAGAAAATGTTACATTATAGCCGTATTCCTTGAAAACTTTTACAAACTCTGACTCTTCTTTATCAAACGGACACCAAATTATTTTATCTCTGAATGGCTCAAGATAATCAAGCAGAGGCTCAACTGCATATCTCTCAGTATAACATTCATCATTTTTACCTTTTGAGTTATGCACATAATCATAAGCTCTCGCTGATTCTAATATCAAAGTATTATCTATGTCTATATACTTTTCTGACATTTCCTGTCTCCGCAATAATAATCTAAAACCGCATAGCCTAATGAGTCATATATATCATCAGGTCTTGTACTTTTGCCGTAACAAATTCGCTGCAACTCTCTATTTTGTTTTATAAGGTCTGCAATTTGAGATGTCAGAAAATTAAGATAAAACTCCGGTACAATAACTTTTTTAAGTTCAATACCTTTACCCTCGATTGCTAATTTTATTTCTTTATATTCTTTTTTAGACATACTTTCCTTTCTAAAGAGAGAGGGATAAACCCTCACTCTTTTATAAATTGCTCGTACCTTCTACACCTCTTCTTATTCGGTCTGATGTGCGTTTATTCAACCACATGAGAGCCTCTTCTAATTTGGTAATAGCAAGAGCATTTTCTCTACATCCAAATTTACCTGACTGAAAACCTTGTAATCTATCAATAACGATAGCGATTAAATCTTCATTATGACAACCATTAACACCAAATTCTTTTATTGCTCCATCTTGAAATTTAATTCTTGTAAAAATTTCATTTTCTGAAATTGTCGCACCTTCCGGTGCAGTTGCTCTAACCTCATACACATGATTAGCTCCGCCTTGCCCTGCATCATCAAGTGCAAATACCTCAGTAAATCTTGATGTACCAATTTCAACTTTTCTCATTTTTTCTCCTTTCTTAATAAATGCCGTCTTTCCGGCTGCCATGCAGTTTTTTCTTTTTATCTTAGTAGGATAGGTCTTTTCGCTTACCTGCAAAACGTGACCTGCCCTGCACAATTCACAATGGCTATTCTTTCGTGCAGATGTCCTCATAGCAGGATACTTATTGCGGAGATTTATTTTCGCAAAACTTTAATAAAGCCTGTAAATCTCCTGTCAAATCTTTTAATCCAAAACCTCTTGCACTAATTGCAATTTTTTTAGGAAATAATCCTAACTCAGAAAATCTCGCTGCCGCATCTTTTGAAATCTTTTTTAAATCCTCAACATGAGATTTACTGTCTAAGTATTCTACTTTCTTTTGGTTATATTCAGCACCTTTAATCTGCATATTGTTAAATTCTTTCATGTCAATAAATTCAACAACATCAATGCTGATAGAATGAGTAATAGGAAATAAATCAGGATTATTAAGTCCGTCACTAAATCTTTTGCACTCATCCTCAGATGCAGTTTTAATATTTACATCAGTTTTGTTATCCATAACAATTCTCCTTTTTAGTGTTATTCCTCTTCTGATTTTCTGCTCTCAGAAATTTTTGCAAGACAGTCTAAAGCAAGCTGCTGATTATCGTCTGCAATAAAGATATTGCCGACATACTCAGCACCCTCAAGCAGCTTTAATGTCGCAGGATATTGCAGCAATTTCTCATCATCAAATCCGGTACCGATTAATGCGAATTTACCTTCCATCTCTGCCGACTGCTTAACAAGATAAGAGTCCTGCTCTTTAGTTAAGACATCACCGACCTCAAGCTCTCCTATCGGCTCAACAACTACTCCTGTTTTCTTGTTGCCATCACCTGAGTCCATACCTTCTAAGTCAAAAGATAACTGAAAATGCTCTAATTGATAATTGGTATCAGCAAGCTCTTCTCTCTTATCCTCAAGTAAATCAGCCTGACTTGCAATAATATTTTCAACCTCTCGGTAACTCTCAATTTTTTTCTGATTAATCTTTAAAGATTTCCAATTTTCCTCAGCGATGTCATCTTCCATATCTCGCTTTATATCTGCAATTAATAAATCAAATGCATGAGAGTCGCTTGCAGTAACCGCACTCTCAAGAGCAACTATCTCTCTTTCCAGGGATTGTTTTTTCTGCTCAAGTTGTTCCTTTGTCAGTTGTTCTTTTGTCATCAGTAATCTCCTTTTCTAATGGTTTAAATATCTCGTACTCTCTCATCGTATCCAGGATTTTAAATTTATAACCCTTACCCCATGTCTTTAGTAGTCCGTCTGCTCTCCAACCGCACTTTTGACAAGTAAATTTACTTGGCTGCATATATCCGCAGTTTGAGCAAATATAAAACTTGCTTGGATATTTTCTGAAAAAATCTCGTTCATTTTTGAATAAATCCATCTCCATATAAATCTTTTCTTGTATTCATCTCGTCTATCAGAATCTCATGCAGAGAATAGAGTTTATCAGTGCTCAGATTTTCCACAAAATTCCTTAACTCTTTTTCATCCTTGCAATTCATTTTGTTGAGTCTCCTCTCGTCTATATACATAAACTTTTGCAGAATAACAAAGAAAAACATTGTTTTTTATTCTGCCGGTTAAAACAACCTCATCACCTTCTCTAATATCCTGAGGTACACCTGCACCCCAAAGAATACACATTCTCGGATTATCAGAGCTGCTTTGACAATAGAAAACAATTTTATATCTATCGTCATTAAACTTTTGAAGAGGCTCAACCGATAAAACTTTTGTAGGTATTGTAAAAACATCTTTAGCCATATATTGCTGCCTTTCTGCTATTTATCGGCTCGCAATCATCAAAACAGGATAAGTCCTCATCACTTAAAAGAAAATCAGTGGACAAACGTGTGCTATTGCCCACCGATGAGTCATTCAGAAAAATCGAGGGATAGTGTCTCTCAATTCTTGAATTAATGTCATATAGAATTAAATCAGGGTGAATGCCATAAATCTCCTCAAATAAATCTTTTGAGAATTTGCTTAGCGGATTTTCAAGATGCTGATGCATAACTTTAGGCAATAATATTAAACAATTCTCTTTTACAATATTACGCACATTTTTTGTGTTCTTTTCCCAATCCGTAAAAGGTACTACATGATGTAGCTCACACTCACAATGGTTATAATCATTAAGCGATTTTATCCATTCAGCAGGCAATATCTCATGAGTCGATGACTCATAATAAAAGATGCGACCTTGATATTTTTTAATCTCTTTTGCCATATCTTTTCTAAGCATTATTTGCCTCTCTTTCAGCTTTCATTTTTTTTAGCTCATTCCTGGACAAATCAAATTTATCTATCAAATCTTTATAAGGCGGATGCACTGTCATTATGTCGTTTTTTGCAGAATAAGTTGAGTGCTGCATAATAAGCTCTATTGCCTCACCCTGAGTACCAACCGCATCAATATCAAACTGAGGCTCATCATCAGTCAAACCTTTCGGCTGATTTTGTTTAGCAATATAATCTTTGTGTTTTTGCCAACTCCTCAAATTACCTAATCCGCCTGTCAGCATCTTTGATAGATTATTTTTTTGCAGCAGCCAATTTACTGAGCCGATAAAATCAGAGTTGTTTTCAAATTTTAATTTTTGAGTCGTATATAATAAATCGCAGAGCTTATCCTTTAAATCAGGTATTTTATTGCAATAGTTCAGATATGTCTTAACCTCGTCATCATTCAGGACAGGCTCATTACCAAAGACCTCAATATGTGCAGATTTTAATGCTGCTAAATTATGCTTTGCTTTTGCTGCATTAGATGCTTGTTTTGATTTTTCTTTTTGCTTATTTATGTTTCTCAATATTCTATCTGAGACATACTCATCATCTTCTATTCTGAATAAGTCAAAATCATTCAATATCTTTTTAACTTTTTCAGCATTATCTTTGCCTGCTATTAGTCTCTCTTCTCCGACCTTTAACTGATTACGATGCATAAATTCAACGACCGCCCACCAAAGACCGTAACCCTCGTAACCCATCTCATCAAGCAGCAGAATAATATTTCTATCCTGCCTTGATGAAATATCATGAGAAAAATATGGCTCAATTATTTCAGAAACTTTTGCCATCTCTTAATCCTTTTTAACCTGCAATTCTTCTTTTGTGTTTTTGATAGAATGACTCTATTAAACCCTGCTGCTCTAAACCTTTTACAAAGTTTTCTGCCTCAGTTAGCGGAAATAAACCTATCTCTCCGGTTGTCGCTTGATAATCTGCATAAATCAAAGTTGCACACTTTTTGATAGCCTCTTTTTTTTCTGCATAAGTAAGCTGCCCAGGTATCTTTAATAACCTTGGCTCATTCAACCACTGCCAAAACTTTTGAATAAAATTTTTCTCTTTGTTAGAGACAACAAGTCTCAGATGATTTTTCTGCATAATGACCTCTCTTCTTTTACTAACCATTACTTTTTGTTAGATTTTCTAATTTATGTTTTTTGATAAAATCTGCCATAACTTGAACAACTAAAGCTGAACGAGACAAACCTTGTTGATAAGCATAGGCATCAATAATCCTCAGCATATTAATCGGAAAACCTATTGACTTTAAAATTTTGTCTTGCATCTCAAAATCTCCTATTTTCAGCAAATTAAACTGCACGAAATAAACGGCATTCAGTTGTCGTTTTCGTGTTTTGTGCTATAATTAAGTTAGTTAAACAATTAAACTAACATAGTAGGATTATAGAACAAAAATAGAATATTTGTCAAACATTTATCGAATATTCATCTATTTGATGTAGATGAAAAAGAGGTGTATTATGGATTTTAAGGAATTACAAAGCACTTTACAAAAATTAACAAATAGCAAAATTTCATTAACACAAATAGGTGATGCTCTCGGAATAAAATTATCAACAGTATCAACAAGAGTGAAAAACGGCAGCGAATTAAAATATAATGAAATAAAAAAAATTGAGAATTACTTTGAGGTAAAATTAACTGATAATAAATCCGGTGCACAAATTAATTGTAATTATCTTTCAAACTATAATAAATACAGTAAATCAGAATCTCAAGGCGAAAGATTAAAAAAAATAAGACAAGCTCTCAACCTATCACAAGACGATTTCGGAGCTATCTTTGAGATTTCTAAGCAATTTGTATCGCTGCTTGAAAAAGATAAAACATTTTTAAACAATGAAAAATTAGTCAAGCTATTACTTGACTATAATGTAAACATAAATTATCTGCTCGGTGGGATAGGCTCTATGTTTAATCCGCCACAATTTGAGCAGGTCGAAGATGACCTAACTCAGAAAGTAGAAAACATTTTGAGAAAAAATGGTCTTATAGATTGATGTATTTTGTTAGTTTTTCAAATAAATAATTTGCATCATTTTCACCATATACGACAATTAAAGCATACAGGATTTTTACAAGTTCTAATTTATTCATCGGCTAACTCCTTTCTTTATAGTAAGTCATGGAGTTGTTAAAAAAATTAATCACATATCAAGGAGTACAATATGATTTATATTTTAGTTTTAGCATTTATAGTTGTTGGTTTATCAGGATTTTTTAAAGTTTGTAAAGTTAGAGATATAATACCACAGTGCATACAAATAGCAATAGTAGCAGCTCTTGCTTATTTCAATATTAAATTATCGACAATTATTTTTGTATTAATAATCTTTCCCTGGTGGTTTATGTTTATAGGATATAAAGAAATATTTAGAGAAATAGGAAATCTTATCAATTTTGTAAAAGAGCAGATAAAAGATGCTCATGCAGAAAAATAATTCTGCTCATGCACTGCTCATGCACTGCGACCGCAGAAAATAAATTATGCTCATGCACTGCTCATGCATGTACATCAGCAGTGCAGAAAAATTTTTCTCGCAGTGCCATAAAATAAAATTAAATTAAATAAAAGAAAATAAAATAATAAATTTAATAAATTAAATTTATAACAGGAGACAAAAAATATTTTTTTTTAAAAACTCTTTTTTTAGGCAGATGTCAGACGGCATCTGCTTTTTTGTTGCATTCAATTAGCAAATAGCATCAAAAGAGCATCTAAAATTGTAAACAAATGTAAAGTATTTAAAATCAGGATGAATAAAGAATTTTATTTTAAATCAAAAAACTAAACAGTTAAACATTATAGATTTTTAATGAAAAAAAATTTAAATTAAAAAATGCAAACTCTAAAAAATTTTTAGAGATGTAGATAGGTGATATAGGATTGGTACTCCATCACTCCCTATCGGTGTAAAGAGGTTAGGTATGTCTTTACACTCCTGGAGAAGAGAGACAAATGGAATTGATTTGTAATTGTAAAACTGTCATCAACAAGGTCGATGTATGGTTTTTGAAAGACATTAAGAATTTTGAGGCAAGAAAATTAATCATTGGCTTGTGTTCAAAATGTCATAGACCGGTAGTAACTCTAATTGAAAAAAGAATCTCTGACGGACAAATCTTTCAAGATGAAAACATAACCGGAAACAATGCGGTAAAAATCATTAATCGTGAGTCTAAAAGAGCATTGTGCAGATATTTTAAGGTAGATACATACTCTTTATGCGGTTGGGTTTTTGGTATTAATACCGAAATTAAAAACAAAAAAGGCGATGTTACTCAAGTCAGACAATACTCATCTGATTTTTACGGCAAAAAGAAAATTGTTAAAAAACAAATTGTCAAAAAATAAAGCTCTCTCTTCTTATTAGCCCAACTTGCCGACTCAAAGAGAGACCGCTCTCTTTCTGAGTCGGTGAGGTGTATTTATGAGTAAAAGAGGTTTAGAAGAAATATCCGAAATAGAACAAGACGGCACAGTGTTGCCAAACTTATCTTTTCCTATGAATAGATTTGTTATGCTGCTTGTTGAGGGATATATACCTACTGAGGCATACATTCAAGCCTATAATTGTCAAGGCAAAAGAGCTACTGCTTATGTTGAGGCATCAAAATTATTAAAACACCCTAAGATTACCCCATGGCTTGAGTATTACAAGAATGTGAGAAAAGAACACATCGAAAAAGAAATTAAATACTCAATAGATGATGCGTTCAATGAATTTGAAGAGATGAAAATGATTGCTCTTGAAAGCAAAGACCAATACGGCAGACCGAATGTTCAGGCTGCTAATAAAGCAATCGAAATGAAATGTAAGCTCAAAGGTCTCATGAATGATGATGTAAACCTCAATAACTCAATAACTATGAAGATGGGAGATGTAGAGGTGGATGGAGTCGCTCTCCAATACAACATAGGTGATGATGCAAATGGTGATACCGAAAACACTGAGACTGCCGAAAATACTTAACATACCTCCGAAATTATATCCTCTGCTGCTTGAAATAAACCAACATCCTCTCTTTTTAATTGAGGGGGGTAGAGGCTCAGGCAAAACTCACACAATAGGAAGAATTATTCTTTTTCTCGGAGAAAAAAGAAAAATCAGAGTATGTTGCGGTCGTGTTATTAAAGACTCGGTTAAGCAGTCAGTCTTAACTTTATTCAAAGATATTATCACACAATTTAATCTCGATTATGAGGTCTCTGAGTCGCAAATCGTTCATAGAAAAACAGGCTCAATAATCTTTTTTAAAGGATTTAGAGAACAGGAAATCGTAAACATAAAAGGGTTAGAGGGTGTTGATATTCTATGGATTGATGAGGCTGAAACAGTAACAAAAAGAGCAGTAGATGTCATTGTACCTACTATAAGAAAAGAAAACTCTATAATCATCTTTTCTATGAATAGATTTGTTAAGTCAGATGCGGTTTATCAATTCTGCATCTCAAGACCTAACTGCCTGCACATTCACATAAACTATTTTGAAAATCCTTTCTGCCCTCAGAAACTTATTGAAGAGGCTGAGGCTTGTAAAGCAGCAAACCTTGCAGACTATAATCACATTTGGTTAGGGCTGCCATTGGAACAAGGCTCTGATTATCTTGTCTCGTCTGCAAAAATTGAAGAGGCAAAAACTCTTGAGTGGAATGATGAAAGACATCCGAATAACTCAGTTATGTCAGTGGATTTTTCTGCATCAGGCGGAGACTTGTGTGTAGCAAAAAGATTAATCCAAAAGTCTATGACTGTATGGGAAGAGGCAGAAACTATCGCATGGTCTGAGTCAGATACGGACATCACAAAAGGCAAAGTGATGAACTTATACGCAAAATGGAAACCGAATCTGCTTATAGGCGATGCTGACGGATTAGGCTATCCGATTATGTGTTCATTAAAAAATACTCTTGAAAATGTCGTACTTTTCAGAGGAGCTATGCAAGCAAATAATGAAACAAACGGAAATGCAAGAGCAGACGGATATATGGCTCTCAAGGAAATGTTAGAGTGTAATTTCTTGAGACTAAACGATAACAACTCTGCAAGACAGTTAGAATATATGAAAATTAAATATAGACCTCAATCAGGCTCTATTTTAATTATGGATAAAAAAGAAATCCGAAAAGAACAAAATGAGTCTCCTGATTATGCTGATGCTTTAATGATGGCAATTTACGGCATTTACTTTTACCCTCGATATTTTATATCAAACAGGAGCAAAACGGATTACTCAAATTTTAAGTTAGAAACAGACTTTGACATATACGAATAATAAGGAGATTTATTATGTGTTCAACACCAAGCACTCCGAGTCTGCCTGCTGAAACTACAAAAGCAGTTGCAACTCCGACATTAGCAGATGCAAGTGTAACAAAAGCATCTACAAATACAAGAAACAAAGCAGCATCATTTGCAAGCAGAAATATTAAAACATCTGCAAGAGGTTTAGTCGATGATGCAAATACTCAGAAAAAAGGTTTATTGGGAGAATAATGATGGCAAAAGGTTTAGTATCAAAAGATTTGCAAAATACCGAACTGAAAAAACCTCATAACTTTTCTTATAAAGTATCTTATTTTGAGAAAAGAAGGTCTCAGCTTGATAACACTTTTAATCAAATTAAAAGTGATTTGCAAGAATTATCAGAATACTTTGCACCTCGCACAAGCAGATTTCTTGTCTCCGATGTTAATAAACCGATAAAAAAATCAAAAAAAATTCTCGACTCAATTACACTTACTGCCGTTAAGAACTTTGCATCAGGTATGCAGTCAGGAGCAACATCTGCTGCTACAAGATGGTTTAAAGCTCAAATGAAAAGAAAAGAACTTAACCAAGTACCAGAGGTAAAACAATGGTGTGCAGACCAGGAAGAATTGACTCGCAGAATACTTGCAGGCTCTAACTTTTATCAGCTCATGTTAGGAGTGTATAAACAATTAGGCTCTTTTGGATTTGCTTGTCTCTCAATGGAGTCCGATTATGATACAGTTGTAAATTTCAAACTTTTACCGATTGGCTCATATCGTTATAGCAAAGACATCAGAGGAGAAATTGATACACTCTGCAGGAGTTTTAAAGAGTCAGCAAAAAATATCGTTGAAAAATACGGATATGAAAATTGCTCAGAAGAGGTTAAAACCGCATACGATAACAACAATGATGCGTATTTTGAATTGTGTTACTTTGTCGAAAAAAACAAAGAATATAATCCAAACTCACCGCTTTCAAAGTTTAAAAGATATAAAGCGGTTACATACCAAATCGGACAAGAAAAATTTTTAGAAGATAAAGGATTTGAGAGATTTCCTTTTGCAATATTTGAGGCTGAGGTAAACGGAGAGGATAACTACCCATCTAATTGCCCAGGTATTGAGGCACTGCCTGATGCTAAGCAATTAATGACTCAAGTAAAAGAATACTCAAAAGGTGTAAAAAAATTAGTCTCTCCATTATATAAAGGTCCTGCATCTCTTCTAAAAGAAAAAGGACTCCAAGACTCTCCAGGACATATCATACCTGATGACGACCAAGGAAGAGGCATCTCAACAGTTTACGAGATTAATCCTCGTATCTTAGAACTCAAGCAGAGCAACGATGAACTCAAAGAGGTTATAAAAGAACATTTCTACAATGACCTTTTTGCAGTTATTCTCAACACTGCTGAAAGAGGCAGAACTGCAACAGAGGTAAATGAGATTAAAGAGGAAAAGATGGTACTCTTATCTCCACTATTAGACCAGGTGCATAAAGCATTAAGAATAATACTTGATTGGATATTTTATGAATGTATTGCAACAGGAATAATGCCTCTGCCACCTATTGAAATACAAGCTGAGGAAATGGAAACGGAATTTATATCAGCTCTTGCTCTTGCTCAAAAAGTAAAAGGCATATCCGGTATAGAAAGATTTACCACTTTTACATCAAACCTTGCTCAGATGATTGACCCTACACTTGTTTACAAAATCAATGGAGACCAAATCATAGACGATTATGCAGAGATTGCAAATATTAATCCTGCTCATGTAATACCGACCGAAGATGTAAACAAAAAGCGGATGCAGATTGCTCAGCAGCAAGCACAAGAAAAACAACAAGAGCAACAACTCCAAGCTATTCAAACAGGCTCAGAGCTTGTTAAAAATATGGGGGGAATTGACTCCATAGGCGGAGACTTAATGTCTCGTATGGGAGTCGGATAAATCTAATATATTGATTTGTGATAGTTGGATTTTCGAGGCTTGAAAATCTAAAAACTAACATCAAGCCTCTTTTTATTTTGAGGAAACGATATGGACAAAAGAGAATTACAAATCCTCTCTAATGTCATGAATCACGAATACGGATTCAAACTTATCTGCATACTCCTTGAACGATTAGGAGCTTTTGATTATAGCATCAACCGAAACTCATCAGACAAAGAGATTTTTATGCACTTAGGCAAAAGAGAGAAAGGGTGTTGGCTGCTTGAATGTTGTGCAAGAGCCAACTTTGAAAAGTACAAGCAGATAATTGCAGAACGAGTAAAGGAGAACAAATGAACGAAGAAAACACACAAAATGCAGCAACAGTATCAGATGAAAATGCTGCTGAAAACACAAACACTCAACCGAGTGAAGAAAACACACAAGAGAACACAAACTCTCAATCTGATACACAAGAAGGTGATGACAACAATTCAGGTTTAGAAGATGAAAACAAAGACTCTGAAATATACGGCTCACCGGAAAATTATGACTATTCAAAAATAACTCTTCCTGAAGGTATGGAATTAGACAAAGAGCTTGTTGATGAGTTTAACCCTCTCGCTAAAGAGATGAATTTATCAAATGGCTCTGCAAACAAATTAATGAGCCTTGCCGTAAAGTTAGCCGAGAAGAACTCAGCATCATTCAAAGAGGCTATGCAACAGGCAGCAGTGGCAGAAAAAAATTCATATTTGCAGATGCTTGATAACGATAATGAACTCAAAGCTCTCAGCTCTGATGATTATAACAAATACGTTGATGTTGCAAGTAAAGGTTATAACGCAGTAGCCACAAAAGAGTTTAAAGCATTTTTGAACGATAAAGGCTTAACTCATCACCCTGAGTTTATAAAAGTCTTTCATAAAATCGGACAAATGTGCATGGACTCTAAAATCCCTGATGCAAAAATTCCACCATCAGCGGAGAAATCTGCTGCTGACATTCTCTATGGGAACTCAGCAAACAACGAGGAGTAAGGACTAATCCTTAAAACTAAGTCCGTAATGTTATCAGAAACAAATAAAGAAAAAGGAGAAAAAACATGGCAACAAAAGGAAACACCTATCCGTCTTTAAAAGACTACTACTCACAATTAGAAGGTGATGGCAAAATTACATCTACAATTATTGACTTGTTTGTACAGTCAAACACAATTCTTGAAGATGCAATCGCTATCGAATGTAATGACGGCACATCTCACAAAACAACTGTAAGAAACGGATTGCCTGAGCCACAATTCAGAAAATTCTACCAAGGTGCTCCAAACACTAAGGGCGAATACACAACTGTTACTGATGGTACTGCGATGTTATCAGACTACTCAAACGTAGATAAAGACCTTGCAGATTTGAACGGCAATACTAATCAATTCAGATTAAATGAGGCTGATGCTCACATTCAAGGTATGAATAACACTGTACAAGAAAACATCATCTATGGTAACAAAGGTAAAAACTCATCTGCTTTTGATGGATTTGCAACTCGTTACAATAAAATCTCAAGCACAAAAGGTGATTTAGGTTATCAAGTTATTAGTGCAGGCGGCTCAGGCTCAGATAATACATCTATTTACCTTATCGGTTGGGGTGAAAAATCCGCACACCTTATTTATCCGAAAGGCTCTAAGGCAGGACTTGAACATCAAGACCTCGGAGAAAAAACTGTAAAAGACGGAGATGGAAACGATTATCAAGCATATAGAGATTATTTCTCATGGAAAATCGGTTTATCTCTAAGAAATTACAGAGCTTGCGGTAGAATTTGTAACATCGATGTATCTAACTTAGGTACTGATGATGGTGCAGACTTAATTACATTGATGATTAAGTTATACCACCGTTGCAAAAAACACGCAAAATTGTCTAAGGCTAAAATGGTTTGGTATGTAAACGAAACAGTAGAAACATACTTACACCTGCAAGCTATGAATAAAACAAATGTTCGCTTGACTCTTGATGAGGTTGATGGTGAGCCGATTGTTAAATTCTTAGGCATACCGGTTAAATGCTGCGATGCTATCCTCGACACTGAGGCTCAAGTAGTTTAAGCATTTATAAAAAATATATGAGTTTGGCAGCTCTCATTAATAAAGGCTGCCGCAGTTTATCATTGTAAATAAAAACAAGAAAGGAAAAATCAAAATGTTATATGATAAAGAATCACTATTCTCCGATGACCAGGCTATAACCTCTGATGCTGCATCAACAAATGTAGTACATTTAGCAAGCGGCAGATTTAAAGAGGTTGCTTTCGGAAAACCAATTCCATTAAGAATACAAGTTACTGAGACTTTCACAGGAGCTGCATCTCTTGAAATTAAAGTACAAACATCTGCAACTGAAAATTTCTCTGAGGCAGTTACACTTGCAACAACAGGAGCTATTGCAGCAAGCAAATTAAAAGCAGGCTATGTAGCACCGATTAACTTTGTACCAAAAGGAAATCTCGGCTACATGAGACTTTACTATGATATTACTGCTGCATCAGGTCAGAGTGTATCAGCAGGTAAAATCACAGCAGGTGTTGTTGCAGCTAACGAAGGCTCATACCACGAAATGTAATCAAAGAAAAGGCAGAGAATTAAAACCTCTCTGCCTTTTTAGGATATACCAATGAATGATACTCTGATTTTATTTGGGCGGTCTATGTTTATCAATAAGATAAAAAAGCATATACCTGACCTGATAAAAAAATATGATAGCTTAGGGATTAATACATTCTATGAAAGCTATCCGAATATTAATGCAGTTATTTTTTATGATAAAACGGCTGCACCGACAAGGCAAATTGATAATCTGATTATTACCGACAGGAAAAATGCCGATACAGTTATCCACCAAAAAAACAAGGAACTCTATGAGGTTGTAACAAACCGAGAGGAGTTTTCTATTAAGCAAGGTGTAATAAACTTTTATTATTTTACATCATCAATGGCGATTAATTGGGCATATCTGAAAGGATATAAAAATGTTGTATTATGCGGAATTGATTTAATGAACAATCTGCATTTTGACAATGATTTTAAATCGGACTTGTCTGATGGTGTTCAAACAGAAACAAAAAAATACATGGAAAATATCTGCACAAAATATATAAATCTCTTTCAGCTTAATCCGGAGAGTGATTTAAAAATACCGAAAATAAACATTGATAATCTTTTGAAAGGAGAAATACATGAAAGTTATGGCAAAAATCAAGGCTTTCTATAATGGAGAAATTGTTAAGCCTGGCACAATATTAGAATTTAAAGGGAACAAATTACCCTCATGGGCAAAAGAAGTTAAGCAATCAAAAAAAGAACAATCAGCACCGGCAGGTGAACAAAACAACAAACCTGATGAACAAACAGGCACAAATGGTGAACAAAAACCATCAACCGATGAACAAAATGGCACTAATGGTGAACAAAATGCTCAAGTCGGTGAACAACAAAACGAAACTGCAAAAGAAGATAAAATTGACCCTCAATTTGCTCAGGAACTTGCAGGCAAATCAGAATCAGAGCTAAATGCTATTCTTGATGAATTGCTCACAAAAGCTCTTGATAAAGGTATTTTAATTGATACTGAAAACAAAACAATTATTGAACAAATAAACGAACTAACAAAAAAATTATCAGAGGAAGATAAATAATGTGTGATTTTGGTATATCTGCACTTGTTACATCCATTGTTGCAGCAGTTGTAAGTACAACAATGGGTGTAGTCTCAAGTGTTCAACAAGGTAAAGCAGCTCAGGCTCAGATGGATTATCAGGCTGAGATTAATAGAAGAAATGCAGCTAAGGCTCAAGCCAATGCCGATGATAAGCGGCAAGAGGGTATAGAAGAGTCTCGGATGCAGCGATTAAAAACTCTGCAAAAAATAGGCACACAACAGGCGGCACTTGCAGCAAACGGAGTTGATGTCTCTGAGGGCACTGCTCTTGACATCATTGAAGATACTGCTGCTATGGGTGAACTTGATGCTCTGACAACAAGATACAACTATGAAAAGCAAGCTCTTGCTTTTGAAAGTCAGGCTGAAAACTTTACAAATCAAGCTAACCTGGATGTGTTTGCAGGACAAAATGCATATAGTGCAGGCATAACAAACGCAGTTGCAAGCGGTGCAAACGGATTAGGCAGTATTGCCTCTGTTTCTTCTAAATGGTACACCGATAATTCTATTGCAAGAAATAATGGAATGCCAACGGAATACACCGGAACTAAACAGGCAAACAGTAAACAAATGAAGAATAACGGATATTTGGGAACTTTACCAAGTCTCGGATTATAAAGGATTTAAAAATGTCATTTTCTAAAACAAAAATTTTTAATATAGCATTGAGTAACCTCGGCATCTCAGCTCCTATTCAGAATAGTATTGAAGAACATCCTCAAGCTATCCTGATGAATAACTATTATGAGCTTGCAAGAGACTCAGTTTTAGAGGCTCATGAGTGGAGCTTTGCTAATGCTACAAAAGAGTTGTCAATAGCAGAGGAAAGCAGCATAAACGGAAATTGGAGTTATTGTTTTACTCTGCCTAATGACTGTATATCACCCAGGGCAATTATTGATATGTCAGATAACAAAGAGAAAAAATTTGACCCAGGTATAGACTCAACCGGAGAAAAAGTTATCTATACAAATACAAATCCTTGCCTCTTGAGATATACAAAAAGAGTTACCAATGAAACATTTTTTACTGCAAGATTCGTTAATGCTCTTGCTTTTTATCTCGCTTATCTTTCAGCTCAAGTGATTACAGGCTCAAATAATAAAAAGAATACAAACCTGCAAGATTATCAGATTGCTATTCGTGAGGCAATAGTCCTTGATGCAAGAAAAACACGAAACAAAGACCAGGATGACAAAGATTATACGGATGCAAGGTAATAATTATGGGCAATAGATTTACACAATCAAGTTTTACAAGAGGAGAACTCTCTCCGCTTTTAGATGCAAGAACAAAACTTGAACAAAGAGAAATAGGTTTAAAAACTGCAAAAAACGCAATAGTGCATCAAGAGGGTGCTATCTCTAACCGCATGGGATTAGAATATTGCGGAGCTGCAAAATATAATAACAAAGCTACAAGAGTTATGAGATTTGTTTTTAACTCTGAGCAGACATATATGCTTGAGTTTGGAGACAAATATATCAGATTTTTGAAGAATGGCGGATATATTATTCATAGTGTCGCTTATGGCGGCTCTTTCATAGGTACTTTTGAATTTGCAGAATCAGGCACAAACGACAATAACGAAACCTATTACAAATATTATATTGGCGGTGCATCGCACGATGATATACTGCAAGGTTGTTTTTATCTTAAAAATACTATCGCAGAAAATGCAACAGTTTATGTAGATAAGAATTTTGAAACTGTATATATAAGTCCATACAATTCTTTAGCACAAGGTAAAATCTCTAAAATCGAAAATAGCAACATTTGGATTGACTATGATGAGGATGAGTATCCAAAAAGAAATCAAATTGTTGAAATCTCAACACCTTATGCAGCAGAGGATATTGCAAAGATAAAAAGGTCTCAATCAGGTGATGTCTTAACATTGACTCACATGAACTATCCGACAAAAAATCTATTGAGATATGCTCATGATAATTGGGTATTAGAGGATGCAGTTTTTGCTCCTGACATTGATGCTCCAACAAACGTAACGGCAACATGGACAGGCTCAACATCATCTAATACCAGGACATATAAATACTTAGTTACTGCCGTTGATGAAGAAACAAACGAAGAAAGCAAAAGGTCTGAGTCTGTTTCAGTTGTCGGACATAGAGAGGCAAATTGGCTAAATGATGAATATATGACAATATCATGGAGTGGTGTTTCAGGTGCAGCAGAATATAATGTCTATCGTGAGGTCAATGGTATTTTTGGATATATAGGAACTGCTGAGGGCACGACTTTTACCGATGATAATATTGAGCCGGACTTAAAAGAAACCGCACCGGTATTCAAAAATCCTTTTGCAAATAATAATTATCCATCTTGCTCTGCATATTTTCAGCAGAGAAAAATGTACGGAAACTCTCTTAAAAATCCTCAAACATTATGGACATCAAGACAAGCTGCAATAAACAACTTTAACGTATCAAGACCGCTTATCGCAACTGATGCAATAACTCTTGTAATGGATGATAGAGAAATGAATGAGATTAGACACTTAATCCCTATGAAAGATTTAATTGTCTTAACCTCTAATTCAGAATGGAAAGTAAACGGAACCGATGGAGTATTTCAAGCAAATCCTATGCCTGCTGCCGTCATTCAGTCCTATTATGGTGCATCTCATGTTGAGCCGGTTGTATCAGGAAATCAGGTTATATTTGTGCAAGCAGGCGGCTCAGTTATCAGAGACTTAGGCTATGATATTATGTCTGAGGGATATGACGGAGACGAACTCTCACTCTTCTCATCTCATTTATTCTATGGCAAAGAGGTTGTATCAATGGCTTATGCAAAAGAGCCATTCAGAATACTTTTTGTAGTATTTAATGATGGCAGTGCTGCTATTATGACCTACAACAAAAAGCAAAAGTTATGCGGATGGACTCGGCTTGTTACTGACGGAACTTTTGAGAGTGTTGATGTCGTAAGAGAGGGATTAGAAGATGTTGCATATTTTGTTATAAATAGGGAAATCAACGGACAAATTGTTAAATTTGTTGAGAGAACAATGACAAGAATAATCAAAGATGCATCAAAAGCATTTTTGGTTGATTGCGGTTTATCTGCTACATTCTTAACTCCTCAGACTACTATTTATGGATTAGACCATCTTGAGGGCAAAAAAGTAATTTGTAATGTCAATGGCGGTATTATTGACGGCTTGACAGTTGAAAACGGAGCAATAACCCTACCGAAACCTGCAAATACAATAGTTGTCGGTTTACCTTATGAGTTTGAGGTTGAAACTCTTAATATTGAGGGAGATAACACACAAGGACTCAAAAAAGTTATAAACTATGTATCTGCAAAAATATATGACTCAAGAGAGGATTTTCAATTCTGCGGTGCTGATGGCTCAGAGTTTAGGCATAGCAGATGCGATGACTCAATAAATCACGCAAATCATTTGTATTCAAAAGATATTGCTCAGACTGTATTTGCTCAACCGCTTACTGATGCAACAATTAAGCTCAAACAGTCTTATCCTTTACCACTGACAATATTATCAATCAGTGCAGCCGTTGATGTTCAAAATAATGAGAATGACTAATGATGTATCGAAAATATAAAAATGCTCAAGATGTTCTCTATATCCTTGAGCATCTAAGACCTCACGATTTAGAAGAGGTGCAGACTGTTCATGGAGAGAATTGGAAACTCAAAGTATTTAATCAGATTATGCAGACTGATTTTGATGTTCTTATGGGTATAAACTCTGACGGAGATGTACCGGTTTGTATGGGCGGAGTTGCTCACTTAGAAAAAGATGAGCCAGGTGTAGGAGTTGTATGGATGCTCTGCACTGATGACATAACAAATCATCCGACAGTGCTTTTAAGAGAACTAAAAAAAGAGTTTAAAAAATACGATGAAAACTTTTGGATGCTCTATAATTTTATGCTCTCAAAAGATGTGCAGGCAAAGAATTGGCTTAAATGGATGGGATTTGATTTTACTTTTCCTCAACCGCCAAACTTAAAACATCTTATACCTAAAGGATTTGAGTTTTTTTATAGAATCAAAAAACCGAGAGGACTGAGCTAATGGATAACATAATCGAATTTAAGACCAGGAGTAAGCTCTTAAAAGAATGGCTGAAAGAGGTTATTAAAATAAACGCACTTACAAAAAATGATAATGTCAAAAGTGCAATCATAATGTGGGAAACAAAGGATAAGAACGGAGACTCTGTTCTTATGCACGCAAAATATAACTGCGGTATGCAAGAATTTGAGTGGATGAAAAACTGCATGGATGCTCAAGTTTTCAATATGAAAATGGATGAATATTTAAGAAAGAACATAGGCAAATACATAGAGTATATAGAGTAAGGAGAATATAATGCCTCAAGTACCTTTATATAATAGAGAAGAAAAATTAAACGGAGCTGCAAGACCTTATGAACATTATAATCTCAATGGTTATATGTTCGGACAAGGACAAGCTCAAGCTATCGGAAATATGGGAAATGCTTTTCAGAGAATCGCTCTTGCAGCTAATCACATAAGCGATACTATTGAAAGAACAAAAGGAATTGAGTTTAATAACGCAATCGAAAAGTGGAAACAAGAAAAGCTGCTTGATAAAGAAAACGGCTATTTTGTAAAACAAGGTGCAGATGCAGCAGGGCAAAGTGCTGCCGTTATGCAGGACTATGATGATTTTGTCGCTAATTATAAAAAAGAACACAAAGCAACAAGATTTACAAATAAAGTCTATGACGATATATCAACAAGGAAAAGAACTGCTATCCTTGACAGTGTTACCGCTCATGACCTAAAGCAGACAAATGTTTATGCTGAGACTGAGGGAAAATTAGGCATTGATAATGCTATTACAAATATTGTCTCTGAATACAATAATCCTGAGGGCATACAAACTCAATTAGACAATATCAAACAAATTACTCAGTGGAAAGGCTCTATACAAAACAAAGACTCTCACACAATAAAAGCTGAGACTCGTGAGAATATCTCAAAAGCTCTCTGCTCTATTCTTGATGTAAAAATTCAAAAAAATCCGCAAGATGCAAAAGCATTTTTTGAAGAACATAAAAACGAAATTAAATCAGATTTACACGCAAAATACATAAACGCAATAGACAGGGAAGATAGAAAATATCAAGCAAGAGATTTAGCAAATCAAATTATAATCAACTCTGCATCAGAACAAGATGCAATTAGAGCAGCAGAAAAAATTGACGATGTAGAGATGTCAGATGCAGTGTTATCAAGAGTAAAGAAACATTATTCTCAAGAGGAACATTTTAAAAATCTCGAAGAGAAAGAAGCTCTCAACAATTTTTATAACTTAGCAATACAGGCTGAACAAACAGGACAGGCTCTCTCTTATGATGACATACCTGATAACTTAGACCCTCAAGTTAAATTAAGTCTCATGAATTACATCAACAAAAACGGACAACCGGAAACCGATGACGAAACCTGGGAAACTCTATATAAAATGTCAGTCAATGATGCTCAAGGATTTGCAAAAGAAGATTTAAACAAATATAGAGGCTTTTTATCTGACAGTGAATATAAATCCTTCCTGAAGAGACAAGAAGAAATTAGGACAGGCAAATTTTATACTCAAATCAAAGACGATGATAAAAAGATTGATGCTGCATTAAAGACCATGGGATTAAGCGGTACAAATACATTTTTTGGCTTAACCGGAAATAACAAAGATATTGCATACTCTGAAATCAGAGCTATGGTTAGAGAATTTGAGGCACGTAAAGGAAGGTCAATAACTGATACTGAATTAGAAAATATTACAAACTCTCTCGGATATAAAGGAGAAAAAGGAGTACAACTCTATAAACAACTTGAGAAAGGTATGAGAGAGAAAGTCGGTTTTATTCGTGATGTTATGAACGATTATACATATTATCAATCAAAACATAACGGAGAAATGCCGTCTGATGAAGAAAAATTAAAAATCATAAATAACAGGCTCAATATGAAATTACAAGAACAAAACACTGAGCTTGTAAACTCGCTTGAATATAGAATACACAATACACAAGCTAAACCAAATGAAACAAAAGAGCTGACATATTATGCAGACAAATATCTGCCTCAATTAGGTCAAGAATTAGGAGTTAAATTTACCATCGTTGAGGGCGGAAGATACAGACCTGCAAACGGCAGCTATAAATCACATCATACAACCGGAGAGGCTGCTGATGTATCTATGTCTGAGCACAATGTAAATACTCGCTTGAGATTTATTGAATCACAAATCAAAAATCCTCAAGTTAAAAAAATAGGAACATCAGACCCTAACATCTTAGCAAAATACGGAACAAATCCGAAAATTGAAGATGAAAGAAAATTCGATAAGCAACATGGAACAAATCATGTAAACCACGCACATATAACTTTAAACACAGGTATTAGCAACCAAATGGTAAGAATGCAAGCTCCTAACGGCAGAATTGTATTAGTACCTCAGAGTATGGTTGAGCAAGCAGAGAAACAAGGCGGAGTGAGATTATAATGGCAGATTTTTGGGAACAATTCGCAGATGCACCAATAACACAAAATAATAAATCAGATAACTTTTGGGAACAATTTGACAATCCGACACCCTCAAGAGACTTAGGAAAATGGGGAGTTGAAACGGAATTAAGGCAAGCTCCTAAAAGAAATCTGCTGACCGATTTTAAAGATTGTTTAAATTGGGTAGGCAATACAACTATGGCTGCATATCAAGAGGGTAAAAACCAAACCGAAACGGCTCATCTTGAAATGCGTGATATGGTCGGTGTAATATCGGACACACAAAAAGAACGATTAAACACTTTAAACAATACACCTCAGCACGATTATCAACTTAATGAGAAAAAATATATTGATGAAAATATTACAAATGTTTTACCGAGAACGGCAACCGGTTTTAAAAAAGCATATATTGAAACAATAAAACAAATACCTATAATATGGGAAACAATAAAAGCAGGCGGAGTCGGTTATGCAGTCGGTGCAGGTGCAGGTGCAACAGTCGGCACAGGTATAGGACTTGCAACAACAAAAGCAAACACTCCTCAATTAGCACTGCAAGGTGCAAAAGTCGGTGGAGCTTGGGGTGGTCGTATCACAGGAGCTATGAAAATTGCCGAGATAGAGGGCGGACTTGCAAGAAATGAATTAAAGCAAATTAATGAAGAAATAAAAGAAAAAGGCGGAGAGCCATTAGATAAACTTGAAATTGATGCACTTGCTCTTAGTGTAGGTGCAGTCAATGCAGGACTCGAAATGGTATCTCTCAAACAATTATTAAAAACAGTACCAGGCGGTGATGCTATCCTTGAGTCTTTAGAAAAGAAGAGCCTCAGAGAGTTGGCTATGGATAAAACTGTAAGAGAGCAATTACATGGAGTATTAGCTCAGTACAGTAAAGCTATTGCAGCAGAGGTCTCAACTGAAATGCTGCAAGAAACTACAAATATTGTTGCAGAACACTATGCTCAAAAATTAGGCAAAGTTGAATGCACACCTCTTGAAAAGAATGTAGCAAGAGTCATTGACACAGGCAAAGCGACTTTTGGAGCTACTATGTTTTTAGGCGGTTTTACATCTGCTGCAAAAGCAACAACAATACTTGCTAAGCAAGGAATGACAAAAACCGAGGCAGAGCAGGCAGTTGCAAATATGACACCGGAAGAAATAAACGAGGTAATAGAAAACAACATTGATACTTTGTTTAAATCCGTTGAAGATATACCGACAGTAAAAGAGCAAGAAGATAAAACAAAACTCAGAGATGCTTATTTTGAACAAATCAAAAATACCGGTATGGAAGAAACTGAGGCTCTCAATAATGCTACTTTAATGTCTGAGGCTTTTGCAGCTCTTGCGAAAAACACCGGAGTAAATCTTGATGATATAGAAAAAGAGGCAAATATCGTTATACAAAATATGTCAGATGAACAGGCTCAGCAACAGTATGAGACTGATAATTCTGCTGCAAAAAGCGATATTACTTTCAATAATGAAACAAAAGAAAATCTCATAGAAAATGAGTTAGGCAGATTATATGAAGAATTTAGCTCTCTTCCTGAAGATTATGCAGACGAAAATGACATATTGAATAGAATATCTAATATGCAAATCCTTGAGGATTTACAAAACGGATTAGTATCAGAAGAAAATATCCAGGCTATCCAAAACATAATCTCAGAATACGAGAAAACAAATCCTGAACTTGCTACATTTTTGAAAGATGCAGCAGAAAGAGTCGGCAATATATTAGGACTCAAAGAGGTTGAATTTCAGAAAATCGAGCAGCCTAAATATCAGAA
>Ga0310690_10003188_pt1 | contig 25085 bp, 18 predicted proteins | sample AusTroGonzalo_MG_2_FD_207661 | JGI IMG/M metagenome (GOLD analysis project Ga0310690, IMG submission 207661) | Bovine rumen microbial communities from tropical cattle in Woodstock, Queensland, Australia - Gonzalo_04 (v2) (version 2) | ecosystem: Host-associated > Mammals > Digestive system >... | reverse complement strand
GATTTTCGAAAATGATTACCCTTTCCAACACCAAAGTCCTTGACTTTGTCTCCCGTGAAGCTATCGAGGCGCTGAAGCCTCAAGTGGAAGCCGCCCTTCGTGCCCTTGAAGAGGGTACCGGTGCCGGCAACGATTTCATCGGCTGGCTCCATCTGCCCAGCAGCATCGGCGACGACGCCCTTGCCGACATCGAAGCCACGGCCCGCACACTCCGCGACGAGTGCGACGTGGTGGTCGTCTGCGGCATCGGCGGCAGCTACCTTGGTGCCCGTGCCGTCATCGAGGCGCTGAACAGCAACTTCCAGGCCTTTGAGAAGACCGCCGGCCCCGCCATCGTCTATGCCGGACACAACATCTCCGAGGACTACCTCTTCGAACTCACCACCCTGCTCCGCGACAAGCGCTTCGGCATCATCAATATCAGCAAGTCGGGTACCACCACCGAGACCGCCCTTGCCTTCCGTCTGCTGAAGAAGCAGTGCGAAGAGCAGCGCGGCGTGGAGACCGCCCGCCGCGTCATCGTCTGCATCACCGACGCTGTCCGCGGTGCCGCCCGCACCCTTGCCACGCAAGAGGGTTACAAGACCTACGTCATCCCCGACAACGTGGGCGGACGGTTCAGCGTCCTCACCCCCGTGGGCCTGCTGCCCATCGCCATTGCCGGCTACGACATCCGTGCCCTCGTGGCCGGTGCCGTCGAGATGGAGAAGGCTACTGCCCCCTCCGTCCCCTTTGCCGACAACATCGCTGCCCAGTATGCTGCCACCCGTAATGCGCTTTACGCCGCTGGCAAGAAGATTGAGATTCTCGTCAACTTCCAGCCTAAGCTCCACTACGTCAGCGAGTGGTGGAAGCAGCTCTACGGCGAGAGCGAGGGTAAGGAGGGCAAGGGCATCTTCCCTGCCAGCGTTGACTTCAGCACCGACCTCCACAGCATGGGCCAGTGGATTCAGGAGGGCGAGCGTACCATCTTCGAGACGGTCATCTCCGTCGAGACCACGCGCCACAGCCTCACCGTTCCCGCCGACGAGCAGAACCTCGACGGCCTCAACTACCTTGCTGGCAAGCACGTTGATGAAGTGAACAAAATGGCCGAGCTCGGCACTCAGATGGCCCATGTCGATGGCGGTGTGCCCAACCTCCGCATCGTCATGCCCGCCCTCACCGAGCGCTACCTCGGCCAGCTGCTCTACTTCTTCGAGAAGGCCTGCGGCGTCAGCGGCTACGTCCTCGGCGTCAACCCCTTCAACCAGCCCGGCGTCGAAGCCTACAAGCGGAACATGTTCGCCCTTCTCGGCAAGCCCGGCTATTGATACCATGTCCCCCACGGCTGTCCTCTTCGATATGGACGGAGTCCTCTTCGACTCCATGCCCTATCATGCCAAGGCATGGCACAAGGCCATGGCTGAATTCGGCCTCGACCTTAGCGAAGAGGAAGCCTACATGCACGAGGGGCGCACGGGCTTCAGCACCATCCAGATCATTGCTGCGCGGAAAGGGCTCACCGCCACCCGCGAGATGGCAGACGAGATGTATCGTGTGAAGTCGGCCTACTTCAGCCAGTTTCCCGACCCTGCCCCCATGCCCGGGGCGCTGCCCCTCATCCGCAAGATGCAGGCCGAGGGTATCATGCTGTTGCTCGTCACCGGCAGCGGCACTACCACGTTGCTTCAGCAGCTGAACGAGTTCTACCCCGATGTATTTGTCCCCGAGCGCATGGTCACCGGCTTCGATGTCAAGAAAGGAAAGCCTGACCCTGAGCCTTATCTGATGGGGCTTGCAAAGGGTAGCGCCGTGCTTGGACGTGAATTGCGGGCTGATGAATGTCTGGTGGTGGAGAACGCCCCGCTGGGCGTGCGTGCTGCCGTAGCAGCCCACATCCCCACCATTGCCGTCAACACCGGCCCCCTGCCTGACCACGTGCTGCTCGACGAAGGAGCCAAGTGGCTCTTCCCCTCCATGCAAGCCCTCTGCGACGCCTGGCCACACTTTTTAATTGATAATTGACAATTCTCAATTCCTCATTCCTCATTCTATAATTCCTAATTTTCAAATGAGCTGGCTAATTGACCTTTTTGTCGGGACGGGCGTGGCCCACTCCATCTTCATCGTGGCCCTCGTCATCTTCGTGGGGCTGATGCTGAGCCGCATCAAAATAAGTTCCGTGTCGCTGGGTCTCACATGGATATTGTTTGCCGGCATCCTTGCCGGACAGCTTGGCTGCGCCATCGACCCCGCCACAGCCTCGTTCATCAAGGAGTTTGGCCTCATCCTCTTCGTCTTTTCGCTGGGTATGGAACTCGGCCCGGGCTTTTTCTCCAGCTTCCGCAAGGGAGGCGTCACCCTTAACCTGCTGGCTTTTGTGCTGGTCCTCTGCGGCTGTCTGGCTACGCTCACTGTTCATTGGGCAACGGGCGAAAGCCTGCTTACCCTTGTCGGCGTCATGAGCGGCGCCGTCACCAACACGCCTTGCATGGGTGCGGCCCAGCAGACGTTGCTCGACATGACGGGCACGCAGGAGCCTACCATTGCGCAGGGCTATGCCGTAGCCTATCCCCTTGGCGTCATTGGCGTTATCCTCTGCTTGGCTCTTCTGCGGAAGATGCTCCGTATCGACTTCAAGAAAGAGGATGACATCCTCCTACGTGCCAACCACGACATGGCCGAAACCCTTGAGGCTGCTACGTTGGAGGTGGCCAACGAAGCCGTCTGCGGCAAGACACTCAACGAGATTCAGCGCCACTTCGGACGCCAGTGCGTCATCACCCGCATCCTCCATCGCGCCTCAGGCGACGTGGAACTGGCAGGTGCTGCCACCACCCTGCAGTTGGGCGACAAACTCTTCATGGTGGCAACGCCCGAAGAGCTAAGCGCTATGGAACTGCTCATCGGCCACCGCATCGAGACAATGGATCAGGGCGCATGGGACGCCATGAAGACCAATCACCTCGCCTCGCAGAAATTCGTCATCACCAATCCCTCCATCAACGGCAAGCGTCTGGGCGACATGAAGCTGCGCCAGACCTTCGACGTCACCATCACCCGCATCCGTCGCGCGGGCGTCGAACTTATTGCCACGCCGGGCTTGCTGCTGCAGATGGGCGACACCGTCACCGTCGTGGGCGACACGCAGCGCATCAACAAACTCTCGCCCATCCTCGGCAACTCCATCAAGCAACTCAACGAGCCCAACCTCATCCCCTACTTCCTCGGCATTGTGCTGGGCGTCATGCTGGGCATGCTGCCCATCGTCGTCCCGGGAATGCCCGTGCCCGTCAAGCTCGGTTTGGCAGGCGGCCCGCTCATTGTAGCTATCCTCATCAGCACCTTCGGCCCCAAGCTGAAGATTGTCACCTACATGAGCACCTCCGCCAACCACATGGTGCGCATGATAGGCCTCAGCCTCTTCCTTGCCTCAGTAGGCATCACGGCTGGCAGCGGATTCATCGAGACCGTCGTGGGAGGCGGCTACTGGTGGGTGCTCTACGGCTTCCTCATCACCTTCCTGCCCTGCCTCGTCGTGGGGCTGCTGGCACGCAGCGTTTTCCACCTTAGCTACTACTCCATCTCCGGCATGTTGTCGGGCGGCATGACCGACCCCATCGTCATGGCCTACGCCCAGAACGTCTGCGACAACAACCAGGTCCCCGTCGCCTACTCCACCGTCTATCCGCTCACTATGTTCCTACGCGTGTTGTCAGCCGAAGTGATGGTACTGTTCTGCCTCTAAGCGACCCTGTTTATAAACGGTAGCAAAAAAAACCCCTGCGGTTCTTGTGAGCGGCAGGGGGGAAAATGCTTCTAAAAAGTGTAAGTTTTGTAATACTCCGAAAGAGCAGATTACTTGTCTTCCGCCTTGGGCAGTTTGAACTGTACGGGGAGGGTAAACTGTACGCGCACCTTCTCGCCACGCTGTTCGCCAGGAATCCACTTCGGCATAGACTGAACAACACGCAGGGCTTCGGCATCCAGTTCGGGCGAAACGCTCTTAACAACATTTGCATCCGTGATGCTGCCGTCTTTGTTAACGACGAACTGCACGACGACGCGTCCTTGTGTGCCATTCTTTATGGCCTCCGCGGGGTACTTGATGTTTTTCCTGAGGTATTCCAACATATTCGCTACGCCGCCTTCAAATTCAGGCATTTTCTCCACAACATTGAAGACCTCCTGCGGTGTGTCCGAACTATCTGTTTCTTCAGCTTTGGCAGCAATGGCTTTCTTCGTGGTCACCACAATGACACCATTCGCACCTTTCGAGCCCCATTGGCTGACAGCAGCCTCGCTCTTCAGCACTTCAATGTGATCGATGTCGTCAGAATTCAAGTTCTTGAACTCTTCTGCTGACATTTCTTTGTAGTCAACAATAATCAGAGGCTCGTTAAGAGACTGCATTTCCAGATTTGGTCCTTGTGTATCAAGGGCTTCTGCCTCTTCTTTGGGATTATTGCAGCTGGCCGCAAAGAGCACAACGGCTGCAACGGGGAGCACATAGAGCACTTTAAGCCGTGCCCAAGGGCTTGTTTGTTTCTTCAGCATCATAAGAATTCGTTTTTTAGTTGAACAATTGGTGAAATTATTGGCTATCGAGTTGAACCGGGCGCCTAAGGCTGTCTCGATGAGTTTCATTTGATAGTGGCGGGCGTCGGTGCCGCTCCGCAGCATGGCTTCGTCGGCTTCGTATTCGTGTACGGCCTGCAGCTCGCGCTTTAGCAGCCACGCCGCAGGGTTGAACCATTGGAAGGTGCAGCAGAGCTGGCAGAGGAGGACGTCCCACGAATGTCCCAGACGGATGTGCTCGCGCTCGTGGGCAAGTATCATCGGGCCGTTAGCGGCATAGTCCTCGCGCGAAACGACAATGGTGTGCATCCAGCTGAAGGGGGCATAGTTGCCGTCGTGCAGGACAAGGCGGTTACCGTCCTCGAGCACCGTGTGCTCACGCTTGCCCAGACGGAGGTTGCGCACAAGCCCCACGTACAAGCGCACGAGAAAGAACACCACACCTGCTAAATATATAAGGAAAGGAACAGCAGCCTTCCACATCCCCTCCTGAACGAGGGGTGATTTTTCCTGCAGGGTTCCTTCCCCTATGGGAGAGAGTTGGGCGTCGGTTTCTACAACCTCGCCCGGCGTGACAACCAGTTCTTCCAGCATTTGGGCGAACTCAGATGCCTTTGCTCCTAAGTCAAGATGAATGGCAGGCAGCGCCACACTCAGCAGCAGCATCGTCAGCAGCGCCACACGGTTGAAGCGATGCAACGTGTCGCGGCTCATCAGCCACTTATAAAAGAGGTAGAACAGCACAAGGGCTATGGCGGAGAGGAGGAGGTAATACATGGTAGAATTACAAAATTAGAAATGAGAAATTAGGAATTAAGGCTCTGAAGCATATCTATCAGTTCTTGCACTTCGCCTGCCGAGAGGTTTTCTTCTTCGGCAAAGAAGCTGATGAGCGACTTGGCAGAGCCGCCAAACAGATTGTCGCGTACCTCTTTCATATACGTACGTGCGTACTCGCCTTTCTGCACAGCGGGGTGATAGACGTAAAGGCGCGATTCCTTGCGATGCCCGACGAAGCCCTTCTCCTCCAGGATGCGTAGGAACGTCAGCACGGTGTTATAGGCCGGACGCGGCTCGGCAAACGCTTCGACAGCCTCGGCCACCGTAGCATGACGCTTTTCCCACAGGATGTTCATCACCTGCAGCTCACCTTTGGTCAATGTTTTCGAATCTTCTTTCATGACGGTTACGATTTACTTTTCGCTACAAAGGAAAGGGAAGTTTTCGTACCGTGCAACTAAATCTTTAGGAAATTCGATGAAAAGGGCGATATTTAAACTATTTTATTAGTTGCAAGAGAGATTTTATTAGTTGATAACACCGACAGCCCCGCCAGTTATGAAATTGGCGGGGCTGTCCGAAGTCCTCTAACTGCATGAGGGATGAAGAGATTCTTCCCTTTTATTCCTTTTTGGGGTGCAGCTTACGGTAGATTTTCAGATTGGTGCGGAGCGACTTGATGCCCGATTTCGAAAGATAGGTCTCAGTGGTGTAGGCGTCGTTCTTGAAGTAGAACACCAGACGTTTGCCCCAAAGGAGTTTCTTCCGTACCTCGCACTTGGCAGAGGTGGATTCTGGATGGATAAATCCTTCGCCGACACCCAGACGGGCAGGATACTCACGGGTGGTTCCGGGCGTTTCGTTCAAGAGTGCCAAGAACTCGTCAAGACGGGCCTGCACTTCATCGAGGGTGGTGCCCATTCCAATGCACGTCTCCGTATACTGGTCGAACACGAAGATGGTCTCGGAGATGCCGTCGGGGGTGCCCAAGCCGAGGTAGTAGCTGAAGGTGCCATCCTCCTTATCCGTGTAGGAGAAGATGGTGTACTCTTTTTCATCGATGGTGCACTCTGCGACTTCCAGTCTGATTCCGGCGGGCTGGTTCTGCGCGATGGCCAGCAGGGAAAGCAGGCCGAGGGTAAGGGTTGAAAATGCTTTTTTCATAGGTTTTGAATGTTTATCAGGGTTTAATTGTCAGTTGTTTCACGGGGAAGGTAAAGTAGGTATCGGGGAAGGGCTCGTCGCGTAGGGTGAAGTGCCACCACTCGCTCTCGAGCGTCTTGAAGCCGTGGCGAAGCATTGCCGAGCGAAGCAGCATGCGATTGGCGAACTGCTCGGGAGTGATGCTGCGCCCGGTGGGGCTCTGACTATTATCGCCCGTGTATTCGCCCGTCATGGGATTGCCGCAGAAATCGGGATGGCTCTCGGGACCAAACCAGTCGAAGGTGCCGCCCATGTCAACCTCCTTTTCTGTTTCCATATCGAAGAGGGTGAGGTCAACCGTCGAGCCGCGCGTATGACCGCTCTTCTCCATGATGTACTCCTGCTCGAAAAGCACGCTTTTGTCGAGGTCAGGGTAGAAGTAGGGCTTCATGCGGGTGTCGCTGACGTCGGCAGCCCAGCGGACAAAATGATCCACAGCCCGCTGCGGACGGTAGGCGTCGTAGATTTTCAGACGGTAGCCCAGCGCCTTCACGTCGTCGCTGACGGCACGGAGGCTATCAGCAGCCCGTTTCGTCAACAACGCCGTCGGCTCCAGATAGCCATCGATGCGGCTGCCCACAAAGTTGTAGGTACTGAAGTAACGAATCTCGAGGATGGCGTCAGGCACGGCATCGGTGAGCGTCACAAACTGGCTCACATCCTCAGTCGGAGAGCTGGTGGCAGGGCTGTCGTGATTCGTGCGACAAACGAAAGCAATCACCAAGCCGCAAAAGGCAAGGAAGGCGATTAGAAAAAGAAGTTTACCTTTCTTCATATATCAATCTTCAATTTTCAATCTTCAATCATTTCACCGGGTATTTCTTGAAGAGACGGTGAAGGAGCGTGTAGATTTCGGAGCGGCTGAGCGGGTCATCGACTTCCTCGACGGTGTTGTAATAGACAACGGAATTGTCCGCACGGTCAGCCACCATGAGGGTAAAGGTCGTGGCGTAGGGATTGGGAACATCAATGGTAGGGACGACAATCACAGAGCCCAACGTAACAACGGCAATCAAGGCGGCAACGCCCACAGATACCGCAGCGTTCTTGGCTGTCTCCTTCACCACATCACCCTTCACGCGCTTGAAGCCGCTTTCATAGAGGAGCATCAGGTAAGGAAGGTCGTTATCCTCCATCAACTGGCGGATGGATTCGGGCAGGGGTAGCCCACGGATACGTTTGGCACGGGTCTTCACGCCATCCGAGGTGTTCACCCTCGGGACGCTGGCCAGCGCGGCTCCATCACGCCCCACAAGGCGGTCGAATTCTTCATCGTCAATCCTGATGTATTCGCTGATGGGGAACTGGCTGATATTCTCATCAAGAATGCCCGTCAGCACCTCCGAGGCAGCCGTGGAGAGGGAGTCGCTGTAAACCTCCTGTCCTTCGCTGACGGCAAAGACATCCACGTAGGGCAGCACGAGGGGGACTTTCGCTGGGGCATGGGAACTGAATGAATCGGCACAATAACGACTGCTGACGCATGAGGTCAGCGCCAAGGTGCACAGTATTACGACAAGGGAAAAAAGACGTTTCATTTCGGTGATTCGTTTGAAGGTTTATCGGTTTCCACGCTCTCACCCCGCTCTTCCGGGGCTTTTTCTCCTCCTTCACGGGAAGGATTGGGTCGTTTGCCGGCGGGTCGTGAGGAAGATTTCTTTTTCCTCTTCTTACGGTCGAAGCGGGTGAGGCTGTCCTGTTCCAGCAAGTCACCTGAGCCGACGGTGGCAATGGCGCCATCCTCGGAAAGCGATTCAGGCTGACGGCCCTCACGGTTGAGCGTGATGATGTCGAAGGCACGGCGGGCGGTGATGGTGACGAGGTTGTCGGCGGCGCCGCGTGTGGTGCTATAGGTGACAAGGCGGCGCAGGATGTCGGCCTTGAAGAAGTACCACGTGCCCTCGGCAGTCTCCAGAGTGACGTCGCGGGCAGGGAAGCGGCGCATGGCCTCGGCATAGGCGTCCACCTCGAAGTTCATACAGCACTTTAGCTTGGCGCATTGTCCGGCCAGTTTCTGAGGATTGAGGGTGAGATCCTGCATGCGTGCGGCACCCGTGGAAACGCTGACAAACGACGTCATCCACGTAGCACAGCAGAGCTCGCGTCCGCAAGGGCCGAAACCGCCGATACGTCCAGCTTCCTGGCGGGCACCGATCTGCTTCATCTCAATACGGACGTGGAAGGCCTCGGCCAACACCTTGATAAGCTGACGGAAATCGACGCGGCCGTCGGCAATGTAGTAGAAGATAGCCTTGCCGCCGTCGCCCTGGTATTCCACATCGCCAATCTTCATCTGCAAGCCCAGGTCGGCAGCAATCTGGCGCGACTCAATCATCGTCTTATGCTCGCGGCGCTTAGCCTCGGCATACTTCTCCATATCGACGGGACGTGCCTTGCGATAGACGCGGCGCACGGGAGCATCCTCCTTCACGCCCACCTTCTTCATCTGCAGCAGCACCAGTCCGCCAGTGAGGGTAACGGTGCCGATATCGTGTCCCGGGCTGGCCTCGACAGCCACGATGTCGCCCTTGTGAAGGTCAAGGTGATTGCTATTGAGGTAGTAGCCCTTGCGGGTGTTCTTGAACTGGACTTCGACGTAGTCCGTCTCTTGCAGGTTGCCGGGGGTATCGGCAAGGTAGTCATAGACGTGGAGGGGGCAGTCCTGACGGCTATAACCGCGGCAGCAAATGCCGTCGTGGGGAAGATATGAAAGTTTCTCGGGGTCCATTTTATCGCTTGGTTCTATATTTTATTCTTAATTCATCTTGCTGCAGCAGACTGGCGAAGAAGGATTATCATCCGGAGGCTGAGGTCGAAAAACACCATTTTGGCATTAACGTTGCCCTCGATGTCGCGCTGGGCATCAGAGAGTAGTTCCGTAATACCCATGATGTTATACTCATCCACAAAGGGGGCAAAGCGGGCTGTGAAGGCAGCCTCGTCGCTGTTCATGTAGTTGAGCGCAGGGGTGCGGAAGTTAGCGACGAAGCTCTCGCGCGTCATCCGCTGCGCATACGTAAGGAACTCCCTTTGCGAGGCTCGACCTATCTTTGCCACCTCGTCGCTCCAATCCTTCAGCTCCTTCAGCTTACGGCCATAAGCGAGGCGCATGAGACGGATGAACAAATCGGTATAGAGGCGGGTGTCGTCCTCGGCATCCATGAGATGCATGGCACGGGCCCAGCTGCCACCGGCAGTATGGGCAAGCTCAGCAGCCACATCGGCAGCAAGGCTATAACGCTCCGTCAGCGCTTGGGCAATCTCCGGCTCGGCAAGGGGACGGAAATTGATGCGCAGGGTACGGCTCTGGATGGTAGGCAACACGCGCTCGGCGTCGTCGCTCACCATCAGGATAACGGTTTCGGCAGGGGGCTCCTCGATGAGTTTCAACAGTTTATTGGCACACGACTCGTTCATCCGCTCGGGCATCCACACGATTACCACACGACGCCCGCCCTCACTGGAACGGAAACTGAGCTTACGGATAAGCTCATTGGCCTGGGCGGCATAGAGCTCGCCTTGCTGGTTCTCGGCTCCGGCAGCATGCATCCACTCCCCAAGTTCCAGATAGGGATTGGCGAGAAGCGCATCGCGGAAGTCATAGATGAAATCGTCGCTCTGCGGATAGGTGTCGGCATTTCGGCCGCTGTCGCGCTTGAAGACAGGCATCATGAAGTGTACGTCAGGATGAACAAGCTTGTTCATCTTCACGCAGGCAGGGCAATGTCCGCAAGAGTCCGTAAAATCAACGACGCTTGCCGATGCATCCGAAGCGGGCTCAGGTTCGTCGAAGAATCCTGCAAAACCGAATGAGGATTCAGCGGCAGGCTGGTTGACGGTTGGGGTGGTTGATTTATTCACCCCTCCGCAGACCAGATAACGTGCAAAGGCTACAGCCATAGGCAGTTTGCCCGTGCCCGCAGGCCCAGCAAACAACTGCGCGTGGGGTATGCGCCCACTCTCCAACTGATGGCGCAGCTGCGCCTTCACCTCTTCCTGTCCGACGATATCCTTGAAAAACATAATGCTCAGTCTCAGAAAATCTCTTTGGCTACATCGCGCACACTGGGTGTAGCGCCAAGGACATAGAAATGAATACGGGGAACACCATGCCGGATAAGCTCTTGGCATTGAGCCGTACACCACTCCACGCCCACACGGCGCACAGCCTCATCGTCCTTGCATGCCATAACGGCTTCCGTAAGCTCAACAGGTATATCGACGTTGAACGTCTTGGGCACGATAGTCAGCTGCGATGCCTTCGTGAGGGGCTTAATGCCAGGGATGATGGGAATGGTGATGCCTGCCGCCCGTGCCCGTTCCACAAAACGGAAATAGACGGCATTATCATAAAACAGCTGCGTCACAGCATACTGTGCCCCACCCTCCTGCTTTTTCAGGAGCCAATGCAAATCACTCTCCATATTGGGCGCCTCAATATGCTTCTCGGGGTAGCAAGCTACGCCATAGGTAAAGGAGCGCACGGTGCCCTGAATAGGCGTTCCGTCGTCGAAGTAGCCTGCATTGAAGCGGTTTATCTGCTCCTGCAACTCCGTAGCGTGGCTGTAGCCGCCCGGTGTGGGAATGAAACTTGCATCGTCCTTTGCCTTGTCGCCCCGCAACACCAGCAAGTCGGTAATACCCAGGAATTGCAAGTCAATCAAGACATATTCCGTCTCCTCACGCGTAAAACCGCTGCAGAGGATATGAGGCACGACGGGAATGCCGTAACGCGCCTTGATAGCAGCAGCCACAGCCACCGTGCCAGGGCGTTTACGTACCGCCACACGCTCATAGAGCCCAGGAGCCGTCTCGCGGTAGATGCGCTCGCTGCGATGGGTGGTGATATTGACATACTGCGGATTAAACTCGCGCAGCATATCAATGTCGGCGAACAGCCGCTCGATGCCCATCCCCTTCAGCGGGGGCAGCACCTCAAATGAAAAACCAGTTCGCTGTCCACCTGTCTTATCTATGGTTTGCACTTCCTGCATACACGTTTTACCAAATAATCTGCAAAGATAGTGCAAGGTGAGAGAAATACCAAATTTTGTAGCAGTAAATGTAACGATATGCTTGCACATTCTTTGCTGCGTCGCGACAAATAGGTATCACTAACCTATTAGTTATAGTTGAGAAAACGAAAGGAAGTTCATTTTTTCAACAGTTTTCATAAAAAAATGACGAGACATCGTACTTTTAAAATAAAAGTTGTATCTTTGCAATCATTTAATTAAATAAGCAATGAAAGCGAAACCATTCGTCAAATGGGTTGGCGGCAAAACGCAACTCATTGACCAACTGGAAGCTCTGCTTCCCGCTGACTTTGACAAATGGGAGAATGTCACTTACATTGAGCCGTTTGTCGGCGGAGGAGCAATGCTCTTCTATATGTTACAGAGGCACTCCAACATTCAGTCAGCAGTAATTAATGACATTAATCCTGACCTCACAACTTGTTATAAGGTTGTGAAAGAAAACCCATCGAAATTGGTGCAGTCTCTTAAAGAAATTCAAAAAGAATATTATTCTCTGCAATGTGAGGAATCACGTAAACAATTCTATCTACAAATGCGTGATGAGTTCAACACCAAAGCGCTTGATGATATTCACAATACTACGTTGTTCTTTTTCCTTAATCGTACATGCTTTAATGGTTTGTATCGCGTAAATAAAGCTGGGCGTTTCAATGTACCCTTTGGTAAATATGAGACACCTACTATTTGTGATGCAAATACCATTTATACAGATTGTGAATTGCTGCAAAATGTACAAATCCTCACAGGTGATTACCAGCAGACATTGGAGCACGCTAAAGGCAACACATTTTTTTATTTCGATCCACCTTATCGTCCGTTGAATAATACAAGTAGTTTTAACGACTACGCGAAAGAGGCGTTCAACGATTTGGCACAGAAACGTTTGAAAGAGTTCTGCGACAAAGTGGAGAAGGCTGGATACAAATTCATGCTGAGTAATTCCGATTGCAAAGACATGTTCTTCGAAGACCTCTATTTGCAATACATTATTGCGCGCGTTTGGGCTGCACGTAGTGTAAATGCGAATCCCTGCAAGCGCGGTAAACTACAAGAAATTCTTGTCCGTAATTATTCAGAAACAAAACAAAAAGACGCAGTATAATTCTATGGCAGTACACACTTCAGAACAATTCGATTTATTTATGTCCCAATTGCGCAAAACAAATGCGACGTTGGATTTCTATTGTGATTTCCCGAAGATTGCAAGAAATGTTGCCGACATAGAGATTAGTCTTAATATGCTTAATTATCTTATCGGTAAGGATGATTTACATATTGCTGTTGAGACTCTATGGAACAGAGATCCACGTGTGTTTGATGTAATGGATATTCTTATTGCAACACGCAAAAAAGACGACAAAAAATACATTGACATTGACGGTACGATGCATTCTGTTCACTCGCTGTTCAACTCCGTAGAGGGCGTTATGAAATTTATTGAAGGTACTGGACTTGATAAGGTTTTAAAGAACAAAGAGGTGAAAGATTTGGTGGATTATGTATTTGGAGTGGAAACGGGGCTTGATACCAATGCACGTAAGAATAGAAGCGGAGAAATAACCGAAACTCTTGTTGCACGTATCTTTGCCAATGCTGGCATTATATATCGCGAACAAGTATCATCTAAAGAATTTCCTGCAATTGCTACTGTGTTAGGTGCAGACCAAAAAGTTTTCGATTTTGCGATTATTGCCAACGAAAAAACTTATCTCATTGAAGTAAACTTCTACTCTGGCGGTGGTTCTAAACTCAACGAAGTTGCACGCTCCTATACGGATCTTGCGCCGAAAGTAAACGGAGTTTCTGGTTTTGAGTTTGTATGGATAACAGATGGCATTGGCTGGAATAGTGCTCGTAACAAATTGGAAGAAGCGTTTGCTGCTATTCCCAACATATATAACTTGACTACGATAAACGAATTCATTTCTAAAATCAAATAAATCATATGGCTAAAAATATCTATTCACATTCTATTGATTTAAAGAAGTTAGACATCAAAAATTCTCCTCGCAATGAATTTGCTGCAAAAGTAATTGCTATCGAATACCGAGGGTATGAAGTTGAACAGTGTGATGATGGTCGTAAAATTGTCATCACAAAGCCTGGAGGGAAAAGTGTGTATGGGCATCCTAAATAGGAAGATATTTTAGTCTTTATCTATACCCCAGATGATAGTTCGCTTTGGCAAATCTCGCACCAGCAGATACTTGATGATGTTACAGCTAAATGTAAAGAGAATCCCGCTGAAGGAAAGAAATTAATATCTCTTCTTGAGAAAACATTAAATGGTGAGGAACCAAATAATTTTATTGATGCTATTCGTGCATTATCTTTCCAAACAGGAGAAAAACCAGAAGAATTGATTAAAGCTTATAAATGGATTTGGGGACAAGAAGATGTTAATTATCCTAATGGTGAAGGACGCTTCATGTCATGGGTTGCATATGAAATATTATTAAAGAATTTGTAATGAAGTTTTCGCCTGCATATTCTGATTTCACCATCCTACAAGGTGACTGCATGGAGCGGTTGAAAGAGATAAAGGACAATTCTATCGATACAATCTTTGCCGACCCCCCTTACTTTCTTAGCAATGGCGGTATCAGCGTACAAAGCGGCAAACAGGTTTGTGTGGATAAAGGGGATTGGGATAAAGGCGGAACACCCGAATATATCTATAACTTCAACCGTCAATGGCTCTCCCTTTGCCGTCCGAAACTTAAAGACAACGGCACTATTTGGATTAGTGGCACACACCATAACATCCATGTCGTTATGCGCTGTCTGCAAGAGTTGGGCTATAAAATGCTCAATACAATCACATGGCAAAAATCCGATCCACCACCTAACTTGTCCTGCAAGTATTTCAACTTTTCCACCGAATTGGTAGTTTGGGCACGTAAGCATGAAAAGAAAACGCACAAGTTCAATTATGAGACGATGAAACAGCTTAACGGCGGTAGCCAAATGACGGACGTTTGGCGTATTCCGGCGGTTGGACTTTGGGAGAAGCAGCAAGGCAAACACCCTACGCAAAAACCTCTGCGTTTGCTCTACCGAATTATTCTTGCTTCAACCAATGAGGGTGATACTATTCTTGACCCGTTTAGCGGTTCTGGCACAACTGGTATTGCCGCTAATTTGCTTGGCCGCAAATATATCGGCATTGAACAAGAAACAGATTTTGTGCAACTTTCCCTGCGCCGCAGACAGGCGTTAGAGGACGAAAATACACGCAAGAAACTGTGTGACAAAATGCGCGAAAATCCGCAAGAAACCACAGTGCTTGCCAATCACATGCGAGAGGAAGACCGCCAACTTGCAATGCAAACGGGTATTACCTATATGCGTGCTGGAGATTCGAAAGGTTCACTGCTTGTCAAACAAGGCTTCGAGCGTTTGGGCTATTTGTGCCTGCATACCAATGGCGATAATCCTCAGTTATTCAAGCTATCGAAGAAAGGTTTTCAGATTTGGACGGCAGAGGCGTTGCGCGAGAAAGGCTTTTCTGCGGAGAACGCACCATATTATGCTGTTATGCGATTTGATGCGACAAAATCCATTCCCTTTGACCAACCAATCAACCTTCACAAACGCAATTATACTACTGTTGCCCAGATATATCCATTCAGTTTTTTATTGAAATGAAATAAGCACGTATTAATTATGTAAGTAACATGGAGATTGACACAATAATATACATCTAATTACTGATTAACTCAAATGCACTTTTTGGGTAACTGCAATATAGATAGTGGGAAATTCGAAATGAAATAACGCTGAATTGAAAGAAGATATGAGCAAAGAAAAAGGATCATATACAAGAACGCAATTCAAGAAAGAGTTTGCGAAATTGATGGAATCGGCATCAATTCCAAGCAATTTGTCAAATGAGGAGATAATAAGAAGCTATTCAAATTTGTTTTCATTTGTAGAACCGTTTATTCCCAATAGGCTGTTCCGATTTCGTAAATGCGACATTAATAATATTATATCATTTGAACAGAATACGATTCCTGTTTGTGCTGCAAATAAATTCCCAGATAAATATGATTCGACGGTCTTTTATGACCACAAGACCATTTTGAAAAGGGCAAGAAAGGCCTATGACCAACTTATGCCTAACATACTTTCAATTTTAAAAAGAAATCCTTCTGCTCTTCCATCAAACCCACTAACCTCGAAAATTTTGGAACTTATCAATAACTCCAAAGCGGACAAGGAAATTTTGGAGTTGATATGGCCTGAATTCGAAAAAATGCAGTTCGAATGGAGGAAACATATTCATAAGCATGAACAATGGCCGCGAGCAAACAAGATTACAAAAATAGCATGCTTTACGGAAACGGTCAAAACAAAATATATGTGGGATAGCTATGCTGACGGTTATACAGGATTTGCATTGGAATATGATTTTAGAGGTTGGCGCTCTTTATCAATAAACAATCATGCAGTCATGCTATTTCCAGTCATCTACTCTTCTCAAAAATTGGATGCGACAGAAATTTTAGATAGATTGGGAGGACAAGATTATATGGAATACAATAATGTATCAGAAGACATAAAAAAGCAGTATGCCACAACAATTCCGATAGACCGTTTATATTATCAGAAAGTATATCTGTATAAAGACAAGGCAGAATACTCCCATGAAAAAGAATGGCGTCTTTTGGATATAGAACCCTTAGATTCCCAAGAAGCAAAAGAAGATTTCTTTGCAATACAAGATGAAAATTGTTTGAAAGCAATATACTATGGTCCAGAAATGGAATCGCAATATAAAGCACATTTGCGGAGTATAGCAAAACAAAAAAGAATAAGAGAATATGATGTCGCCCTTGATATAAATAGTCGAAAATACAGCTTAAAAGTTGTTCCTCTTTGAAATACAATTATAAAAGATTCTCTTTGCAAACGAAATATGAGCGAGAATCAAGAAAAGAGTATTGTGACGCATCAAGGATTTGTCGGTGATATCCGTTCCATCATTAACGAGGCTCGTGCAACGGCTGTTCGTAGCGTGGACTTCTATCGTGTTTAGATGTATTGGAACTATGGGTTCTCCGTTAGGAAACTAGAACAGAATCGTCAGTTTTTCAGGACTTACCCAATTGCGTCCACAATGCGGACGCAATTAAACTAGAGCTAACACCTACGATTGATACAAATAAAATGTTTGGTCAGAGGTCCGTCATCCGTCATCGCACTGAAAACGTTTGACGTTTTCTCAAGAACGCTTGGCGTTTTTCTGTAAACGTTTGGCGTTTTTCCGCCAGAGTTTGACGTTATTTTCACAACGTCAAACGTTATTTGCTCAGCGTTTGATTCTATTCTCTCAGAAGCTTTTTCTATTTCCGTAGAAGCTGATTCTAATTTCGCAGACCAAGCTTCTGGCAAAATAGAAGCTGATTCTACGGGCGTAGCTGCAGTTCTTTTTGAAGAGTCTAAAAATGAAGACTAAAGCATTATCTATCATTCCGATGACGGATGACAGACCATTGACCAAACATTTATTTACGCGCGAGGGAAAGGAAAAACTCAAATATATTTGCATTTTCACTCGCCTTGAGTTATCTTTGCAAACTTTCTATACTTAATTCAACTATGAAGAAAACACTTCCCCTACTCCTTCTGTTGGTGCTTTGCACCTGCACCCCTGCTGCGCGGACGGCTTCGTCGGGCGACGTCCCCAGCGAGAAACTGACGCTGTGGTACACGGCTCCTGCTACTGAATGGATGAACGAGGCCTTGCCCCTGGGCAACGGACAGTTTGGCATCACCTTCTTCGGCGGCGTGGAACAAGAGGAGATACAGTTCAACGACAAGACGCTCTGGACGGGCACCAGCGGAGACCCCATCGGCGCGGGCAGCGGCTACGGCAGCTACCGCAACTTCGGCAATCTGATTATTAGGTCAACAGGTCAACGGACGGAGCAGCGAGAGCAAAGCGAACTTGCTCGCTCTGCCGAGTCGCGACGGACGAAGAGCGAAGCTCAACAAGTCAACAAGTCAACAAGTCAACAGGTGGAGGGGTATCGTCGTGAGCTCGACATTCAGAATGCCCTGGGGCACGTGACATACACGCTGGACGGCGTAGATTACGAGCGCGAATACTTCGTCTCCTACCCTGCCGAGGCTGCTATCCTACGGCTGAAAGCCTCCGGCAAAGGGAACATCAACGTGGCACTCCGCCTGACAGATGCTAACGCCAGAGCCTATCCCTCCGAAGCCTCGGGTATCCAATACAGCACCGAGGGCATCTCATTCAGCGGCAAGCTGGATTTGCTCAACTACCATTTCCGTCTGGCTGTCAAGCCCCAAGGACGGAAGGCAAAGGCTGAAGTGACAGACGACGGGCTGTGCATCACGGGGGCAGACGAGCTGGTTATCATCATGCGGGGCAGCACGAACTTCTCCGAACTTGACAACAGCTATATCTACGACGCCCGTCTGCTGCCCGACAGCGTTGACGGCATCGTCAACCGTGCCCTTGCGCAGCCTTACAAGAAGCTGAAGGACGATCATGTGAAGGATTACCGTCACCTCTTCGACCGTTGCCGCTTCACCCTCACGCCTAACAATGCCAACACGCTGCCTACGGATGAACTTATCAAGGAGTACAATAAAATTGAAAAGTTAGGAATGAGGAATGAGGAATTAGGAATTGAACCTCAATCTCCCCTCTTCCTCGAGGAGCTTTACTTCGCCTACGGGCGCTACCTGATGATTAGCAGCGCACGCGGCATCGGGCTGCCCAGTAACCTGCAGGGCATCTGGAACCACTCGAACCGCCCTGCGTGGAACTGCGACATCCACTCTAACATCAACGTGCAGATGAACTACTGGCCTGCTGAAGTCACCAACCTCAGCGAGCTCCACATGACCTTCATCGACTATGTCTATAACGAGTCGATAGGCCGTTCGAAGGCCGACGGCAAGGACACCCAGTGGCAGAAGAACGTCTATAACTACCTCTCCACAACAGGACACGACGGAGGCCCCACGCAGCAGCGTGGCGGATGGTTCCTCTCCACCGAGAACAACATCTTCGGACGCTGCTCGCGCTGGACGGGACAGAACTACGCCGTAGCCAACGCCTGGTACTGCATGCACCTCTGGCAGCACTACCTCTACACGCTCGACAAGGACTACCTTCGTGATAAGGCGCTGCCCGTCATGCTCTCTGCTGTGGAGTTTTGGAAGAACCGTCTGGTGCGCGACGAGAGCGACGGCACCTGGGTTTGCCCCTACGAATTCAGCCCTGAACACGGTCCTGTGGGGGCTGTCACCGCCCATGCCCAACAGCTGGTTTACACGCTCTTTGAGAACACGCTGGCAGCCATTGAAGCATTAGGAATGAAGAATGAGGAATTAGGAATTGATGAGCTGCGAAGCTATTTTGCCCATCTTGACAACGGCTTGCATACCGAGGTTGTCCCCCGCGCTAATGGAGAGACACTCCTGAGGGAATGGAAGGACGTCAGCCAGCAGGATGCCGGCGAATGGCCTCATCATCGCCACCTCTCGCACCTCATCGGCCTCTATCCTGGCACGCAAATCAACCCCACCGACTGCGACAGCATCTATCAGGCAGCCCTCCGCTCGCTCACCTGGCGCGGCATGAAGGCTACCGGCTGGGCCATGGGCTGGAAGGTGTGCCTCTGGGCTCGCGCCAAGAATGCCGAGAATGCCCACACGCTGCTCCACAACGCCCTTGCGCCCGCCAGCATGGGACGTACCGACTACAACGGCAGCGGCGCAGGCATCTACAACAACCTCTTCGACGCCCATCCACCCTATCAGATCGACGGCAACTTCGGCGTTACGGCGGGCATTGCCGAGATGCTCATGCAGAGCCATGCCGGCTACATCGACCTCCTCCCTGCCCTCCCCGACTGTTGGGCATCAGGCAGCATCCACGGACTCAAGGCACAGGGCGGCTATACCGTCGATATCGACTGGGCTGAAGGCAAGCTGACGAGCGCTGTCATCACCTCGCCCTTCGGTGGTGCCGTCCACGTCAGACTAGGCGACAATGAGTGTACCCTCGACACGCATGCTGGAAAGCAATACATCTTAGACAACACACTAACCCTTTTACAACGCTAACCATGAAAAAGACACTTATCACATTCATCCTTTGCCTCTCCGCCACCCTGCTCACGGCAGGCATAGTGAACGACGGCATCTACCGCATCGTCTGTGCCGGCAACAGCAAGGTCGTCATTGAGGATGCCCAGACGGGCAAGCTCTATTGCGGCAACAAGGGATCAGACACCTCCTTCGAACAACTCTGGCGCATCACGGGCATCAGCGGCGACAGCTATTCCATGCAGAACCTCCTCACGCAGCGCTACATACAGGCCGACGGCTCAAGTCAGTTCTACACAGGCAAGTCATCCGCAGGCATCTTCATCACCCAGAATGCCGCCGTCAGCAGCTTCCTCAACATCTACGTCAACAACGGCTACAAATACTGGAACTATCAGGGCGGCACGGGCCTGCTCGTCACCTGGAGCGCCTGCACCGGCGACAGCGACGCGCAGAACAACCGCAGCGCCTGGAAACTGGTGTCGGTGGACGTTGACCAAGACCTGCTGGCGCTTGCGCAGAAGGAGTTTCAGGAGACGCAGGGCATCATCGACAATGCCGCCACGTATGCTGCAAACGTCAAGACGTTCTTCACCGACGATAGCGCCGAGGAACTCGTAGCCGACTATGCCGCTATGGACGAAAACAGCCTGCGGGCTGCCATGGACGGCAAGCTGCCCCCCGCCATCATCGACTACGCCGTCAACCTCGCTGCCGACAAGTGGGCTAGCAAGTGGGAGAAGATGTTCCGCTTCGGCACCTACAAGGCCTACGGCGACCCCGACTACTGGTCGAGCGCCATGCACAACAGCGTACACGGCTACCTGAACAATCCCACGGGCATCCGCGTGGACAATGGGCAGCTGCTCTACCTCTTTGTGGGCGACAACATCCCCTCGAACGCCACGCTGGAGATAGAGACGCTGGCCGGCACGGGGAGCGTCAAGGGTACGCGCACCAAGCTCAAAAAGGGACTTAACATCGTCTCCTCTGGCCAAAACGACCAAGCCGTCTTTGTCCGCTACACCGCCGGCACGCGCCTCAACAACAACCTTGTGCTTGCCGACTTCCCCGACCTGCGCATCAACATCCAGGGCGGCACCGTCAACGGCTATTGGGACATCGCCCGCCACACCAACGACGACTGGAAGGAGATGATAGCCGACAAAAACCTCTTCTCCGGCTTCTCTATTCAGGTGAAGGGGCGCCACGTGCTCTGGAACATGAACAGCAAGCTCGTGCGAAAGTATGTCCCCGACCATATTGTGGAGTCCATCAGCGTGTGGGACAGCATCCAGATTTGGGAGTGCCGGCAGATGGGCTTGGAAGAGGCTGTCCCTGCCAAGCACGACTTCGTGCTCAACTGCGTCTCCGTCACGGGCGACAACTATATGTATGCTTCCGGCAGCCATACCGCCTACAACGAATCGACGCTCAGCAGCATCCTCTACTTCACCAACTATCGCGACGGCGCCGGTGGTGCCTATTGGGGCCCTGCCCACGAAACGGGGCACAACAACCAATACCTCATTACCTTCCCCGGAGGAACGGAAGTATCGAACAACATGTTCTCCAACATCGTTGTCTATAGCGGCGGCAAGGGCACCTCGCGCGGCGTGGGTGTCCGCGACGGCGTCTGCAAGGACTTCGGCAAAAGCTGGTTCGACCGCGACATCTGGCAGCAGACACGTATGTACTACCAGCTCTACCTCTACTTCTACGAGCTGGGCAAGGACAAGGACTACATCCCCAACCTCTACAAAGCCCTGCGTGCCGACCCCATGGTGAACCATAACAGCTCCACCGTCAGCGGGCAGGATAGCTGGCTGAAGTTCGCCCTCAAATGTTGCCAGATAGCAAATGCCGACCTCTCGGAGTTTTTCGAGAGCTACGGTTTCTTCGTCCCCGTCAGCAACCGACTTGTGGAGGACTACAGCAACTCCTACGTCACGATGACGGAGCGGACAGCTCAGCAGTACCGCGAGAAGATGCAGGCCTTCGAGAAGAAGCTCGGTAACCTTGTCTTTGTGGAAGACCGCATCTACGCCGCCTATGGCCGTGCGCCTTGGGGCAGCCCCGACAAGCTGCGCATCGACTACAGCAACGAGTGGCCTGTCGGCAAGATGGGCGACGTGGGAGAGTATCTCGACTACGAGGACGAGACGCTCGTTCCCTCGGGCTACACCTACACCCGCAAAGGACTGAAGATAACCATCAATCACACCAATGGCAAGGGGGCTGTTGGATTCAAGGTCTATGACGAGAACGGCACCCTCAGCGCTATTGCCAATACCTACAACATCACGCTTCCGCAGTCGCTCGACGGCAAGAAAATCCGCGTTGTGGCTGCCGCTCCTGTAGGCAACAATGATGCCGAAATCCTCTCTTCTGCCATCGCCGGCACAGAGGCCGAGCAGCTGGAGGCGCTGAAAAGTTCCCTCAATACCGCCAAGACCTACTTGGCCATGACTGACTCAGCTAATGCCGTAGTGGGCTGGTTCGTCGATTCGGCATTAGAGCCCCTGCAAGCTGCCTATGACCAAGCCAAAGCCGCAATGGATGGCGCCGACCAGACGACGCACACCTACGGCGAATGGTCGTTGGTGATTGACGATGCCGTCTATGACCTTCTCCAAAACGCCGAAGCCCGCGTCGCCCTGCGCCCCCACAATATCTACGCTCTTTACCTCAGCAGCTACAGCAACTACTGCGCTGCCAACCTCTCAGGAGGCTTGAAGGGCAACATGCTCGACCCCACCACCAACCTCGGCAAGCAATGGGTTTTCGTCCCCACCGCCGCCGAGGACACTTACTATATTCAGAACGTCGAGAGCGGACTCTTCATCTCCTATATCGCCTCGGGCAAACGTATCAAAGCCGAAGCCGAAAACACGGAGAGTGCCCTGCTCTTCACCCTCATGGAGAATGCCCCAGGCAAGTACGCCCTATATAATTATAAGGAGAGCCTCTACATGGGCTACGCCAGTAATAAGGACATCGTGGGCAACACCAGCGAGAGCTCTTCGCTTTGGGTGATTAAACTGGTGGAGGACAACTATTCCGACGCCCTACTCAAACGGGCCAAGAAGGATTTGGATGAGGCGGAACGCATTCTGGATGAAGTGTTGGATCCTGAGGTCGATTGCATTTGTGTGGCTGGAACTGTCGTTCCCCTGACAAAGACGTTCGAGGAGGATGTCCTCACCCTCTATGGCTATGTCGGTGAAGTGAATAGTGCACTCTATCTGGGAGACTTCGAAGCCCTTGAAAAGCTTTTGCCCCAGCTCGAAGCCGCCATTGCTGCTGTCAGGGATGCCTACCTCACCATTCTCGAGATGCCTGAGATGTCCTTGATTACCACCAATGGTGACGGCACGGAATACTACTACGCCATCCAGAACCTCAAGACGCGCAAGTACTGCCGTCTTGACGACGGCACGGGACGCTATGCCGGCAATATCCAGATGGACGACCTCGACAAGAACGACCGCCGCTTCTGGTTCTACCTCGCGCCATATAATGACGGATGTTACATCATTAACTGTCAGACACGCCGGCCTGCGGCCATCAACAGCAGCTACATCGACATCAGCGGCAAGAAGGAGGATGGCCTTGGAACGCCCTTCACGCTGACGTTCAACGACGACCACACAGGCATCATCATTGCCAACGGTGACAACTACTGGTCGACGCAGACCTCCGGCCAAATGTATGCCCAGATCCGCAAGACGCCCAGCGAATGGCGGTTCGTCTATCTGGGTGAAGCCCATTATCAGGACGTGCCGTCTGTGTACAAGGAAACATATGCAGCTCCCCTCTTCGACCTCTCAGGCCGGCGTGTCGAGAATCCTACAGGAGGTCTTTACATTCAAAACGGCAAAAAAGTTTACATCAAATAGAAAGCAAAGGGCGGCGTTCTCAGAATCAAACGCTGTGACGATAGAATCAAACGCTACGAAATTAGAATCAAACGTTGAGAAATTAGAATCAAACGCTGAGAGCACAGCCCAAGCAAATAAACAACTAACAAAAAGAACGATTGAAAGAATTTGTAATATCCGAAGCGCAAACCGAGTTGGCGGTACTGGTGGGCCTCATCACCCCCGAGCAGAACGAGCAGAAAACCAACGAGTACCTCGACGAACTGGAGTTCCTGGCTGATACTGCCGGAGCCCAAACGGTGAAGCGTTTCACCCAGAAGGTGGGTGGCGCCAGCAGCGTCACATATATCGGTAGCGGCAAGCTGGAGGAAATCAAACAATACTTGCAAGCCCGCATCGACAACGACGAGGAGCCGGTAGGTATGGTCATCTTCGACGACGAACTGTCGGCCAAGCAGCTCCGCAACATCGAGCAGGCACTACACGTGAAGATTCTCGACCGTACCAGCCTCATCCTCGACATCTTCGCCATGCGTGCCCGCACGGCAAGCGCCAAGACACAGGTGGAGCTGGCGCAATACAAGTACATGCTGCCTCGTCTGCAACGCCTCTGGACTCACCTCGAACGTCAGGGTGGCGGTTCAGGTGCTGGAGGCGGAAAGGGCTCAGTAGGACTTCGTGGCCCAGGTGAGACGCAGCTGGAGATGGACCGCCGTATCATCCTCAACCGCATGTCGCTGCTCAAGCGCCAGCTGGCCGACATCGACAAGCAGAAGGCCACGCAGCGCAAAAACCGCGGACGGCTTATCCGCGTGGCGCTTGTCGGCTACACCAACGTGGGGAAGTCCACGCTGATGAACCTACTGGCAAAGAGCGAGGTGTTTGCCGAGAACAAGCTGTTTGCGACGCTCGACACCACCGTGCGCAAGGTTATCATCGAAAACCTCCCCTTCCTGCTCAGCGACACGGTGGGCTTCATCCGCAAGCTGCCCACCGACCTTGTTGATTCGTTCAAGAGCACGCTCGACGAGGTGCGCGAGGCTGACTTGCTGGTACACGTCGTGGATGTCTCGCACCCCGATTTCGAGGAGCAGATTCGTGTCGTCGGCACCACGTTGGCAGACCTAGGCTGTGCCGAGAAACCCACGATGACGGTGTTCAACAAAATCGATGCCTACTCCTTCACGCCCAAGGCGCCGGACGACCTCACGCCGAAGACGAAGGAGAACATCACCCTCGACGAGCTTCGCGCCACATGGATGGCACGCATGGGCGACGACTGCATCTTCATCTCCGCCGCCCAGAAGCAGAACATCGACGCCCTTAAAACCCTCCTCTACAACAAAGTCCGCGAGCTCCACGTGCAGAAATACCCCTACAACGATTTCCTATACCCCATAGAAACAGACTGACAAACTACAGACTGACAGACTTCAGATAAATGTTTTACTAAATAAAAAAGTATCATGGCAGAATTCAAGTATGCGCCGATGTTCCAGCTCGGCAAAGATGAAACAGAGTATTACAAAAT
>Ga0310690_10003186_pt1 | contig 25088 bp, 46 predicted proteins | sample AusTroGonzalo_MG_2_FD_207661 | JGI IMG/M metagenome (GOLD analysis project Ga0310690, IMG submission 207661) | Bovine rumen microbial communities from tropical cattle in Woodstock, Queensland, Australia - Gonzalo_04 (v2) (version 2) | ecosystem: Host-associated > Mammals > Digestive system >... | reverse complement strand
GTCCCCAGGCGTCTCGTATTTTTTTGAGACAAGGGGGGGATCACCCCCAGGGGTCACCCTTCCGAGAACATCAACTGTGTAACGCTTGGGTACCCCCTCGTGCTCCTTGGCATGACACTCTCTGCATAGGAGCTCAAGGTTGTCCCAGTCAAAAGCTACGGCTGCGTCGGTGATCGTGTCGGGTGTGATGTACTTCTTGTGGTGGACTATCACTCCCGGTGTTACTCTGCCCATGGCATAGCACCTCTCACACAGGCCGCCTACACTCCGGGCATATCCCTCCCTGCATTGCTTCCATGCTTTGGATTTGTAGAACTCTTTGGCGTACTCCTTCATGCCGTCGGCCCCTCCACTCCGTCAGCTTTCCCACGTCGTGTAAACACAACTCACTACCTTTATTCCACCGCCAGGAGGCGAGCGATGGCATGCAAAAAGCCGAAGGGTTTCCCCCTCGGCTCTTGTCCATCGTATACAATACCACAGATGGTGTATGACATTCTATGACATCTTGATTGTTATCTTGGGTTTCTTCTTTGCTTTCTTGTAGATCTCCTCCTTTCTCTTCGCTGCCACTTCGGGATTCCATCCGCACTTGAGGCAGAAGGAGTCACTGTACATCCAGTCCGTGCAGCGGATAGCTTCGGGTAAATACTTACATCCGTCCATTCAGCAGCTCCTCCATCTTGAGTAGTGCGCGGCCATGAAGCCGGCAGGTCTGGCGCCATGAGTAGTTTAGATCTACTGATATTTGTTCGAAGGTCTTGCCCTCGATGTATCGGAGCCGGAGGATCTCCCGGTATCTCCTGTCGTTCAGCTGGGAGATGGCGGTCTCTATCTCCACCTTGGTATCGACCAGGCTGTCCACTTCCCGGTTGATGATGGACTCCAGCTCGTAGATCCTCTCGAACTTATGCGGGTCCGGCGTGTCCTTCACAACGTCGGTCTTGTAGGATTGTGTGACGTTGAGGATTCTGTCGTAGGTATCTTCCTTGACTCTCAAGAGGGCGTTTATCTCACGGTCGATATGCCTGGCTCTTGAGAGCCATTGCTTTATATTTGTTCTTTCCATTATCCCTCCTAAAACATTCGGATTTGTTTCTCAAGGAACTGGCCCTTGTTCCATGCGGCCTTTGCAAGCCACGGCATGGGCTGCGGTTCCGTCCTCTTTCCGCAGACCTCGCACTCATACCAGCACATCGGGTTCATCGTATCGGTGGTCATGAACTTCGGGAACACCCCACAGCATCGGTCGCATCCGGTTCCGTACCAGAAAGACAGGTCATAGTTCTTGGAGATCTCCACCTGTTTGGCGGCGGCTTCTTCTTGTGTCATGATGCTTCCTCCTGGATCTTCCGCAGTTGCTCCCAGTCATCGTACATGACATGCTCCCAGTTCTTGCAGTCGGTCTTATTGTCGTATAGAGCCGACTTGTGATACCACCCTCCGCCGAAGGTGTCGGTGTCGCATTCGTGAGGGCCGTGGATCAGCTGACCGGAGTCTGTGGTAACTTGGTATATTGCGCGGTCGCTTCGGTCGTAGGCGATGTTCCAGATATGCACACGCACCGCTCTGCCTCGGCTGTCCTCAACGTAGTACTCCATCTCCGGGAGTTCGGGATCTCTTTTGTTCGGGAGATACCCTTCTATCATTCGCTTCTGTCTGTCTGTCATAGCTTATCGTTCTTGACCATGACGATGTACAGTACCACCATCGCCACAAGGCAGAGAGCCACAATGGTCACATCAATCATTGCCCAGATCTGGATAGGTGTCATTCTTCTTCCTCCTTGATCGGACAAAACTCTTCTCTCTTGCCATCACCATCGGTAATCTGTTTCCCTCCATCGATTGCCATGCAGACAGGAACCGCAGTCATATATACTTCATCGCTGGCAAACGGTTTCGGTGGAAAGTAAAGGTGGTGCATCGGGCAACGGAAACAATCCTCCGGCATCTTCATGCCCTTAATAAGTACGCTCATTCTGTTTCCCCCTTCGGCGGCTCTGGTAGCGGCATCCAATGCGTGACATTTTCGGTAAGTAGCTCATCATCAACGCAATCAACTATTGCCCACCATTGATTAGCACCCGCAAGGTAATCACAGTAATAGACGGCATTTCCAGTTGTTGCGAGATAAAAATCTCTTGCTTCCGGCAACCGCTCCGTCACGGGAATCCACCGCACGGGAGCAACATCAGCGGCGTATTTTAGCCATTTTTCTTTAAAAAATCTAACATCGGTATCGTAGTCTTCTATGCCAGTATCTCCGCAGATATACCAATCGTAGGAATGGAGCAGACAGAACACATCAAACGCAAGCTCTGATAGTGTTTCGTTGTCTAAAGGATTTTTTGCGATTGCCTTTTTAACGCTTTTTAGATAGTTTTTGTCGCCCATGCCATAATTAGCGCAACAATCATCTCCAAAGATTTCCGCAGACGCAAAGTCATTTGCGTAGTCAAAATGCCCTCCGCTCATTCCTCTTCCTCCTGTTCCAGATACTTCTGGAGCGGACAGTCCCTGTCGCATTTCTGACTCCATAAGTCATCGGGGTCTTTGAACTCTCCGGGCCACTTGCAGAGGTGGTCGCATACGATTTCCAGAATCTTTTCCTGATCAGCCATCTTCTTCCTCCATGGGCACTCCGGCCCACAGTTTCGTGAAATCGACCTGTCCCTTTTTCTTTTTCTTGTGCCGAGGAACGTTCAGTTTCGGCATCGGTGAGTCTTCCTCGGTGAGGAATACGTACAGGCACTTGCAGAACCAGACGGCCCCTGGGATCGCCAGAAGGCCCAAAATCCAAGGCAACGCTTTAGGAAGGACTGCCACCACGTCGGCGGCTAAAATAACAAGAAGAAGAAATATCAGCCCGGTAACGAACTGCGCTTTAGGTTTGTTCATGATTTGCCTCCTCAAATCTGATTTCTATTCGCGGATCTCCGACCTCAAACGAATCGGTAAACCCTTCGATGTACTTCCATCCGTCTCCGTCAAGATACCCGCCCTTGACCAGCGCGTCCTGTATGACCTTCCGTCCGAACGATGAGATATTGTCCTTGTCTCTTTTTCGGTTCGGCTCTACCCAGAGAAAGTGCATGGTCACAGGAGTCGGTATCTTCCGGAGCCGGGAAGCCTTGGCGGCCCACAAGACCAGATCCTCGGCTTCCCTTTTCATCTTCGCCGCCGCCTGTCTGTGTTTCCTTTCGGCGGCGATGTAATCATTGAGACCGGGAAGTCTCCCTTTGATGATTAACCGTTGCATGCGGATTTGCATCTCTCTACGGCTTCCTTGGATTCCTCAAACGCTTGTCTGACCAACGCCATATCAGGAAGAAATAAATCATTATTCTTTTCTCTTTCTATGGCTATATCTCTTGTATCTATCTCTATCTCTTTCTCTCCGTAACGCTCGCGTAACATCGGTGTAACATTGTTACGCTCCCGCATTTTCCTCATGCGTTCAGCGGCGGAGGTTTCGCTTCCTACATTCTCCACAGCGTAGGGAAGGAAGAAGTTGATTTTGTCTTCCGTTTCAGCCAGACCGCATGAGCAGAGATAGGCCAGAGTTACCCGGACATCGTCAGGGGATTCATCCAGATCCAGCGCCAGCTCGTCCACAAAGTCCTGTTCGTAACCGTGCCAGGTGAGGATGCCGTCTGTCTTCATGGCCTTCAGCTGCATCTTGAGATAGATGATGAGATAGGTGTCGCCTCCTGCCATTCGGCGGAGCTTCTTGATGCGGACAGAGTTGAAGAAATCGTCACGGAGCCGGAGCCAGTAGTAACGTTTCCCCTCGGCCATCAGAACGGAAGATCTATATCGTCGTCGATGTCCTCGGCAAAAGCATCCTTCTCGACCGCTCCGCCGCCCATGAACTCGAACCAGCTCACGTTGACCTGTGTGAAGGTGCGCTTCTGACCGTCCTTCTCATAGCTCCTGGTCTCAAGTCTCCCGGTGATCAGGATGGGATTGCCCTTGCGGAAATGCTTGGTGATGTTCTCCGCCGTGGTCTCCCACGCCACGCAGTTGATGAAGTCGGCAGCGTCCTTGCTCTTCTGGACGGCGACGGAAAAGGAACAGGTCGCCTTTCCGTTCACGGTCTCGCGCAGTTCCGGGTCTCTGGTGAGTCTGCCGGATATGATTACGATATTCATTGAAACCTCCTGTAATACAGTTTTTCTTCATCCCAGTCGGGATATTTGACTTTCAGATACTTGCGGAAAAAGTCCCTCATGGTCTCTCTGTTGATGCCGCTGTCGAAGTTGTAGTGACAGGGACGGCAGAGGGTGAGGATGTTCTGTTCTATTCCGAGTCCGCCTTTAGATCTGCGGACAAAATGCGCTTCGGGAAGTCCGGGCCGACCGCACCAGACGCATCTGCCTCCGTCTCGCTTGTGGACGGCCCTCTTGACTTCCTGGGTGATGGCTAAAGCTAATGCTCTTTTGCTTGAGCGGTATTTCACGCCTTCGACCACTCCCTTTCTATCTGCTCCCGGAGTACGTCGATTTGCTTCTTGTAGACCATGACGGCCTCCTGGGCGTTCTCATAGACCACTTGAGCGCAGTCCCTGTCGAACTTGAGCTTGGCGATCCCCTTGTCGCCTCTGGCCACATCTCCGATGAGGGTGGCAGGAAGACCACCCTCCCGGAGCAGAAGGATTTTCTCTGCAAGGCCGACCCGGTACGCCTGTTCGGCTTCCGCAGCGGCGCGTCCCCGGTTCTTGCACTCCTTCAGAGCGACCTCAAGCATCTCGGATCTCCGCCAGACTTCGCTGATCGGGTCAACCATTGGCGGCCTTCTTTCCGCAGTCCACGCACATCTGCTTGCCGTACCCGGCCTTGGTGTACTTGGCGATGGACTCGGCTTTCCAGACGGAGCCGTCCTTCTTCTTTCCGTCACGGATAGGCTTGCCGCATTCCTCGCAGATCAGGGAGCTTTCCGTCTTCGGTTCGCCCCACTCAAAGACCACGGAGCCTTTCACGGTGACCACCAGATACGAGATGCGTTCCTGATCATCGTAAGCGATTTCCGATACTTCAAAATTGTCGAAGCATTGATAACGCCCCCCGGAGTCCTTCACGGTGCATTTCCCCGCCGGGATGAAGATGAACGGAGCGGAGTAGAGTTCTCTCCCGATGCCCCACTTGAACCCGGCACGCTTGAACGCATCAGAGGCCCTTCCTTTCTCGGCCTCGGTGTTCGACTCCGTTCCGGCATCCCATTTCCAGATCCAATCAGTAGAAACAAGACCGTTCATGAAGTCGCATTCTCTTATCCCGATGCCGCCATACAGAACGCCGTCAATCTCTCGGAAGTCGTTTTGCCAATGACTCGGGCCGACCAACTCGTCCAGAAGGTCAGCGTCCGTCCTGGCTGTCTTGTAGAGGAGGATGGTCACGCCCTTTTCGGAACACCGTGCCACCCGGCACTCGATCTCATCGGCGCGAAGCAATCGAAACAGTTTCATGCGCTCACCTCCAAAATGTCCTCTGCAAAGTTTTCTTTGATGCACTGGTCGCAGCCGATGACCAGTCCGCTGTTCTTGTCGGTGTAGACCGTCTCATAGACCGGACGCCCGCAGCAGGGGCAGTAGTAAAACTGTTCCGGCTCTTGCTGGGGGTCAGGGATGTTCGGAAGACAGGGTTCATTCGGATTCATCCTTTTTCTCCTTCCCGACCAGCGCGAAAAATTTGGCACCTTCATGCTCCACATACAAAGCATCAAACTCCGCCGAGTGTTCCTTTACGGTTATTTCTGCGCCTTTGAATGCGGAGAAAAAGAAATCTTTGTTGCAGTGGATTTCATTGTTAAAACCCTCGACCGCGATGATGCCGTTTCGGTATAGATATTGAACCATCGGTTGAATCGCCAGAGCGCATTCAAGCAGGATCTCGGTTGTCAAATCAGCTTCACCACCATTCCGAACGCCATGATTGCGGTCATGATGCCAACGATAAGATTTGCCATTGCTATTAACCTCCTGATGTGTTATTGTTGGAGGAGCACCTATACTCCCCATCGGGCCGTCAGCTGTTCGCACCAGCTGCCGGCTCTTTCAATTTGTACTCGGCCCACTGCTTGACCCCGACAGGGGTCTTTCTTTTTTTCTGGATGGTCTCCACTTGAACGCCGGAAGCCTTCAAGTCCCAGATCCGCGCCGAGAGCCGCATGATGCCCAGATTCTGCATCGCCTGTAACGGATTGATGGAGCCGTGGGTCTTCATGTACTCCAGCACCTGTTCGGTCTGCGTCATTCCTTCACCACCTTTCCATCGACAGCCAACGCTGCCTTAATCGCCCGGATGATTTGTTCTCGCAATTTCGTCCTCCTTTTCTGCGATCTGTTCGAGCGTGAGTCCTGTTACCTCGGAGATCCTCTTTGCCAGGTTCAGGTCGAGCACCGGCTTTCGGATTCCGGCCTCGATCAGCCAGTAGTAGCCTTCCGAAATGTCCAGCTCACAGGCCATATCGAGGAATGTCTTTTTCAGCCTCACCCGCTCGTCGCGTAACCAGTTCCGTGCTATCTGTATCACCTCCTTAACTTGATGTAAGACCAGTATATCATTTCCTTTCACTATGTAAAGTGATTTAACCAGATTGTACCGGTATTGTAAGTTCCTGTAAGTTTTATTATTTTTTCTTTACTTTTTGAAAAGTCTGGTATATAATTCTTTACGAGGTGAAAAGTATGGAACAGTTGCGTATACTCAGAAAGCAAAAAGGACTCACCGCGAAGGAGCTCGCGCAGATGGTCGGCGTCTCGGAAGTATCGATCACGCAGTACGAGAACGGAAAGCGAAGTCCCAGGCGCCAGGTGCTGGAGGACCTTGCCGATGCTCTGGGCACTTCGGTGGATTATCTGCTCGGAAAAGAAGAAGACCCCGCCATGATTGACATGGACAGGGTCGATAAAGCCTTATTAAAAGAGCTTATGGACGTGACTCCGCTTGAAAAGCAGAAGATTCAAGCGTTCATCGCCGGGTTAAAAGCCAACAGAGCAGAATGAGCCGCTCTTTCTCCGTAAGTGTAGACATAATCTTCAGCGCTTCTTCTTTCGTCATTCAGCATCACTCCTTATGGTGAAAGAATACGACGGAAGAAGACCAATAAAACGGACAATTAGCCTAATAGGCGAATTTTCAAAGGAGGTAAACATCATGGCATTATTCAACAAATCAGCGGCAAACACGGAAGACAAGGAACAGGCGATGCTTGCCAAGTACGGACTGGACGGCCTGAACGATCCCGCCGACATCGAGAGCGTCCGAAAGATCGTGAGCGAGCTGACCGGCACCGGCGTGATGGAGACCGGCATGAAAATCGGCGCGATTGGATCTAAAGCAGAGGACTTGCTCCCGGTCTACTATCAGAGGGCCATCCTGGAACAGAACTGGGTGATCATCCGTCAGCTGGACAGGATCTCCAAAGCGCTTGAAAAGTAAAACGGCACTTTAGATTTTTCGGCAACAGAAGTTTAGATTTTTCGAATAGGTACATTATGAGGGTAGCATTATACGCCAGAGTCTCAACAGAAGAGCAAGCTCTCCACGGCCTTTCCATCGATGCCCAGCTCACAGCATTAAAGGAGGCGTACCCCAATGGGCATGAATACGTGGATTTGGGGATTAGCGCCCGGAAGGCCATAACAAAGCGCCCGGAGCTGCAACGGCTCCTGGGGGATGTTGAGCGCGGCCTGTACGACCTGATCGTCTTCACCAAGCTGGACAGATGGACGAGGAACATCCGGGAATACTACAAGTGCGAAGACATTCTGGAAGCGCATAACGTTGCATGGAGGGCCTTGCACGAAGACTATGAGACCCAGACAGCTTCTGGTAGGCTGAAAGTCAATATCATGCTTGCTGTCGCACAGGATGAAGCAGATAGAACCAGTGAGCGCATCAAGGCAGTGTTCGACCGGAAGAGGGAGAAGGGTCTCCGAGCCGCCGGAGCAGTTGCCCTTGGTCTTGCCATTGAGGATGGACGAATCGTGATGGGAAAGGATGCCCAACTTGTGCGTGACATCTTCTCGACCTACATTGCGACCAGAAGCACGAATGCCACAGCCAAGGCATTCAGCAAGCCACCGACCACCATAAAATACATGCTCACGAATGAGATGTATCTGAAGACAGGAGTCATCGACTTCGACACATGGAGAACCGTCCAGACCATCCACATGGAACGAGAGACCAGATATATGCACACAGGTCGAGTCTATCTGTTCTCTGGTCTCATGTACTGTCCGATGTGTGGTCACAGGTTGACAAGCACAACAGCGAAAGGTGTCATCTATTACCGATGCTCAAACCGATATGCCGGAAAGTGTAATGGCATCTATGTGAGAGAGGCAGCTGCGGAAGAATACCTCCTGTCCAATCTGATGACGGCAGTGGAAGGAGTCAACCTCACCATTCGGAACAAGAAAAAGAAGAAGGTGGATGTCTCGGCACTGAAGCGGAAGCGAGACAAACTCACCGACCTCTATATCAATGACCTCATCGACAAAGCGAAGTATGAGGCAGAGTTCAGAGCGGTCACAGCGGAGATCGAGCAGGAGTCGATGGAACCGCAACCGATTTCAGAGGAACAAGTCATGAGCGTTTTGGAGGTCTACCAGAATCTCTCAAGAAACGCAAAAAAGGCATTCTGGTCGAATCTTCTCAAATCTATCACTCCCACCGAAGATGGGTATAATTTTACCCTAAATTCTACAAATTGACATAAAACAAGTGTCTTTCGTCAATTTGTAGAGTATGGCTCAAGGAAACCAGAACCCATATATTGTGGCCATAACCTCGAAATTGAAATATGGACCACAATATCTTGTGCATATTTCAAATGCAATACGGCAAACTTGACATGAAGCCAAATTTTAACTCTACGCGCATTTTGGGTCTGGGGGTATATCATTACCCTTCTTTCCCTAAAATGCGAAAAAAGGGCAAATAAATGCGTTTTGGAGAAAAAGGGAAGAATTGCCACAAATCTACAAAATAAAGTCCCCCAAAATCGCACTTTTCACGTTTTCTTAGGATTAAAATCCAAAAACTCCACGTTTTCCGAAAGTTTTGGGAATGAAAAGCAAAAACCCTCCAAGCAACTTTTTTAGTTGCAAGGAGGGTCTTTTATTAGGGAACAATACACAATTTTTACGCAAAGGAGTTCCCTACGAAACTTTTTGCTCAAGCACTTTCATGCGCTCGTTGAGCCTCTTGTCCTCGGCCTGGAGCAGTGCGATCTTCTCGGCGTGACCGTTGTGGGCCCGAACCTCTCGTGTGAGTTCGTCTATCTTCGTGTTGGTCACGGCCTCATACTTCTGAAGTTCGGCTTTCAGGTTTGCGTCCGACAATTCGGATTGCTTGTCCAGTTTCGCATAAAGGTCGGACGAAGACTTGTGGGAAATAATCATTTGTGCGATCACGGCACAGGCCCCGGTGATCAGGGCAACAATGACGGCATCGCTCATCACATGGTCACCACCATTTCTTTATGGTTTCCGCAGAGTTTCACTTGCGCAAGATTGTGTACTGTCGGGAGAAGCATCTTCTGGGCGGCGTAGGCCGTGTAATTCAGCCAGGAAGTCATGTTGATCACATAGAACGGCTGGATCGTGACTTTGTTGTTGATTTTATCAACGTTTATCTTCCCGCTGACGGTCGTGAAGTTCTTGTGCGTGTGGCCAAATACGAGGGCATCAATGCCCGATAAGGCGAATCCGTACCTCTCGCCCCTCAACACCGCTCCCGATGTCAGCATTCCCCCTCCGTGTCCGTGGGTGATGGCAAAGACATACGCAGGGCGGTTTATCCCGGCGAATTCCGGCTTCCCCATCTGGATCTTCATGAACGCCAGGTTCTCCCGGTAGATGTCCTCCCGGTCTATCTTGCAGAGGATATCGTACATCGGGTCGTCATCAGCGTCTTTCCCAGATCTCCGCTCATGGTTTCCGGGAAGAGCGCAGAGCAGCTTCCCGGCGACCGGTTCGAGGATCTTCGCCATCTCCCGCTTTTGAGCGGACGGAGGCATCGTGGCCCGGAACACGTTCGTCAGTCCGTTCCTTGTTCCGTTGTCGATCAGGTCGCCGCCGAGGACGAGGTAGGTGCCAGGCGTCTGCTGCACTTTTTCGATAAACTCACGAAAAGCGGACTCCATGCATTCTTCCGCACCCAGATGCACATCGGAAATAAAGTAAACGGTTATGTCTTGCCCATCTGGAAATTTGTGAACGATTAAGTCAAAATCTCCGTACATATTGACACCTCAAGGCTTCCAGAAGGCAATCCATTTGTAACTGCGTCCACTTCTGAAATATTGGTTAGTGCTTCCACCAGATGGGAATATTCCCGTTTCTTTCGCCCAATACCTTGCGTAATTGGTTGAGCTGTCTCCGCTGTCTGAACTTGACTTGGCACAAAATATACCAGCTTGAACCATAACATTATTGTTTTGGTACGGACAAAAGATAATGCTATATCTAAAGTACTTCCCTGTATTTCCATATGGGATAGGAGCGCCAAATAGTTTATAAACATCTATATAAACGACGGACATAACAGACATATTCGTGCTTGTCGCGGCATCTCCAATGTCTGAAACGATATATATAGTTGGGGCTTCCGTATGCTGATTTGTAAAAGAAATCGACCCGTGGTTTGTGTCAGACTGTGGTTCCCATATTCCGCTCTCTGTTTCCCAACCGCTCCCGCCACCGCCCGAAACGCTGACCACAACCTGTGCGAGATTCGTGACATCTACCGTTCCGTTCTGCGTGATGTTCTGACTTCCCTCGACCCAAGGAAATGTTGCCGTTCCACCGCCTTGCGTTGGCAATGTAACTCCGCTCACACCATTATAAACGGCATTTAAGAGGGCAATATTTGGGGTTGCCATAAAGACTTACCCCCTTAACTAATGGACAGTATCTTTGTAGTGCTGTCCTGTGAGATGGTCGGCAGTGCGAGAGAACCGGCCTGTCCGAGGATCGTCACGCCGCTCTTGATATTGGACGCGATGATCTTCGCCTGTTCGGTGGACGAGATGCTCACCGTGCCGCCGGTGGTGTACCCCGCGGGGATCGTGACCGTTCCGGCCTTGGTCGAGATGGTGCCGCTGGTGCTTCCGTTGTTCGCCATGCTGCCGTCGACCGCGCCGCTGGCGTTGTACCCCTTCTTCCCTGTCAGGACGTCCGCGGAGGTGATGTCGCCGTCCGCCGTGTCGTAGAACTTTGCGGTCCCGCTTCCGCTCTTGGGGATGTCCACTTCGGGGACGTTGGAATAAGTCACGCCGTTGATTACAACATTCTGTGCCATGTCTATTCTCCTATCTGACCATGATGACGGAGCCGTCCCAGAGGATCTCTCCGTAGTTTTGCGGTATCGGCCCGATGATGAGGTTTTCGCGCATCGTCTTCCCGATCACCGGCAGCCGCTGAAGTTCGCCGCTCGGCGCGACGATATAGGGGCCGTCGTAGTAGTCCGCGACCGGGACCTCGATGTGTGCCGAGAACGTAGCCTGGACGCTCTCCGGCGGCGTGAATTTTGCCTCAAAAGGTTCGGGCTGTGCGAAAGAAGCCTTGAAGCTCACGGCTCGATCACTCCGTCCTTGATGATCCTCTCGGCGGTCGTTCGGATGATATTGGATGCGTCAGCCGTTCCGTTCGGCATGACGTACCGAATCTGAATCAGAACTTCGCCCGGAGAGAACCGTAGAGTCTCCTCCTGGGTGAGGGTGAGGGTGATGTCCTCGTCCGTGACCGTCAGATCTGTGCCGGTCTTTTCGATGATGACCTTTCCGCCCTGTTCGTAAGATACGAAGACAGTCGCAGCGGTGAGGTCGAGGTCGACCAGAAAAACGTTTGTAGGCGTAGAGCCACGCCGCATGTGAATCACTCTCCTTTATCGACTTCCGGCAGTCCGGTGAGGGCGAGCAGGATGGCAACGATGAACCCGAACGCACCCGCGCTCAGGGCCGCGAGCCAGTTGACATCCTTGAGGATGAGCGCACCCGTGCCGATGTAGGCAAGCATGCTCTCCGCGAACGTTCTGACCGCTCTGATCAGAGCCGCCTTTACCCATTTTCCCCAGTCCATAATGATTCCCCTTTCAAAGTAATCTCACGATTTTAACGATGGAGTTGATGTATTCATCGTATGGGAGCAAATCCTTGCGGACGCTCAGGGCGACGCCGTAGAGGGTGTTGACCATGTCCTGCACAGACTTGTAGTCATACCCTGCCTCCGTCAGCTGGCGCTTGCGGTCTTCGCCGTAGCCGTAGCGGTTGGCAAGGACATCGGCGACCACCGCAGGGTCTGCCGGCTTCAGAGCGGGCGCGGGAGGCTGTTCCCCTGCCCCTGCCAGTTCGCACCATGCAGCGTAACTGCCGTTGAACAAATCAAGGTCCAGATCGCCGCTGTAGCCTTTCAGCCTGCCGTTGCCTGTGTACTGGTGCATCACATAGCCGTTGAACGGTGCCACGCTCCCCTTTTGCCACGGATGCTCCTGGAAGCCGTTGACCACGTCCATGCTTGCGTACTGCGCGACCCAGAGTTTGTACCCTGCCGCCGCGATCGCGTTGAAGTCTTGGCTCTGTACCACGCTAAGACTGCAATACACGAGCGGTCTGACCCCTGTCAGCTCCAGCACCGTGTCGAGGAAGTTCTTGAGGTAGACCGTGCCTTTCTTGAGAGCATCTGACTCATAATCGGCTATAAGCGCGGAATAGCCTATATACGGTCTAACGGTCTGGACGAAGAACGCCGCCTCGCTCTCTGCGTTCCCTCCTGCGAGGAAGTGGTACAGTCCGAGAGGCTTGCCGTTCAGAGTCAACCAATCTGCCCATTCCTTGAAGCGGGGATTCGTGTACGCTGTTCCCTCTGTTGCTTTAACTACCACGCCATCGAGCGGATTCATTGAGAACACATCAGAGAGGTTTATACCCTTTTGCCATGAGGCAATATCAATGAAATTCATTTAGCACCTCACCTGATGCCGTAAACGGCCTGAGGCACGCCGTCTTCGTTGTGTGTCGTCGCATTATACTGACCGGCTTCAAATGCGATCCCGGTCGTCTGCACGTTCGCCCTTCTTCGCCCTGTACGGTTTGAGCCTCCGGCTGTGAACATCAGGGCGGTGTAGTCACCGACTCTTGCTATCGTTCCCACAATGCCGTAAGCGTCATTTGTGGCAAAGTCTCGGAACAGGATGAGAACCATGCTGTAGCCGGCTAAATCCATCGGGACGGTTTGGGCGGAGAATGAAGAGTCCGGGTTTGGATTTGTCCAGACCAGCTCCAGCTTAAGCCCGCCGCCTATGCCTGCAAGCCGGGAAGCCTCGCCCCCGCTGCCGTATTGCATCGCTACTGCCATTTTTCACGCCTCCCCGATTATCGTGCCGCCCTGTGCGGTTATCGCCATCTGGAGATTCTGTATGCCGCTCATCTCCACACGCAGGGCGTAGGTGTCCACGGTTGTGCCGTCTTCTGCTGTGATTTGCAGAGCGTCCCCGGCTTCAAGCCACGGCCAGCCTTGCATCGTGAGATCGATGGGCGTGAAGCCTACGTTGGCGGCGTTGGTTGCGAAGTCGCCTGTGATTATGTTCGTCACAGAGGTCAGGTCTGCGCTCGACAGAGATTTCAGCGTTTCATTGTCGGTCATGTCATAGCGTGATAGACCGCTCCCGATTTCGATTTCCGCCGTCATTTCGGCGGCATCGTTGTCCTTGTAGGTGACCGTGACCGTGCCGATGGGTGATACATCGTACTCGTCCCACCAACATTCCGCATAGTCGCCCGGAACAACGGATGTCGGTGATGTCGGGTCAAGCGTGACGGTCTTGTAGCCGCCGAGCCTGTCCACTCTGCCGAACTGACCGCTGAGGCTTGTGTATCCTGCGAGGATGTCGAGAAAGTCGTAGCAGTTGACATAGGTCGGTGTCGAGATGTATGACCCGGTCGCCGGGAAACTGGCAACGACCGCCGGGGGCGTGTTCGTGTACTGGTAAAGCGTAGGGGTCGAGCTGATGGTGGTGAATGTCGGGCTTCCCTGACCGGCTCCGCCCGCCCAGACAGAAAAAGTCACACTCGTCGGGACATATAGGGTGACATAAGGGTTGGTTGTGCTTGCGTATTTCGGATAAAAAATGGGAATATCCCCGGCAAAACAGTTCTTCGGTTTCACGCTTTGAAGATACGGAGAAAGGCAGTATTTCATCTGCGTGAGTGCCTTCGCAATATCATCGTCTGAGTAATACCCGGTATTCGCCAAGGTGGTTTCAAGCCACGCTCCGGGAGTTTCCATATCTATCGGGCCGTTCAGTTCAAGGCCGTATAGATAATCCGCCGGGATTTCCGTGGGGGAAGTTATGGTGTCTGGCGCTACTATTTTTTTACATGTCAGCGTGGCTCTGACATAGGTCTGCGAAGAAACGTAGACTATCGGTTGAAGCACGGACTCGGTCGGGATATTGGCCCACGGCATGAACACGCTTTTCGTGAGAGCGTCCCTTGTGGCTTGGTTCGTCCACCCGAAGGCGGCGTATATCAGCTTTGTGATGTCTGGCTCATAATTTCCAGAAGCGGTGGCGAGAAAGTTGGTCAGTTTTGCTTCCTCAAACGGAGAGTTCTCCGCCGTCCCTGTATAGGTCGTGTACGCCGTCAATTTACGGTGAGCCATGTTCTGGTGGTCTCTCGGACAGCTATCCACTTTGAACGAACCGAGAGGGATGGCAAAGATCTCATTGACCGCATCCCAAGTACCATCCCATGTTCCTGCGGCTATTGAGGCTTTGTCAGCGGCAGAGAGAGAAGAGCCGTCAATCTCAATGGAGGCTTCTATGGTCATGCCGTACATATTGGATATGCCGACCGTCTCAAACTCCAGAACGCTTGCTTCAGCGAGTCCGAACTTAAAGACATCCTGCGAACACAAGGACTCGGTGAAGTGCAAAGACTCACGAACCACATTGTCATTTGTGATGTCCGGGAGTTCCCCATTCGGGAAGTGTACACGGAAGTTCTTGTGGACTCCGTCCGTCTTGTACAGGGCTTTTATACTGTCTGGTATCGTCAGCATAAGTTACCTCCCTGTTATCGCCACAGTTATCTCGTGATACTGCCTCGGACAGGTCACGTCCCACTTCGTATCTCCTGCCAGATCCAGATAGGCGTTGACGCTCACCGTGCTGTTTGTATTACTGCACCACACGGAAATGGGATAATATCCTTCTGCGTCCCTCGCGCTGGTCATCAGGCTCATGAAGTTGGAGAAGTCCGTCTCTTTGCTGAACCCCAGCGTTACCTGCCCGGAAACCCTGGTCCTTGCAATGACACGATGATCCACCCAGTTTCCGTCCGTCCACGTTTCAAAAACGTCCGTCCGGTCCACGCTGTGCTGGTCTATCTTCTCAAACGCGGTGAGGTCAGTCGTGCCTATCGTGAATAAATTCGTCCAAGCCATTCCTTACACCCCCACCGCAAGAGCGTTGTAGTTCGTTGCCTTCGTCCGCACAAGGTTCGTCTTCTGGACCGCCTTGAAGAGGTTCCTGGCGTCGCCCTCAAGTACCACCGTCACGTTCACGTTCTGACCGCTCCCGACGAGCTCACGCAGTTTGTCGAGACCCATCACGATCTCCGCGCCAGTTCCGTCACCGAAGCCTTTATAGCCGTTCGGCGTGGCCATGACAGTCGGGGAAGTGAACATCACCGGGTTGTTATACGCTTTCTTGTACCAGTCGATTTTCAGCTTCGGAATAGTGCCTTTCAGCAGGTCGCCTATCTTCCATCCAGGCGGGTCGACTTTGAAGTGCGGCAGCGGGATCTTCGGGAGTTTGATTTGACCTGTCAGAACGCCTTTGATGGTGTTCCAGATAGATACCACCTTGTTTTTCAGGTCCTCAAACTTCTGCTTCAGGTTGTCTATCTTGCCCTTGATGTTATCGATGGCCGCTGCGACCTTCTCTTTGATGCTGTTCCAAATCTCAACGACCTTGTCTTTGACCTTGACAGCCGCCGCCTTGATTTTGTCCCAGTTCTTCCAGAGAAGTACCCCGATGGCGATAACAGCAGCGATGGCAGCGACCACAAGTCCTATCGGGCTGATCAGAACAGGAAGGATGCCGATGATCGCGCCTATCCCTGTTATCAGCTTCCCGATGATGATGACAACAGGGGCGATGGCCGCCACGACCGCCACGATCTTCAAAATGGTTTCCATCGTGGCCGGGTTCATCTCCCGGAGCTTTGCGGTGATCGTCCCGATCCACGTAGCCAGCTGCTGGAGCAAAGGCGCGAGAACAGTTCCTACATCCGCGCCGATTTGTGCAGCCGTCCCGGCAAGGTTCGCCTTCAGCTGGTCGATGGTATCGTTCGTTGCGTTCAAGGAGTCGAGCGTGTCCTTGTCCAGGATGAGCCCGAGATCCTCCGCCTGCTGGCCGAAATTGCGGAACGCTTCGCCGCCGTCATCGATGATGCCCGCCAGAGAATCCGCGGATTTCCCGAACAGATCCATGGCCACCTGGTCCCGCTCGGTCTCGTTATCAATTCCGGAGAGGGCCTGTACGGTGTCAAAGAAAACATCGTTCACATCCCGAAGGGAACCGTCTGCGTTCGTGGTCGATACGCCGAGTTTCTGGAGACTTTCGTTGGCGGGGTCTATCTTGCCCTTAAACTTTTTTAACGCTCCCGACACATCCTCAAACGAAACGTCGATGAGGTCGGAGGCGTACTGGAGTTTCTGGATCTCGTCCGTGGTCAGTCCGGTCTGCTGGGAAAGGGTGTTGATTTCGTCCGCCGCCGTGACGGCATCGTACCCCATCTTGAGGAGGCCGGTGCCGATGGCAGCCGCGCCGGCTGAGATCCCGGAGAGCTTTTTCCCAGCGTCAGATACCTTGCTGCCGAATTCCTTTACATCGCGTCCGGCAGCTTTCAGCACCTGGGACGCAACAGATCCAAATTGACGCTGTTGCTTTTCAAGTGTCTTTAGCTTGTTTTCGGTCTCAATGATCTCGCGCTGGATGGCGTCCCACTCTTCTGAGCCCTCAGCTACCTTGGACTGAGCCTTCTTTAGCTCTTCCAGCCTGGTCTCCGTCTCGCTAATTGCCTTGCTGAGGTTTTCCTGTTTCTGCCGGAGAAGGTCCACGTTCTTCGGGTCCATCTTCAGCAGCTTATTGATGTCTTTCAGGTTGCCCTGTGTCTTTTCGAGTTGCGAGTCTACGGCTTTAAGAGATTTTTGCAGGTCTGTAGTATCCCCACCGATCTCTATCGTTATACCCGCGATACGGCTTGCCATTCACTCACCACCTGTCGTAGTCCGCTTGCGTGGCTATCCTGTCATACTGGTAATCGTCGTTCGACGATTCTGTCATCATGTCCAAAACGGCCCCATACCCAAGGTCGTCCAAATCGTCAAGTCTTAACCCCATCTGGACGACCCTGAGCAGGAACAGGGCCGTGGTCATTTCCCGGCTTGTGCGAGGCTGTTTTTTTTTGCTTCCACGTTGCCGGCGGCGTCCCTCATGAACACCAGCGCGATCTCCCCCGCGGCCTGTACGATGTCGCCGCTGCGGAACTGGTCGAGCCATTCCATGAAGTCGTTGGTGGTAAGCCGGTTCACCTGTGCGCGGTCGTTCAGCTCCGCAAACTTCGCCATCACGAACCCCATCCGAAGAAAGAGGTCAATGTTGTCCGGCTCAGCTGCGGCCTTCCGCAGAAAGTCCTCGTTGAAGATGTTTCTGTAGCATGGGATTATCGAAGCGCACACGCACATCTTCACCGGCGTATCACCGATGTTTACGGTCTCGATAAACATAACTGCCTCCTTTTAATGCTGATCAGGTGCCGGTGCTCTGGTGGATTGTGGTGTTCCAGGCGGCGTAGGCCGTGGTCTGGGTCTCCGTCACGGAAGCCTTGACAACGTCCTTGGACAGGCTGGAGTTGTAAATGCTCGTGGCCGTGATGGAGATGGTCTCCGTGTTCGGCTCGATGCTCTCGCCCTTGGTCTCGCTGGACACTTCGGGGCGGGTGGCCACGCAGTTGTAGAGGACCGTGCGCTTGCTCTTGGCGTCGCCCGCGAACTCGAAGGTGAGCGCAAAGTGGCCGGGAGCGGCGTTGGCGTCTTCCACATACGCGCCGTCCGAGTCGACGATGTAGCCGAGGCAGTCCTTCAGGAAATCGTCGGGAACGAGCGCCAGCTCAAGGTCGCCGGAGTAGCCGTTGTTGGAGATCGCCGTGTAGTACACGATGTTGTCCGCGTAGAACGGACTGGTCTCGCCCTCTGCGGAGAGGGAGATGCTCACCGCGCCGGCGAGCGGAGCGGGAGTGCCGTAGGTCGCCGTGCCGTTGCTGGCGATGGTGGCCACGGCATAGTAGCAGTTCTTAATGCCGTACTTGATCTTGTTTTCAGCCATTGATGATGACCTCCGTTTCAAAAGTTGTCATATAGAGTTTTTCACTTTCGATGTACTCCTCGTTCCGGGTGTACACCAAGCCGTTTGATGTGAGTGCATCTTCAACGGCCTTTTCCAATGCAAAGTCTTTGCTGTCGCAGTAGAGTTCAATGACCACGCCGCGGATCTGGCTGTAGTTCGCATTGTCCGCTTTGAAGTCGTTGTCCATCTGCCAGTAATAGCAGATGAACGGAGGTGGGGGCGCTGGGTTGTTCGGATCGTCCTCCGGGAACTGGAAATACGCGCAGGGGATGAAGTCTTCCTCCGTCATGTGGATCTTGGAGACGATCTGATAGAATTCTTTGTAGGTCATATTTTCTTTTTCACCGCCCTTAGATACTCTTCGGAGATCTTCTCGTCCACCGGCGCGATATGCACGAACGATCTTGTGCTGGATCTGCCGCCGCCGCGGAGGGCATGACCGTGTTCCAGAAGGTGGGGAAGGCCCGGCGTCTTGTTGTAGATCGTCGATTTTGAAAAAAGTCGCTCTTTGTCAAATCTCGAAGTCCAGCCGGTCGCATATTCTCCCCACCCCTTTCCTTGTGCTTCGCCACGGACGGCCTGTGCGCCCTTTTTGCCGAATTGCTTTGTGACCTCGTCAAGGTTTTCGGTGACGTCCTCTTCGTATTCTTTCAGAATCTTCTGAAGAGCGGTCGCCAGTTTAGCCTGGGGAGTTTTCTTCTTCGCCATCTCCGCCTCCGAGATCCGTGCCGCCCTTCCGCTCCACATAGAGCTCGATGGTGTCCGTGCCGGATTTGTAGGTGCGGTAGACCGAATACATTCTGCCGTTGTACCCCACGACCGTCTCCCCGGCGTAGTTGCCGGAAAACATCTTGATGCGGTACTCCGGGTTCAGTCCGTTCCTTCCGCCCTCGTAGAATTCCGTCTGTGTCACGGACGCCACGGTGCAGTACACGTTCCGGGAGGTCCTGACCTTCTTTGCCACGCCGTAGTCATCGTAGGTGATGGTATCGGCGTACAAAGTGACTACATCAGACCTGTCCATTCCGTGTACCCCGTAGCCATGCCCATCTGGGCCTTCTGCTCGTCGTAGGACGCTTTCAGCCGGTCATAATCGTCCGGCTGTCCGAAGTTGAGCCGGCAGTAAGTAACGATCGCCCGCAGGACAAGAGCGTCCGTCACATCATCGTTGTCGACTCCGGCAAGCCCCATGTCCAGCTTTGCGGCGTTGATCAGGTGCAGGATCTCGTCATCGTAACTGTCGACCGATACCCGCAGCGCCATCTTTACCGCGGCAAGCGTTGGATTTTCTGCCATTTCGTCACTTCCTCGTGCTTAAATAGGTTTCTTCCGTGATGGTGCCGAAGCCGGTGTGACCGACCTTTATCCGTGAGTCGCACCAGAGTTGAGCGCCCAGCTGCTTCGCTTTGAAACAGAAGGACAGGTCTTCGCCCAGTCCAAGAACAGGGGAAAACGGAAGGCCGAATTCGTTCGCCACGCGGTTGATCAGGTCGGTGGTCACCATGACCGCTCCGAACCCGCACCCGGCGATTTCGAAGACGTCGTCCCGCGGGTAATCCAGGTACGCGTCCGCACGGGGAACGGGAAGGCCCTGTTCCGTCTGCCCGACCGCCACAAGGCTGTATATGGTCGGAGTGAACGGCGGTTTGCGCTTGAAATAGATCCCGCAGACGAATTCTTTTCCGTTCTCGATGTGCTTCGTGAGCTTGAGCAGTGTCTTCGGCTCGAACACCATGTCGGAGTCCAGCCATAACACCCTGTCGAAACCTTCGTCAACGGCCTGCTTCGCCAGGGCGTTTCTGGCGTCGTAAACGAGGGAGGAACACAGGAAGCTGACCCTCGTGTCCCCCACTCGTTCAAGTGATAGCAGACACCTTGCGAAACTTGTCTGGATCATGTCCAAACACGGGACTGCTATTAAGGTTTTCATAATTGCCTCCTTATTTTGCGTCTATTACGACGTGGCGATGGTGGTCCAGGCGAACGCGTCGGTGTCCACGACAGCGCCGTCGCACAGCGCCATGGCGCGGTACACGGTGGAGCCGCTGCGGAACGCAACGCTCTGGTCGGACTCGATGGCGATGCCTTCGCCGAAGTTGAACACGTAGCCTTCTTTGAAGTTGCCGAAGATGACGTGGTCGGCGTTGGCAGCCTCGGCGGTGGAGCCGCTCTTGAACTTGCAGTCATCGCAGTTGCCGTCAAGGACAACGCGGTGGCCGAGCAGACGGTAGTCAATGCCGTTCATCACGACAACGCCGTTGCTGTCGTTGGCCAGAGGCACAACGAAGGTGAAGAATGTCTCGGCGCTCATCACCCACACAGCGTCACGGTGATAGGCGGTGCCGACGTCAGCCATGAGGGCCGCGAAGTCGGCCACATCGGGAGCCACGAGCGCGGTGGAGGCAACGATGCCGCCCTGGCCGACGCCCTGGGGAACCGTGGTGTTGCCGGCGCCGTTCACGATGGCAGCGCAGATGGCGGCTTCCATCTTCTGGGCGAGCTTGTTGGCAAGCCAGGTCTGGAACGCGGGGATGCTCATCGCCTGGATGTCGGCGGTGATCTCGATGGTCTTGATGAGCTTCTTGGCGGTCAGGGCGACGGTGCCCATCGCGTCGGCGGAGTCGGTGCTGGCGGAGCCCATGCCAATCCAGCTGGCGTCGTAGACCGTGGTGGCCTTCGGCACGGAAACGTAGCCGGGGATGTGCAGCGCGTCGATCTCGCGGATCAGGGGGTTCTCTTCGAGCTTGCCGTAGATCTTGTTCAGCGTCTCGGTCGGAATGACGTAGGAAGCGCCGGACAGAGCGGTGCGCTCTTCGATGCTCATCGGCTTGCCCATCAGGTTCTTCATGTAAGCGTCACGATATTCGACGCTGTCGGGTGCGAAAGTTCTCTCTTCCATTGTTTTGACCTCACTAAAAGATTTGATTTTCTCGACCGGGGTCTCGCCTTTGGCAATGGCCTCGCGGACTTCGGCCTTCTTCTGCTCGTTGTTTTTGCGAGTTTCGAGCTCCTCGTTGATCGCACGGACTTCCGTTTCCAGAGCGTCCAGATCCGCTTCGGGGGAATCGATTTCCGTCCCGATAGCCGCTCTGCGCTCCAGCAGTTCGTCCGCGCTCAGGGTTTTAATGTCCATAATTGACCTCCAGCAGGATGCGGATTTTCTGCTTCTGCCGCTCGCGCTGCTCGGCTGCAAGGGCCTCCGCCCTCTCCCTGTCGAGAATTCCGTCGACATAGGACCGTGCCGAGATCTCGGTGAAATCGTTCGCCGGGATGCTCACCGCAGAAACGTCAAAGAGTTTACCGATCTTGGTGATAGTGCGGAGATAGGTCCGGGGGTCATCGGCGGTCTTTTCCGTCCTGTCCTCGGCCACTGTAAAACCGAAAGACATGCGGTCGGTGTACCCGCCTTTGATCTCCTCGTACAGTTTGCGGCCTTCCTCCGTCCCTCCAAGGTCGGCGCGTATAAATAACCCCTTTTCATCGGGAGTTATTTCGAGAGTGTTGTTCCTTGTCCTGGCAAAGACTCGTCCTTCGTGGTTGTACTGGAAGATGACGTCCCCCAGCTGGGCCTCGTCGAACGCTCTTGCACTGACCTGTTCGTTGATGACGATGTCGTTATCTCCGTAGATCTGATACGGCTGGTCAAAAGTGGTAGCATAACCCTCCACCACACGCTTCTCATCGTCTTCCTCCCGGACCTCCAGCACCAGGTTGCGGTACTGGGTCCCGGCTTTAATCCTGTCCATTATTTCCATCTTGTTTCTCCTCTCCGGCGAAGTAGTATTCGCCTCGGATTGGTGCCCGGTCTCCGCTGCCGTCTTCGAGCGGCGGGTAATTGAACAGCGCCCGGATCTCGTCGATCGTTATCATGCCGCGGTCGCCCAGCTGCTGTGCCATCTGGATCTTGTGCGAAACGCTCATGTACTGCAGCCGGTTGGCCGTGATGTACACCCGGTTCCCCACCGCCAGCTCTCTGGTGGTGAAGAACATCTTGCTCATGACTTCGGACAGCTGCACGGAGAACGGTTCCACCGCTCCGTTGAAGAAGCTGTCCAGCTGCTCGTCCGTGGCGCGGTTCTGGAGGATCTCCTCGCTCACGCCGAAATAGTTGCACACGTTCTGCCGGATGGCGGCCATCTGATCAGCGTCCACCGTGAACGGCTTGGACTCAATCTGCTTGATATCTCCGTAAGTGTTCGGGAACAGAAGCAGTCCGTTGTCTTCCGCGGTGAAGTTCTCCGCTACAAATCTCCGTCTTTCTTTCGACAGATCCTCCGGCTTCGTGAAGTTGTTCACGCGGGCCATGAACCGGAAGGTGGCTCCGTTCGTGATGCCTTCCTTGATGCCCTGGTTCTGCGCGTGGATCAGATCCATCGTCGGCAGCAGAGCGGCGTTGTTCTCCCCGAAGAAATCGTCCATGTACTGGAATTTCGTCATGATGCCGCACTCGGAGAGCTCCATCACGGCCTTCTCGCCGTTGATGAACGTGTACTGGAGATATGCCGTGCCGTTCAGCTGAACGACCTCACAGCGCGAAGGAAGCGCCGGATATACGCCTGTTTTCTCTCCGTAGATGTTGAACACCGGCACAAGGAAAGCCGTGTTCTGGTTGTCCAGGATGGTCGATAAGCGATACAGGAACTGGCTCCACGTCTGCCACTCGTTCGGCGCGACCTTCATCTTGCTCTGGAGGCCCTTCTGTGCCGTTCCTGCGAAAGAGACCGACAGCTTGCTCGCGTGTCTGGCCCTCGCGTCGATAGCGGCCCTCACCAGCTCACTTTCGTATATCGCCCCATTCCAGGACGAGAACGCCGGACGGTACGCCGTCAGCGTCTTGAAATACCCCATTGCCTGTCGGACGATGGCCAGGCGGGGGAAGATCTTCTCAAAAAGTCCCATTGAATCACCTCAAAGGTTTCTTAACTGTTCCCCTATTTCCCCAAAATGCTTCTGTCTCACGGTCATCGCGTCGAGGAGCGCCGCGGCTCCGTCGATATGGAGCGAAGGGCTCAACTTTACCAGCTTCCCTCTGCCCCGCTCTGTCGACATCTTGATGGCGGCGTTCAGCAGATGCACCTTCAGCAGATCGTTGTCCCCGATGTGTATCTTTCCGTCCTCAAGAAGCCCCTGCGTCTCTTGTATAACGCCGTATAAGTTCTCACCCTGGAATACGTCATCGCATAAAAATCCATATGACTGTAAGTCCTGTATGAGATACTGTGCGGAGTAACGGTCATACCCGACCATGAGCGGGTAAATCTTGTATTCCTCGATCAGGCTCCGGCACCATTCAAAGCAGTCGCGGTAGTCCACGAAGTTGTCACCAGATGGCTGTAAAAACCCGCGCTGCACATATGCCTGGTACGGAAGGCTGTCCCTCTGCGAAGCCTCGTCTATCTTCTCCGCGGGGAGGAAAAACTTTCCGAAGCAGTAGAGATCTCCGCCGCGCTCGATGATCAGGACGCATGCGGTAAGGTCCCGCGTCTGCGACAGGTCGATTCCGAGGACCGCATAGGTGTTTCGGAAATCGTCCAGACAGAAGTCCTTTTTGGACGCATTCTCCACCACGTTGGACGGAAGCCAGGCAAGACTTGAGTTCTGCTTCACACAGCAGTATTTCGTCAGAAACTCCGCCTTCTTCGACAGGCTTCCCTCTGCGACCGCGATCTCTTCGAGCATGTAGTCCACGCTCACGCTCACGCCGAGGTTCGGATTCGATTTTCTTAACTCGTTAATGTCGTTCCATTTCTCAACATCATCAATCATGTACAGGAACGGCAGTAATCGCTTCTCTTTTGAGTCGCCCAGAAGAAACCTCGTGGATCTCTTCACCAGCTCGTCATAGATGGAGTCGTTGATGTAGCCGGAAGTGGTACAGGAAAGCAGAAGCCCCTCCGGCCTCGCACCCATACCGCTCTTCATGACCTCATACTGCTTGAGGCCCTTGTCCCCTTCCCACGCCGCGATCTCGTCGCAGATGGCTAATGAAGGGTTAAATCCGTCGGATCTCTTCGCCGCGAACGCTATCTTCTTGACCGTCGAGTTCGTGCCGGGTATCGACAGATCTGACTGCCGGTGACGCGCCAGCATCGAATCGTCGAGGGTCTTCTTGTTGTGCATGTCCTTGCTGTCCGTGATGGCTTCTTTCAGCGCTTGCCACTCCGGGTCCAGCTGCGTCATCTGCCAGATGTTGTTGTAGACAATATCCGCCTGTTCAAGTTTCGGCGCGCAACAGAAGACCTTTGCACCGTAGCCTCCGTCTTCCCTCCACGTATACGCACCGAACCCGCTGGCCAGAATGGACTTGCCGTTCTTCCTGGCTACCACCAGAAGCACTTCACGGAACTGCCGGTTCCCCGACTCGTCAACGATCCCGAAGACCGCCGACAGTAAAGCCTTCTGCCACAGCTCCAGCTTTAACGGCCCCGGCGCGAGCGGTCCTTCGCAGTGAAACACATGCCCCTCGAACCACTGTATCGCGTCCCTGGCCCTCTTCTGGTCAAAGAAAAACTGCTTTGCCTCCAGACCCTTGACCAGATACTCATACAACAGGAAAATCCACCGGCCTACTGCTATCGTTCCGTCTTTAATTCCCTGATAGTATGCGTAAATGTAGTTATCTGACGCTGAAATCATCGGTTATCTCTCGCAGTTTGCTTTAATTAAC